>Ga0075158_10003179_pt1 | contig 11637 bp, 9 predicted proteins | sample JI91814BDNA_FD_70968 | JGI IMG/M metagenome (GOLD analysis project Ga0075158, IMG submission 70968) | Wastewater effluent complex algal communities from Wisconsin, to seasonally profile nutrient transformation and Carbon sequestration -... | ecosystem: Engineered > WWTP > Effluent > Algae... | reverse complement strand
CCATGGGGGTCACCCTCGCGCCTGTGGTGCCGGGCGTCGACCGGGTGTGGGCCGAACTGCTCTCGGCGCTCCCGGGAGGTGGCGTCCTGCGGGACAGCCAAAAGTTGCTCACGGGCTGGGTGCTGCTGATCGCCGTGGGTCTGGCGCTGATCGCCGAGCGCTTGGTGCGAGTGGGTCCGGCGTCGCGCTGGGCGGTCGTGACGCCGATTGCCGTGGCCGGACTGCTGCTGGCTCCGGTGGCCTTGTTGCCCGCTGCCATCTGGGGTCTCGGCGGCCGGTTGTCCGCGGTCACCGTGCCGGCCGACTATCGCGCCCTGGCCTCGACCCTGAGCGCGGCACCCGAGGGCCTCGTGGGTGTCTTGCCGTGGAATCAGTACCGGCGATATCCCTGGAACGGGGCACGCACGGCCCTGTCGATCGCACCCCGCACCATTGATCAACGCGTGCTGCAAAATGATGCGCTCCCCACGCGGTCGGGCTGGATCGCTGGTGAAGACCCGCTCGCCGCAGGGGTCACGGCCGCGATCGCCGACGGCTCCTCACCCGTGGCTGCCCTGCGTGCCGCAGGCGCCCGTTATGTCCTGATCGAGGCCGATGCCGCACCGACAACCGCGGTGCTCGATGCAGATCCGGCGCTGTCCGCGGCGGTGGTGCTGGCCCGCGGGGTCAGCGGCACGGCATACGACCTCGGGGCGGTGCCGGGCGCCGGACCGGAGATCTCCGCCGGGCCGGTGCGAGCCGGCTGGGCGGTGACGAGCGGCACGTGGCTCCTGGTGGTGGGGATCGGGATCGCTCGGGCGCGGACGACGCGCCGCCGGCGCATTTCGTGAGGGCGGGGGGCCTTTGCTACTCTTCGGTACATGACTTCTGGCATGCGCGGCCTGGCCGCCTTCGGGACGGGTGTTGTGCTCGCCCTCTTCGGCATTTGGGGCGGCATCGGAGCCATCACGCCCTCGCCGACCAAGGCGCCCGCCACGCTGGCCGTCTACGACGAGCCGTGACCTGAGGCCCCGCCCGATCTGACAGTTGCTCGGCCTGATTGTTGCTACTCGACGTCCTGCTCAGCAGGCGGGGTGAGCAGGGCCTCCCAGGCATCGACGGTCTGCGACCAGCGGAAGCGAGTGACCCAGTCCTGAGCAGCGGTTGCCATGCGGGCGCGCAGGGCATCGTCCGCGAGCAGGGTGCGCAGCGCCTCGGTGAAGGGCTCGACGCCGTCCTCGGTGAGGATGCCGGTCTCGCCGTCATGGATCGACTCGCGCAAGCCACCAGCCGAGCGGAAAGCCACGCTCGGGGTGCCGTGGACGCCGGCTTCGACGACGACCAGACCCCAGCCTTCCTTCAGCGACGGGAAGGCGAGTAGCCACGATTCGGCCAGGATGCGGTGCTTCTCCGCTTCCGAGACGTGGCCGGTGAAGACCACGCGATCGGCGACGCCGGCCGCCTCGGCATACTCCTGAAGTTGCGGCCCCCACCAGCCGGACCCGACGACATTGAGCGTGAGATCCGGGAATTGTGCGCGCAGCGCCGCAACGGCATCAATCGCGATCTCCACCCGCTTGTGCGGCACGAGCCGGCCGAGCACGGTGATCAAGGGCGTGGGGGAGCGCGGCACCTCGGGATCGGCCACCACATCGGTGCCGTTGTAGATCACGCTGGTGCGCGCGATATCGACGCCGAGCCCGCCGAGTTCGGCGCGGGTGGCCTCCGACACCGCGACATACTCGCTGCGGCGATAGATGCGTGGCGCCACCTGTGACTCCAAGAACCAGCCGACGCCCGCGGCCCGGTCCCCGACGACCACCGGCCATTGCTCCTTGTGGACGTGGTGGACGAGATTGATGACCCGGGCCCGGCCGCCGAGCGGTGACAGGAAGGGCACGCCATTTTGGACATCGACGACGACATCGGCGCGCAGGCGGCCCGTGAGCCGGGATAGTTGCGCGCGCGGGAAGACCCCGAAGCGACCGCCCCGGCGGGTATAGGCCACGCCCCGGACCACTTCGTCAGGCACCGCGCCCGGATAGGCCGCCGTGCGGATCGTCACCTGGTGCCCGCGCGCAACGAGGCCCTCGGCAACCTCCGTGAGGTATTTCTCCGCCCCCCCGGCCTCCGGGTGGGCGTGATCGCGCCACGAGAGGAAGAGGATGCGATATCGGGGGTTCACGGTGATCCTGGCATGGGAGGCGATGGCGAGCGAGGGCGGCTGGAGCGCCCTGAGCTGACCACTATCATGTGCGGGTGCAGCGTGGGCAAAGGGAAAGATACCGTACGGTAACCCGTTCGGTGCGCATGTTCCGTGCCTTCCTGCACGAGCAGGACGACCCCGAGCGCTTCTATCGCTCCCTCGCCCGAGACACCGTGCACCTGCTGTCCGCGCACGAGCCCCTGCACGACCGGATCCTGATCGACGTCGGCGCCGGGGAGCCGCAGTTCTGCGAGGAGTTCGCCGCCGCCGGCGCGCACTATCTCGCGGTCGACATCGACAAGGCGGCGCTGATCCCCCTCGCGCCGGGCATCGGCATCCTCGGCCAGGGCGAGCGCCTGCCGATCGCCAGTGGCAGTGCCGATATCGTCATTTCGAGCAATGTCGCCGAGCATGTCCCCAATCCCGGTCTCCTCGGCAACGAGATGATTCGCATTGCGCGGCCCGGCGGGCTGGTCTTTCTTGCCTTCACCTCCTGGGCTTCGCCCTGGGGCGGGCACGAGACCTCCCCTTGGCATTGGCTCGGCGGGGACTATGCGGCCCGCCGCTATGAGCGCCGCAGCGGGCGGCCACCCAAGAATCGCTATGGCGTCAATATGTTTCCGACCTCGGTGCACGCCGGTCTGCGATGGGCCGAAAGTCACCCCGATGCCTGGCTCATCGATGCCTTCCCCCGCTACCACCCCGATTGGGCCAGCGGGGTGCTCGCGCTTCCGGGTGCCCGTGAAGTGGCGACATGGAATCTGACCATGCTGCTGCGCAAGCGCTGAGAACGAGCCGCCTGCTCACCCTGAGCGGGCTGCTCATCGTGCTCACCGTCGCCTGGTCCACGCCGGCCGGGCAGATCGCCGAGGACACCAAAAACGATCTATATGTCGATCCCTGGGGTCTGATGGCGCGTGCCCTGCACCTGTGGGACCCGCAGGTCACGTGGGGCATGTTGCAGAACCAGGGCTACGGCTATCTCTTTCCGATGGGCCCGTTCTATGCCGTGCTCAGCGAGATCTTTCCGGTCTGGATCGTCGAACGGCTGTGGTGGTCGGCCCTGCTGACCGGCGGCTATCTCGCCACCTTGGCGTTGCTGCGCGCGCTCGGTTATGGGCGATCCGGCGCGGTGCACGTGGGCGCCCTGGCCTATGCCCTGGCCCCGCGCGTGCTCTCCACCCTCGGCGCGATCTCGCCGGAGGCACAGACCCAGCTTCTCGCCCCGCTCATCCTGTTGCCCCTGGTGCGCGCGACCCAAGGCCGCCTCGGGACGAGGCGGGCCGCGGCGCTGTCCGGCGCCGCGATCCTGCTGTGCGGCGGGGTCAATGCGACCGCGACCGTGCTCGCCGCCGTGCCCGCTGGATGTTGGCTGATCACCCGGCGCCGCTGGTGGCGCTCGCGACTGACGTGGTCGTGGCTGCTCGCCGCCCTCGCCGCCACGGCCTGGTGGCTCGGCCCCTTGGTGCTGCTCGGCCGATACTCGCCACCCTTTCTGGGCTGGATCGAGAACGCGGCAGCCGTGGTCAAACCGATCGGGCTGCTCGATGTCCTCAAGGGCACCTCGCACTGGCTCGGGCACCTCCTGGTGCCGGGCGGGCCGTGGTGGCCCGCCGGGTGGGCCCTCTCGGACTCTCGCAGCGTGGTCATCGCCTCGAGTGTGCTCGCGGGCCTCTCGCTCGCGGGCCTGGCGATGCCGATCCGCGAACGCCGCTTTGTGCTCGTGACCTTGCTGCTCGGCCTGGCACTGCTCGTCCTGCCGCAGTCGGGCACACTGGCCGGCCCGTTGGCCGGCGGCCTGCGTGAGGCCCTCGATGGACCGCTTGCTCCCTTGCGCAATATTCACAAGGCGGATCCACTCGTGCGCCTGCCGCTGGCGATCGGCTTGGTCAACGCCGTGCGCCAGGTCCCGGTCCTGCTGGGCCGTCGGCGCCTGGGCCGGCGCCTCTCCCCGCGCGGGGCGCCACTGGCCGCAGCCGCCCTCGTCGTCATCGCCGCCGGTCCGGCGCTGGCCGGCAATGTGGCGACCCGCGGCACGTTCACCGAGATGCCGCTCCAGTGGCGCGCCGCCGGGGTCTGGCTCGATGAGCACGCCGATCAGGGCGGCGCGATCATCCTCCCGGCCGCAAGCTTCGGCGAATACACCTGGGGGCGCACGATCGATGAACCGCTGCGCTCCCTGACCACCACCCCCTATGCCGTGCGGGACGCGATTCCCCTCACGCCCGCTGGCACTATTCGCCTGCTCGATGAGATTCAGCGTCAAGCCCAGAGCGGGCGTGAGTTGCGCGGTGTCGGGCCGGCCCTGCTTGCCGCGGGGGTGAAGTTCATCCTGTTGCGCAATGACCTCGACACCGACCTCACCGGCGGGGACCCCGTCGTCGTGACGCGGTCGGCCCTGCTGGACACGCCGGGCATCGAGCGAGTCGCCGGTTTCGGGAAGGCCCGCCAAGATCTGACCGGCGAGCGCATCTCCCCGGTCGAGATCTTTGCGATCGACGGGAGCGCAGCCCGCCGGGCCACCCTCTGGCCCGCGTTGTCGGTGCCCGGCGTCTCGGGCGCGAGCGAGGCGCTGCCATCCTTGCAACAGAACGCCATTGCCATGGGTCCGGTCATCTTCGACGGCGATGCCCCGCCCGGAAGCCAGGCGCCTCGGATCGAGACCGACAGCTTCCGGGCCCGCACGCGCTATTTCGGAGCGCCCCGCAGCCATGACATCACCCGCACCCTGACCGCGCAGGAAGCGGCGCAGAGCACGGACTACTTTCCCTGGCCTGATCCGGCCCTGCGCTCGGTGATCCGCTATGGCGGCGGACTGCGCGAGGTCTCGGCCAGCACCGCGGTCAGCGATCAGCTCACCTTCTCTGGGCTGCTGCCCGCCAGGCGGCCGTTTGCCGCGCTGGACTCTGATCCCGCCACCGCCTGGCTCGCCTTCGGTGACCCGCACCCCACCCTGGGCGTCACAATCGACCAGCCGCGCGCGATCCAGCGCGTGCGCATCACCCCCGCGAGCGACTCCGCGCTCTTCGGCGGCGCCATCGCCACCGCCACCAGGGTGCGCGTCGAGGCCGCCGGCCGCACCCACGAGGTCGCCATCGCCGCCCGCGGCACGTGGGTCGACCTCTCGACCACCACCGATCACCTCACGATCACCATCCTCGACACCGACGAGGGGGCCCCCGGCGAGCACCTGACCGGCCTTGCCGAGGTCGAGATCCCCGGCATCGCGCCGACCGAGATCGTGGAAACTCCAGCCCCGGCGACGACCGGGGCCACGAGCGCCTTCGTGCTCACCCGGGACCCGGATGCCTATGACGGGTGCCCGCGCACGCAGGCGGGATACCAATGCCTGACCGGTGGCTACCGCCCCGCGGAGGAGAGTGGCTCCCTGAATCGGCAGGTGCGCACCACCGCCGCTGGCACGTTCGAGTTGTCCGGCTCCCTCATCGCCGACCCCGCGCATCCCTCGCCATTGCTGCACCGGCCCGGAGTCCGCGACCTTCGAGCCTCGAGCTCTCGAACCCTTGGGCTTCCCGGTGCCCCCGATTCCCTGCTCGATGCCGACCCGGCCACGGCCTGGGGACCGGCCGCCGGGGATCGGGCCCCCCGCCTGACCCTGACCTTCGAGCAGCCCCAGACACTCTCCGGGTTGCGCTTCGCGGCCCGCTCCGACTGGCTCGCCAAGCACGCACCGCTCACCGTGGCCGTCACCCGCGACGGCCACCGGGAGATCACCTCGCTCCGACGGTCCGGCGCGATTGCCCTCACCGCTCGAACGGCGCGCGACCTGACCATCGAGTTCCTGCCGGACGCGGGCAGCACCGCCCTGCGTTCGGCGGAGTTCAGTGGCCTCGATCTGCATGGCGCGAGCCTGCCACCGCCCACTGACAGCCTCGGCGCCGCGTGCGGCGAGGGGCCGGCGCTAACCATCGGCACCACCTCGGTCAAGACCGCCGTTCTGGCCCAGCGGCCGGCCTTGCTCGGCACGGGATCGGCCCTGTGGCAAGCGTGTGAGAGCGTGCCCCTGCCCGCCGGCGAACACACCATCCGCCTCGGCACCTGGGAGGCACTCGTGCCGACCAGCATCGTCGCGCGCACCACGCCGGCCCCGGTGTCCGGTTCGATCACGGCCGCTGCCTCCGCCGTCGACACCATCGAACATCCGGGCGGGCGCCTGACGGGGGAGGTCGCGGCCGCGTCATACGAGCGGCTGCTCACCCTGACCCAGAATGTCAACCCCGGATGGCGCGCCACCATCGGGGGAGTGGTCCTGGCTCATCAGACCGTCGACGGCTACCGGCAAGCCTTCCGGGTGCCGCCGGGCGCTTCCGGCGCGCTGGTGGTCGAGTTTGGCCCCGACGCCGGTTATCGCCGGGGGCTCGCGCTCGGGGGCCTGGCCGCGCTGGCCCTGGTCGGCTGCGCGGCCTGGCCCGCCCGCCCACGCCGGGGCATGAGGAACCCCCCGTCCCCGAGCCGGTATGCCGTGCGCCACCTCCCACCGCCGCTCACCACGGCCTTGTGGGCGGCCGTCCTGCCGGTGACCGGCCTGCTCGTCGCCGGCCCGGCTGGCGCGGTGGTTGGGGCGGCGGTGGCTGTCGCAACCCGTCTCCCGCACCGCTGGCGCCTCGTGCATTCGCGGGCCGCGGTCGCCGTGACCGTGCTGCTCACCCTGGCCGGGATCGTCCATGCCGTCTTCGCCGACGGCACCGGCCCCGGCAGCGCGCCGGTGGCCGCGACGACGCGCCTGCTCGTGTTGGCAGCGGTCCTCAGCGTTCTTGCGGCCGGCGCGACGCAGGGGTCGACGGCGCCGCCCTCGACGGCCGTCGGCGAGAGCGGCGAGCCGCCCAGCGCATCACCGGAAGCTCCACCCAGGAGTGACTGAGCGCCGCCAGGGCGAGCGTGAGCGGGACGCCGAGCGCGAGCAGCGGCGCCAGCCCGCCGGTGAAGGGCCGCACCCCGGACACGGCATACAGGGCCATGAAGACCGGGACGTGCCACAGGAAGATCCCATAGGAGATGCGCCCGAGCCAGCTCATGACCGGCCGGGCCAGGGCACGGGCATACCCGCCCGGCTCGGCGAGCACGAGGGGGGCCAGCACGGCGAAGGCGACCACACACGCGAGCAGCATCTTGGTCGCGAGCTGCCACCCCGAGACCGTGCCGAGCGTCAGCAGCCCGGCGAGGGGGGTGGTCGCGAGGAGATAGGCAGCGCCGCCGAGGAGCAGGAGCACCGTGGGCTCTTCGGTCAGCCCACGCAGCCGCCGGGCAAGCGGGTGCGTGGGCCGTGCGCGGGCCTCGGCGAGGAGCATCCCGATCAGGAAGCAGGCGCTGCGCGCCGGCAACCAGCGTTCCATGGGGATGTCGCGATCGAGATCGGCCCCGGGGACCAGGCCGCTGATGAGCACCGCCACCGGCAGTGCCCACGCCACGACCGTCAGCGGCAAGTCGAGGCGCCGGCGCCGCAGGCGCTGCAAACCCGCCGCCGCGAGCGGCAGGACCAGATAGAAGGAGAGCTCGGTGGCGATCGACCAACTCTGCGAGAAGGCCGGCAGGTGGGAGCCGGGAGCATAGATCTGCACCGCCAAGGCGTGCAGCACCAGATCCCGTCCGCTCGGCTGCGCGCAGAGCGCCACGACGGCGAGGGTGACCCAATAGGCCGGCAGCACGCGCGCCGCCCGGCGCAGGTAATAGCCCCTGATATCGCCCCGGGACGCGGGGGTCCGCAGGAAGCCGCGATGCAGCAGATAGCCCGAGAGCGCGAAGAAGATCGCGACGCCAAAATCACCGCGGCCGAAGAGTCGTCCCAGCAGGCCCGCGGACAGCACGGCCCCGGTCAGGAAGGCCGCGTGCGTGAGCACCACCAAGGCAACGGCGAGGGCGCGCAGACCGTCCAGTGCGGCGTCGTGGTGGGGGAGCACGTCACCGGGGGGCGCGGCGCTGCTCATAGGGGGAGCATACGGACGCGGGCGCGCCGGAGTCGGGCATTGTCTCAAGGGGCGTACTCGCTGGTAGCATCTGCCGAACTTGCCAGGCGTTGATGGGCGCTGCCCACATGAGGAGATCCACGATCGTTATGCGGAAGACACTTGGACCGCTGTTGCTCGGTGTTGGCGGCTTCTTGCTCACCACCGCCTTGCTGGTCCTGCTCTGGGTCCCCGGGCAGGTCAAGAAGACCCCGCTGAACGTCAACAGCCTCACCCAGCTCGCCGGTGAGGCCAGCTATCTCGGCTCCGACCGCGCCCCGGTCAAGGCGACGAGCAAGACCGTCACCGATGGCGACGCCTCGACCGGTGACGCCGCGGTCTTCTCCACCTTCACCTGCCTGATGTGGAATCCGGACGGCAAGACCCCGGATTGCGTCAGCGGTGAGGGTGAGAACAGCCGGCTGATCAACGCCGGCACCGACAATTTCGCGACCGACCGCAAGACCGCGCTGGCCTTCAACGACCAGGAGAAGTATGTCGGGGCCAACGCCTCTCCCCACCAGGGCCTGATCAACAAGTTCCCCTTCGATGTGGAGAAGAAGACCTATCCCTTCTGGGACGGCATTCTCAATCGCGCCGTGGACGCCGCGTTCGTGGGCGAAGAGAATGTCAACGGCCTCAAGACCTACAAGTTCAATATCAATGTCGTCGACGAGCCCGCCGAGATCGCCTCCGGTCTCCAAGGCAAGTACTCCGATGACAAGACGATGTGGATCGACCCGATGACCGGCTCGATCATCAAGCAGGTCGAGAAGCAGGTCCGCATGCTGCCCGATGGCAGCGCCGCGCTCGACCTCGACCTCGCCTTCACCGACGACCAGGTTGCCGCGAATGTCAAGGATGCCGAGGAAAACGGCGGCAAGCTCGGGCTGATCGGACGCTTGCCGTGGATCGTCGGTCTGCTCGGCCTGCTGAGCCTCGCCGGTGGCTTGCTGCTGGGCCGCGGCCGTGATGGCGAGCAGCGCGTTGCCACCACCGCCACCAAGCCCGCTGCCACCACGGCGACCAAGCCCGCGAGCCCTGCGTCCGCACCGGGTGCCACCGCCACGGCGACCACCGCCCGGTCCGGCGCCGAGGAGCCCACCCGCCCGCTCTTTGGCGCGACCTCCCCGGCGTCCTCCTCGGCCGAGGCGACCGTGCGGCGAGGTGCCGCCGATCTGCCCGAGGGCGCGGTGCGCCTGCCGGATGGCACTGTGCGGCTTGCCGATGGCACGATCCGTCGCCCGGGCATCGACCTGACCAAGGAGTGAGCATGCGGGTCGTCGTCACGGGCGGCGCCGGCTTCCTCGGATCGCACCTGTGCGAACGGCTCATCGAGCGCGGCGACCAGGTCGTGTGCCTGGACAATTTCCTCACCGGCACCGCCGCCAATGTCGCGCACCTGCAAGGTCGCGATGGCTTCCGGCTCGTGCGGATGGATGTCACGGACTACATCCACATCGTCGGACCGGTCGATGTCGTGCTGCACTTCGCGAGCCCCGCGTCGCCGGTGGACTACCTCAGCGTGCCGATCGCGACGCTGAAGGTCGGCTCGATCGGAACCCTGCACGCGCTCGGCCTGGCCAAGGACAAGGGCGCCCGCTTCGTGCTGGCGTCCACCTCGGAGGTCTATGGCGACCCCGAGGTGCATCCCCAGCCGGAGACCTACTGGGGGCATGTGAACCCCGTCGGCCCCCGGGGGGTGTATGACGAGGCGAAGCGATTCGCCGAAGCCCTCACGCTGGCATACCGGCACACGCACGGGGTGGACACCGGCATCGTGCGGATCTTCAACACCTTCGGGCCGCGGATGCGGCCCGACGACGGCCGGGCCATCCCCAATTTCATCCGCCAGGCGCTGGCGGGGGAGCCGGTGACCGTGGCCGGCGATGGCAAGCAGACTCGGTCGATCTGTTATGTCGACGACCTCGTCACAGGCATCCTCGCGATGGCGGACGCTGCGCACTCGGGACCGATCAATCTCGGCAATCCCCACGAGATCGCCATGCTCGACCTGGCGCGCTGGATCATCGATCTGACCGGCAGCGAGAGCGAGATCGTCCACATCGAACGCCCCGTTGACGACCCGACGATCCGCCAACCGGACACGACATTGGCCCGGGAAGTGCTCGGGTGGGAACCGCTGGTTCCCGTGGAGGAGGGCTTGCACCGCACCATCGCGTGGTTCCGTGCCCAAGAGCAGGAGCACGCGTTCTCGGTGCCGCCCCTGGATCCGCAGGCGACCGAGCACATCCTGCGCGGCGAATAGGCACCGCGCGCCCACCCGGGCGCGCGGCACATAATCCTCAGTCGGCGGCCAAGGCTGCCGCCCCGACGATGCCGGCCTGGTTCTCCAAGGCCGCGGGCACGATCGGGGTGCGCAGGTCCAGCAGCGGCAAGAACTTGTGGTGCTTGCGCGAGACGCCGCCCCCGACCACGATCAGATCGGGCCACAGCAGGTCTTCGAGCTTCTTGTAATAGGGCTGTAGGCGTTTGTGCGCCCACTCCTGATAGCTGAGTTCTTCCTTGTCCTTGATGCTGGAGGCCGCGCGCGTCTCGGCATCATGGCCATTCAGCTCCATATGCCCCATCTCACAGTTGGGGATGAGCACGCCATTGTGCAGCAGCGCGATGCCGATGCCTGTCCCGAGCGTCGTGAGGATGACCAGGCCTTGGGCACCCTTGGCCGCGCCATACCGCTGCTCGGCCACCCCGGCCGCGTCGGCGTCGTTGACCAGCAGACACTTGCGCCCGATCGCATCGGAAAAGATCTTTTCACCCTCGGCATCGATCCAGGCCTTGTCGATATTCGCGGCCGTGCGCACCACCCCGTGCTGCACCACGCCGGGAATCGTCACGCCGATCGGCGCATCGGCGGGCAGATCGTCGGTGAACTCATCGGCGATCTGGTCGACGATCTTGGCCACGGCCGCCGGGGTCGATTGCGCCGGGGTCGCGATCTTGAGCCGGGGTTGCAAGAACTCCCCGGTTGCCAGATCGACTGGCGCGCCTTTGATTCCCGAACCGCCGATGTCGATGCCGAGTGCCACCGCGTGCGCCATTGCTCGCGCTCCGTCCTGATCGAAAGAGGTCATCGGGGCACACCCGCCCCGATCCATATGTTCACCAGTGATCTTGGCCCATCCGGTGCCCGAGCGCTAGCTCTGGATCACATAGTGCGCAAAATGCTCAGCGGGTCTAGGGTTGGGATGCGGCGTGCATCACAGGGGATGCGGCCCCCGATCCTGGGGAGTTGGGCATGAGCGAACATGGTCCGGTTTCGGACGTCGAGTCGATCTATGACGATGCGGACACCAGTTCGGGACGCAGTGCGATCCGCATCGCGAGCGTCGCCGCTCTTGGTGGCTTTGGGCTGCCCCATGATTTCCGGACACGAGTTTTGGGTTTTTCAGGCTGCTTCTTGGGGGTTGTTGTGGAGGTCGAGGATCTCCTGCGGGGTGTTGTACCCCAACCCTGAATGAAGCCTGC
>Ga0075158_10003178_pt1 | contig 11639 bp, 7 predicted proteins | sample JI91814BDNA_FD_70968 | JGI IMG/M metagenome (GOLD analysis project Ga0075158, IMG submission 70968) | Wastewater effluent complex algal communities from Wisconsin, to seasonally profile nutrient transformation and Carbon sequestration -... | ecosystem: Engineered > WWTP > Effluent > Algae... | reverse complement strand
GGCGTGATGATCAGCGTGACGAGCGGAATCGCAACCAGGTTGGCCACGATGCCCACCACCGACACCTGCTGGAAGAACACCAGCGTCAGCGGCGCCAGGCCGACCGTGGCGACGGCTTGCGAGCGCAGGCCCTGGCGCATCGACGCGAGTGCGGTGGCCCGGTGTCCGACGGCAACGGGCGCGACGGCGCGACGGGCAGGCTCCGACGCCAGCAGCAGTCCCACCGCCACGAACGACAGCCAGAAGCCCGGCTGCAGCAGCGCCCACGGGTCGATCGCCGACACCACGGCGCCGGCCGCCAGCAGCACCAGGCTCCAGGGCCAGCGCCGCCCGGACTGCATCAGCAGGGCCGCCACGGCGAGCATCCACACCGTGCGTTGCGCCGGCACGCCCCAGCCCGCAAGCACGGCATACGCGGTGGCGGCCGCCAGCCCGCCCCAGCGAGCCACCACGGGCGCGGGCAGCCACAGCAGCGTGCGCCGGCCCAGGCGCCACAGGCGCCCCGCCGCCCACCCGGCCAGCCAGGCGAACATGGTGACGTGCAGGCCGCTGATGCTCATCAGGTGCGCGATGCCCGCCACGCGGTACAGGTCCCAGTCGGCTCGGTCGATGGCAGCCTGGTCGCCGATGGCGAGCGCGGCCAGCACGCCCGCGCTGCGCTCGTCGGCCACGCGCGCGTCGATGGCGTCGCGTACATGCTGGCGCCAGCGCTGCACCGTCGCGCCGGCGTCGGCGACGTGAGCGGCCAGCAGCGCTACCGGTGCGGCCGGCGTGGCGCGCACCGTGCCGGTGGCCCGCAGCCCCCGCTCCCACAGCCACAACTCCTGGTCGAAGCCGTGCGGATTGAACAGGCCGTGCGGCGCCCTCAGGCGCACGGGCAGCCGCCAGCGCTGGCCGGCCTCGAGCCGGGCCAGCGGCGACGCCACCGGCACGCCTTCGTGCCAGCCGCCGTACCAGCCGAGCCAGACGCGGGCCGGCACCGCCACGGGCACGCCGTCGACCGTGGCGCGCTCGACCGCCAGCTCGAACTGCGCCCCCAGGTCGTTGCGCCGCGGCAGCGAGTCGACGCGGCCCACCAGCACCAGGTCGCGGTCCTCGAGCCTCGGATCGAGCGCGTCGTCGAGCCGCCACTGGGCGCGGACGGCTGTCAACGCGAAGGCCAGCAGGGCCAGCCCAGCCAGCATTGCCACCGGCGCCGCCGGACGCCCGGCACGGGTGCCACGCCAACCGCCCAGCAGCAGCGCCGCGCCGGCCGCCAGAAGGGCCGAATGCAGGCCCACGGGCCACAGGGCGGGTTGCTGCAACTGGGCCGCGGTGCCGGCCAGCCAGGCCAGGGCGCCCAGGGCCAGCAGCAGGCCGGTCGGGCCGTCGCGAGGCCGTCGGGCCGCTGTCATCGGGCCAGTGTAGGATCGCGCCCCTCTGCCACCGCCCCCATCCACGAGTGACGCGATGAGCCGCCCCGCCGACCGCCTTCAAGCCTTGGGCATCACGCTGCCGCCGGTGGCCATGCCCGCCGCCGCCTATGTGCCGTTCGTGCGCACCGGCAATCTCGTCTACCTGTCCGGGCACACCGCCAAGCGCGATGGCAAGCCCTGGGTCGGCCAGCTCGGCCTGACCATGACCACCGAGGACGGCCAGGCCGCCGCGCGCTCGATCGCCATCGACCTGATGGGCACCCTGGCCGCCGCCCTGGGCGGCGACCTCGGCCGCGTGCGCCGCATCGTGAAGGTGATGAGCCTGGTCAACAGCACGTCCACCTTCACCGAGCACCACCTGGTGACCAATGGCTGCTCGCAGCTGCTGGTGGACGTGTTCGGCCCCGACGTCGGTGCCCATGCGCGCAGCGCCTTCGGCGTGGCCCAGATCCCGACCGGCTCCTGCGTCGAGATCGAGCTCATCGCCGAAGTCGACTGATCGCGATGGCGGCGCTGTCGCGCAACGCGATCCTGCTGGGCGTCGCCCTGGTCTGCCTTGGCGCCGTGGGCATCGCCCTGGTGTCTCAGCATGTCTACGACATGCAGCCCTGCCCGTGGTGCGCGCTGCAACGGCTGATCTTCGCGGCCATCGCCCTGGTGGCGCTGCTGGGGCTGGCGTGGCGATCGGCGGCCGGGCGGCGCACGGTGGCCCTGCTGATGCTGCTGCTGTGCGGCACCGGCATCGCGGCCGCGCTGTGGCAGCACTTCGTGGCCGCCGCGTCGTCGTCCTGCAACCTCACCCTGGCCGACAAGGTGCTCTCGGCCACCATGCTGGACACCTTGCTGCCCGAAGTGTTCCAGCCGCGCGCCAGTTGCGCCGACGCCGCCGTCGATCTGCTGGGCGTGCCTTACGAGTTCTGGAGCCTGGCCCTGTACGCGGCCATCGAGTCGGCCGTGGTGTGGATGCTGGTGCGCGGGCGCGCCACGCTGGCACGCGCGGCAGGCTGACCTTCCGGCTCCGCTTCCCCCAGGGCAGCGCCGCAGCTCAGCGCAGCGACGCGTTGATGCGGTCCAGCGCACCCTCGCCCGGGCACAGCACCTTCGCGTCGAGCCGGTTCAGCGGCGCCTGGCAGGTGCCCAGCGCTTCGTGCAAGGCGGTCGCCTCGGGCTCGACGTAGATCAGGCCCGTGGCCACCTCGCCTTCGGCGGCGAGCTGCTGCACCAGGCCCATCGCGGCCAGCCGGTTCGTAGGGTCGTGGCCTTCATGCAGCTTGCGCAGGCGCATCACGCGGCCGTCGGGCTGCGGCAGGTCGATCGCCTCGCCCGGCGCCGGCGACGCCTCGGTGGGCGTGGCCAGGTCGATGAAGTCGATGCGCGACACGGCCTCGTTGTGCTGGCGCACGTAGTCGTAGCTCTTGGTGCTGCCCTCGTGGTTGTTGAACGCCACGCAGGGGCTGACGACGTCGATGAAGGCGGCGCCGCCGTGGCGGATGGCGCCCTCGATCAGCGGCACCAGCTGCGCCTTGTCGCCGGAAAAGCCGCGCGCCACGTAGGTGGCGCCGAGCTGCAGCGCCAGCGCCACCAGGTCGATCGGGTTGTCGGCGTTGACCACGCCCTTCTTGCTCTTGCTGCCGCGGTCGGCGGTGGCGCTGAACTGGCCCTTGGTCAGGCCGTAGACGCCGTTGTTCTCGACGATGTAGACCATGCGCACGCCGCGCCGCATGGCGTGTGCGAACTGGCCCAGGCCGATCGAGGCCGAGTCGCCGTCGCCGCTGATGCCCAGGTACAGCAGTTCGCGGTTGGCGAGATAGGCGCCCGTGAGCACGCTGGGCATGCGGCCGTGCACGGTGTTGAAACCGTGGCTGGCGCCGAGGAAGTAGTCCGGCGTCTTGCTGCTGCAGCCGATGCCCGACAGCTTGGCCACGCGGTGCGGCTCGATGTCCATCTGCCAGCAGGCCTGCACGATGGCCGCCGAGATGGAGTCGTGGCCGCAGCCGGCGCACAGCGTGCTGATCTTGCCTTCGTAGTCGCGCCGGGTGTAGCCGACCTTGTTGGTCTGCAGCGTCGGGTGATGCAGCCGGGGCTTGGCGATGTAGGTCACTTGACGGTCTCCTTGCGGCTGCCCTTGGGCGCGACGATCTCGGCATGCACGTGCCGCGTGATCGCGGTGGCGATGGTGCGCGCGGTGATCGGCGTGCCGTCGTAGTGCAGGATCGGCACCAGCTTGTGAGGGTCGACGTTCAGCTCGTTCATCAGCAGCGTGCGCATCTGGCCGTCACGGTTCTGCTCCACCACGAACACCTCCTCGTGCGCTTCGATGAACTCGGCCACCTCGTCGGCGAACGGGAACGCGCGCAGCCGCATCGAGTCCAGCGGAATGCCGCCCACGGCCAGCAGGTCCAGCGCCTCGTCCATGGCGGGGCTGGTGGAGCCGAAGTAGATCGCGCCCAGTCGCGTCTTGCGGCTGGCCCGGCGCAGCACCGGCGCGGGCACCAGCGACCGCGCGGTGTCGAACTTCTGCAGCAGCCGCTTGACGTTGTAGACGTAGTCCGGCCCGGCTTCGGAGTAACGCGCCTGCGGGTCGCGCGTGGTGCCGCGGGTGAAGTAGGCGCCCTTGCTCTCGTGCGTGGCCGGCAGCGTGCGCCAGGGGATGCCGTCGCCGTCGACGTCCTTGTAGCGGGCGAACTCGCGGCCGGACTCCAGTTCTGCGGCACTCATCACCTTGCCGCGGTCGTAGCGGCGGTCGTCCGTCCACTCGAAGGGCTCGCACAGGCGCTGGTTCATGCCGATGTCCAGGTCGGTCATCAGGAACACCGGCGTCTGCAGGCGGTCGGCCAGGTCGAGCGCGGCGGCCGCGAAGTCGAAGCATTCCTTCGGGTCCTCGGGCAGCAGCAGCACGTGCTTGGTGTCGCCGTGCGACGCATAGGCGCAGGACAGCAGGTCGGCCTGCTGGGTGCGCGTGGGCATGCCGGTGGACGGGCCTCCGCGCTGCACGTTGATGATGGTCACCGGGATCTCGGCGAAGTAGGCCAGGCCGATGAACTCGGTCATCAGGCTGACGCCCGGCCCGGACGTGGCGGTGAACGCGCGCGCACCGTTCCAGCCCGCGCCGGTGACCATCCCGATCGAGGCGATCTCGTCCTCGGCCTGCACGATGGCGTAATTCGCCTCGCCGGTGGCCGGGTCGTGGCGGAACTTCCTGCAGTAGCCGGCAAAGGCCTCGGCCACCGACGAGCTGGGGGTGATCGGGTACCAGGCGCACACCGTGGCGCCGCCGTACACCGCACCCAGCGCCGCGGCCGAGTTGCCGTCCACGAAGATGCGCTTGCCCACGCGGTCGCGCCGCACCACCTTCAGCCCCACCGGCTGCGCGGCGAGGTGCTCGCGGGCGAAGTCCAGGCCCAGGTTCAGCGCCTGCACGTTGGACGCGAGCAGCTTCTCCTTGCCCTTGTACTGCTCGGAGAACAGCGTCTCGATCACCGCCGGCTCGATGCCCAGCAGCTGCGCCAGCGCGCCCACGTACAGGATGTTCTTGAACAGCTGGCGCTGCCGCGGGTCGGTGTAGGTGGCGTTGCAGATCGCCGTCAGCGGCATGCCGATGGTGTTGATGTCGCTGCGGAAGGCGCTGTCGGGCAGCGGCCGCGTGCTGTCGTAGAACAGGTAGCCGCCCGGCTCGAGCTCGCGCAGGTCGGCGTCCCAGGTCTGCGGGTTCATCGCCACCATCATGTCGATGCCGGCGCGCCGGCCGAGCCAGCCGCGCTCGGACACGCGCACCTCGTACCAGGTGGGCAGGCCCTGGATGTTGCTCGGGAAGATGTTGCGCGGACTCACCGGCACGCCCATGCGCAGGATGGCCTTGGCGAACAGCTCGTTGGCCGACGCCGAGCCCGAGCCGTTGACGTTGGCGAACTTGATGACGAAGTCGTTGGTGCCTTCGAGCTTCTTCATTTGGGGGCCACCTCCATGCGCACTTCGAGCGAACGCGGCCGGTCCGGCGCGGCCGGGCCGGCATGGGCCATCTGCACCAGGAACTTCTGCATGTCCCAGGCCCCGGTGGGGCAGCGCTCGGCGCACAGGCCGCAGTGCAGGCAGACGTCCTCGTCCTTGACCATCACCCGCGCGGTCTTGAGCGGGCCGCTGACGTAGAGGCCCTGGGCCGCATTGCGCGCGGGGGCTTTCAGGCGCGTGCGCAGGTCCGCTTCCGGGCCGGGCTCGGTGAAGCTGATGCAGTCCATCGGGCAGATGTCGACGCAGGCGTCGCACTCGATGCACAGCTTGTCGGCGAACACCGTCTGCACGTCGCAATTGAGGCAGCGCTGCGTCTCCTTGAACGCCGTGGCGGCGTCGAAGCCGAGCTCGGCCTCGACGCGGATGCTGCGCAGCGCCTCCTCGGCGCGGGTCCAGCGCGTCTTGTGGCGCAGGTCGGCCGTCACCGCGTTGTCGTAGCTCCACTCGTGGATGCCCATCTTCTGGGACATCACGTTGAGGTGCGGCGCGGGGCGCTGCGTCGGGTCCTCGCCGCGCAGCATGCGGTCGATCGACACCGCCGCCTCGTGGCCCTGGGCCACGGCCGTGATGATGTTCTTGGGGCCGAACGCCGCGTCGCCGCCGAAGAACACCTTGGGGTGCGTCGAGCGCATCGTGTGCTCGTCCAGGCGCGGCAGGCCCCAGTCGTGGAACTCGATGCCGATGTCGCGCTCGATCCAGGGGAACGCGTTCTCCTGGCCGATGGCCACCAGCACCTCGTCGCATTCGATTTCCACGTCGGGCTCGCCGGTGGGGCGCAGCGTGCGCCGGCCCTTCTCGTCGTAGACGCTCTGGACGATCTCGAAGCGCATCGCGCGGATGCGGCCGTCGGCGTCGTGCAGCACGGCCTTGGGCACGTGGCAGGGCAGGATCGGGATGCCCTCGTGCATCGCGTCCTCCTTCTCCCAGGGCGATGCCTTCATGTCCTCGAAGGTGGACCGCACCACCACCTTGACCTCGTCCGCGCCGAGCCGGCGCGCGCTGCGGCAGCAGTCCATCGCGGTGTTGCCGCCGCCCAGCACGATCACGCGCCGGCCGACGCGGGTGACATGGCCGAAGTACACCGACGCCAGCCAGTCCAGGCCGAGGTGGATGTGGGCCGCGGCCTCCCTGCGTCCGGGCACGTCCAGGTCGCGGCCGCGCGGTGCGCCGCTGCCCACGAAGACGGCGTCCCAGCCGCCACCCTCGCGGTCATCGAGCAGCGCCTTCATCGAGTCGATGCGGTGGCTGGCCACGAAGCTGACGTTGTCGCGCAGCACGTAGCCCACCTCCTCGTCGATCACGTGCTCGGGCAGGCGGAACCGCGGCACCTGGGTGCGCATGAAGCCGCCGGCCTTGGGGTCGGCATCGAACACGGTCACCTCGTAGCCCAGCGGCGCCAGGTCGCGCGCCACGGTCAGCGACGACGGCCCGGCGCCGATGCAGGCCACGCGCCGTCCGTTGCGCGGCCGGGCCGCAGGCAGGCGGGCGGTGATGTCTTCCTTGTGGTCGGCCGCCACGCGCTTGAGGCGGCAGATCGCCACCGGCTCGGGCTTCTCGGCATTGGCCTCCTCGACCCGGCCGCGCCGGCAGGCCGGTTCGCAGGGGCGGTCGCAGGTGCGGCCGAGGATGCCCGGGAACACGTTGGACACCCAGTTGACCATGTAGGCGTCGCCGTAGCGACCCTGGGCGATGAGCCGGATGTACTCGGGCACCGGCGTGTGGGCCGGGCAGGCCCACTGGCAATCGACGACCTTGTGGAAGTAGTCCCCGAGCTGCGCGGGGGCCGATTGGGTGGGCTGGAGCAAGGTCGCCGTCTCCTCGCGGAGTCAGGCGCCCCGCTCGAAGCGGCAGTCTAGGGCGGCCGGCGGGCGCCGGGATGCGGGCAAGCCACTATGCCGCCCCCCGGGCTTGAGCTGCCTCAGTTCAGCCGAAGGTGAGCTTCTGCGCCAGCACCAGGTCGGTCCAGCGCCGGGCTTCCGCCGACATGAACGCGTCGAACTCGGTGGGCGTGGAGCCGACCCATTCCAGGCCCTGCTGCGCGAGCTGGGCCTTGACGGCCGGCTGCGACAGCGACTGGGTCACCGCGCCATGCAGCGCCTGCTGCCGGTCGGCGCCGATGCGGGCCGGCGCCAGGGCGCCGATCCAGGTGGACACGTCGAAGTCCTTCACGCCGGACTCCTGCAGCGTGGGCAGCTCGGGGGCCACCGAGTAGCGCTTCGCGGACGTGACGCCCAGCACCTTGACCCGGCCGCTCTTGACGTGCGGGCCGATGGCCACCCAGGAGCCCATGAACAGCTGCACCTCGTCGTTCATCACCGCCTGCAGGGCGGGCACGCCGCCGCGGTAGGGGATGTGCACGATGTGCGTGCCGGTGCGCATCTTGAACAGCTCGGCGGCCAGGTGGTTGAGCGTGCCCAGCCCGGCGGAGGACACGTTCAGCGAGCCCGGCCTGGCCTTGGCCAGGGCGATGAACTCCTGCACGCTGTTGGCGGGCAGGCTGGCCGGCACCGCGAACACGAGCGGAAAGCTCAGCAGGCGCGAGATCGGCGTGAAGTCGCGCAGCGTGTACGGCAGGTTGGCGTAGACCAGCGGATTGGTCACGTGCGAGTCGAACACCAGCATCATCGTGTTGGGGTCGCCCGCCGCGCGCGCCACGCCGGCGGCCGCGATCGAGCCCGACGCGCCCGGCTGGTTCTGCACCACCACGTTCTGGCGCAGCGCCTTGGGCATGTGCTCGCCGAGCAGGCGGGCGGTGAGGTCGACCGATCCGCCGGGCGGCACCGGCACCACGAGGTTGAGGTGGCTTGCGGGCGCCGCGGTCTGGGCACCGGCCATCAGGGGCACGGTGGCCAGCCCACCGAGCAGCAACTTCCTGCGATCCATGCTGTCAATCTCCTGTGACGTCAGGCGGGAGTGTGCCCGACGAGTTTGACACCGGGAAGTCACCCCGGCGTCACGCGTTGGACGTCCTTGAAACCGGCCACCTTGTGCCCCTTGCGGGCGCGCTTGCCCTCGTGCGCGGCCAGCGCGGCGCCGCGCAGCAGTTCGTCCTTGGACTTGCCGCGGTTGACGCCGGACACCCGAAGCGCGTCGGCGCAGGCCGCCACGGACACCAGCGGGTCCTTCGGGTCCACGTCCATCAGCGTCAGGCCGCGCCCACCGTTGCTCTGGCGCTTGAGGTCGGCCAGCGGGAACACCAGCAGCCGGCCGCTTCGCGACAGCCCTGCCACCCGGGCGTGTCCCGGTTGCACCACGCAGGGCGGCAGCACCACCTCGCCCGGCTCGAGCGACAGGAAAGTCTTGCCCGCGCGCTGGCGGCTCTGCAGGTCGGACGCCTGGGCCAGCAGGCCGAAGCCGCCCGTATGCGACAGCAGCAGCAACGTGTCGGGCGAGCCGGCAAAGTAGTGCGCAGGCTGCGTGCCGGCCTCGAGATCCACCAGGGTCGTGATGGGAGTGCCGTCGCCGCGCCCTCCGGGAAGAACCGAAACCGCCACGCTGTAGGCGCGGCCGTTGCTGCCCAGCACCGCCAGCGTGTCGACGCTTCGGCACGGGAAGGCGCCGTACAGCGCGTCGCCGGCCTTGAAGGTCTGCTGCGCCGCGTCGATCTCGTGCCCCTTGAGCGCACGCACCCAGCCCTTCAGGCTGACGACGACGGTGACCGGCTCGTCCACCACCTTCACCTCGGCCACCGCGCGCTTGTCGGCCTGCAGCACGGTGCGGCGCTCGTCGCCATGGGCCTTGGCGTCGGCCTCGATCTCGCGCACCACGGTGCGGCGCAGCGCGGTCGGGCTGCCGAGGATCTCCTCCAGCTTCGCCTGCTCGGTGCGCAGCTCGGCCAGCTCCTGCTCGATGCGGATCGCCTCCAGCCGGGCCAGCTGCCGCAGCCGGATCTCGAGGATGTCCTCGGCCTGGCGGTCGCTCAGCGCAAAGCGCGCCACCAGCGCCGGCTTGGGCTCGTCGGCGTTGCGGATGATGCGGATCACCTCGTCGATGTTGAGCAGCACGAGCTGCCGCCCCTCGAGCACGTGGATGCGGTCCAGCACGCGGCCGAGGCGATGCCGCGTGCGCCGCGCCACGGTGGCCTGGCGGAATTCGAGCCACTCCACCAGCACCTGGCGCAGGCTCTTGCCCACCGGCCTGCCGTCCAGGCCCACCATGGTCAGATTCAGCGGCGCGCTGCTTTCGAGGCTGGTGTGGGCCAGCAGCGTGGTCACCAGCTCCTGCTGGCCGACGGTGCGCGTCTTGGGCTCGAACACCAGGCGCACCGGCGCGTCCTTGCTCGACTCGTCGCGCACCGCGTCCAGCACCGACAGCACGGTCTGGCGCAGCAGCGTCTGGTCCGCGGACAGGGACTTCTTGCCCGCCTTGACCTTCGGGTTGGTCAGCTCCTCGATCTCCTCGAGCACCTTCTGCGAGCTGGTGCCCGGCGGCAGCTCGTGCACCACCAGCTGCCACTGGCCCCGCGCCAGGTCCTCGATGGTCCAGCGCGCGCGCACCTTCAGGCTGCCGCGGCCGGTGCGGTAGGCCTCGCGGATGTCCTCCGCCGGGCTGATCACCTGGGCGCCACCGGGGAAATCCGGCCCCGGCACCAGGCCGTACAGCTCGTCGTCGGTGAGCCTGTCGTTCTTCAGCAGGGCCACCGCGGCCGCGGCCACCTCGCGCAGGTTGTGGCTCGGCACCTCGGTGGCCAGGCCGACCGCGATGCCCGAGGCGCCATTGAGCAGCACGAACGGCAGACGCGCGGCCAGCAGGCGCGGCTCGTCGGTGGAGCCGTCGTAGTTGGGCGTGAAGTCGACCGTGCCCTCGTCGATCTCGTCGAGCAGCAGGCGCGCGATCGGCGCCAGCCGCGCCTCGGTGTAGCGCATGGCGGCTGCGCCATCGCCGTCGCGGCTGCCGAAGTTGCCCTGGCCGTCGATCAGCGGGTAGCGCTGCGAAAAGCCCTGCGCCATGCGCACCAGGGCGTCGTAGGCGGCCTGGTCGCTGTGCGGGTGGAACTTGCCGAGCACGTCGCCCACCACGCGCGCGCTTTTGACCGGCTTGGCGCCCGAGTTGCCGGCCCAGGACAGGCCCATGCGCTGCATGGAGTACAGGATCCGGCGCTGCACCGGCTTCTGGCCGTCGCACACGTCGGGCAGCGCGCGGCCCTTGACCACCGACAGGGCGTACTCCAGGTAGGCGCGCTCGGCATAGTCGGCCAGGTCGATGGGGGCGTCGGTCGGCTCGGAAAAGAGATCGGTCATCGGGCGTCGGATCGGCAGAGCGCGGCAGTGTAGCCAGCCCCAGCCCCGGCACCGGGCCGCTTATCGATACCGCCGACAAGCGCGCATCGCAGGAGAGAAAACCCTTGCTCGACTGCGGAGCCAGGCTCCTACACTGCATTATCGATATCAAGCCGCCCGTGGACGCCCCCACCCGCCCCCGCCCAGCCGCCGAGCGCAAGCCCGGGCGTGCCGACGACGTCTACGCCTGGCTCAAGCGCCGCATCATGCTGTCGCACTACGCCCCGGGGCAGGCGGTGGCCGAGCTGGAGGTGGCCGCGCAGATGGGCTGCAGCCAGGGCACCGTGCGCGAGGCGATGCTGCGGCTGCAGGAAGACGGCCTGATCGTGCGCCAGGGCTACCGCGGCACCGTGGTCACGCCCGTGTCGCCCACCGAAGGCGCGCTGTTCCTGAAACTGCGCGCGCAGATCGAGACCGAGGCCCTGCGGGTGTCGGTGCCTCGCCTGCAGGCCGGCCACCTGGATGCCCTGTCGGCGCTGGTGCGGCAGATGGAAGCCGCCGCCGAGGCCGGCGACGAGTACCTGCTGTTCGACCTCGACCAGCGCTTCCACGTCGCCCTGTTCCAGCACGCCGACCTGCCGTCGCTGGTGCCGGTGCTGACGCGCTGCTCGCTCTACAACCACCGCAACAAGATCGCGCTCGACGTGGCGCCGCGCACCCTGGCCGAAACGGCGCGCCGGCACTGGGCCATCGTCGCCGCGCTGGCCACCGGCGACGCCGCCGAGGCCGAGCGCGTGCTGGGCCATCACATCCGCAGCGTGACCGGCGACGACGAGCCGGGCACCCAGGGACGCCCTGCCGCCGTCGACGCCCGGCCTCGCATGACCCCCGCGCTGGACGCCCTGTGGCGCCGCGTGCAGGCCGAGGACGCGCACCTGCCGGACATCACCCGCCTGCCGCTGGGCCAGGCCCGGCCCCAGTTCGAGGCCGTGAACCG
>Ga0075158_10003175_pt1 | contig 11642 bp, 7 predicted proteins | sample JI91814BDNA_FD_70968 | JGI IMG/M metagenome (GOLD analysis project Ga0075158, IMG submission 70968) | Wastewater effluent complex algal communities from Wisconsin, to seasonally profile nutrient transformation and Carbon sequestration -... | ecosystem: Engineered > WWTP > Effluent > Algae... | reverse complement strand
TATAATAGTGCTCTATGTTGCATTTGTAATTCCCGGTTCATGGACATTAAATCAATTTTTTGCGTTTGCACTGGTAAATTATATTTACAAATTATCTGCAGCCGTAGCCCTCACACCCGCCCTCTATTGGGTCCACAACATCATCGACAAATTCCTCGGCAAAGAACTCAGCGAAAAAATGCGCGCCGAAGCCATGAAAAATTAACTCAAAACCCTTCCAACATTTTCCGCCTCTCCGCGTGAAACAAAATATGTTTAATATTTCGATTTTTAAATCAGCACATTAAATCTTTTAACCACGGAGTTCACAAAGAAACAGCCCACAGAGAAAACACAGAGGAATTTATAGATTTGTAATTAATTTTATTTTTAATGAACAACTATAGTGATTAATTCTAATATACGAACTAATTCTCCGTGACCTCTGTGTGTATTTTCTCTGTGTTTCTCCGTGGTTTCGGCTGTTTAATTAGCACATAAACACATTAGCACATCAGCACATTAATTTAGTTCACAACAGGCAACACCGTAGTCCCGGTATCCTTCGCCAATTTATTGATGATAGTTTGTAGTTGCATACTTTCTTTCATACACATTCTCACTTCATTTATCGATGCCTCATCAGTCAGTTTACCCAGTTCCTGAATACGCGCATCTACATCATGTTTCATTTTAATAATCTTTTTCAACTTCAACAACGAAATCGACTTCACAATATCCTTCCTCACCAAAAACTGTTTTTCCGTAATTGGCACATCGTGCATTTTAATCCAGTTATCACTAATCTCGTATGGCGATTGTAATAAATCAATACACAACGATTTTATTTCTTCATCATCGTGATTAATAAAAAATACCTGCGGTAAAAATTCATTATGTTCGTAATACGTTCGGTATTCATCTACAACTTTACGATAAATACCATTTTCAAATTCCACATCCGTTAAGTTGCGTAAAATACGCGCAATCGCATTCTCCCCATCAATTTCAAAATTACTATTCTCCAATAACAAACGAATAATATCCCTTTCCTGCGCTTCATCCAAATGGAAAGTAAACGAAGGTTGTTCCCTCGCCACAGGCATTATTTCCGTATGTTCAACAGATGCTTTGTCGTTGGTGGAAAGTTTATCAAAAGCCCCTTTGCGAAGAATTTTATTTGTTTCAGAAATTAATAATTGTTCCTCAACATTTAAATTGCGCGCCGTTTGTTTTAAGTAGAGACTACGCGTAATCCCATCAGGAATTTTGGCGATACTCTGCACAATATCTTTAATAATACCAGCAACTTTTACAGGGTCGCCTTTTGCATCTTCAAGATATAAATCCGTTTTTAAATGGATGAGGTCTTTTTTATTATCCTCAATATATTTTCTAAAACCGTCAGCGCCTAATTTTTGCACATAAGTATCCGGGTCATCATCAGCAGGAAGCAGCACCACTTTTACGTTCATGCCCTCTTCCAATGCAATTTCCAATCCGCGCAAAGCCGCTTTTACACCCGCACTATCACCATCATATAATATCGTTAAATTCGGCGTATAACGTTTAATCAAACGCACCTGATCCTGCGTCAGCGAAGTCCCTGACGATGCCACCACATTTTCAATGCCACTTTGCGACAACGAAATCACGTCCATATACCCCTCAACCAGATAACATTCTTCAAGTTGCGTGATCGCTTTCCGCGCCTGAAAAATCCCAAAAACGATTTTACTTTTTAAATAAATATCCGTCTCCGGCGAGTTAATGTATTTCGGAATTTTTTTGTCCGCACTCAAGGTTCTGCCACCAAAACCCAACACCTTTCCCGTGATGCTATGAATAGGAAACATCACCCTGCCGCGGAAAAAATCTTTGCCATATTGCGAGGTAAGCCCCAATTGTTGCAATAATTCAACTTTATAGCCAGTGTTGGAAGCAATGCGTGTAAAAGTCTCGCCATCGCCCGGACAAAATCCCAATTTAAATTTTTCGATAGTATCGCTGCGCAGTCCCCGTTCGGTGAAATAACTCAAGCCGATACTTTTGCCTTCATCATCGTTATGCAGATAATCGCAGAAATAATTCTGCGCAAAAGTGTTGATGATATAAAGGCTCTCCCTGCGATTTTCCTCCTGAATTTCCTCGTTTGTGCGTTGCTTTTCCTCAACCTCGATATGATATTTATTCGCCAGGTAAATCAGCGCCTCGCGGTAGCTCAGTTGTTCATGCTCCATCACAAACCCCACCGAATTCCCACTTTTTCCGCACCCAAAACACTTATAAATCCCCTTGGGCACCGAAACCGTAAACGAAGGCGTCTTTTCATTATGGAAAGGGCATTTCCCAATCAGGTTCACCCCCCGGCGCTTCAAATTCACAAAATCCCCCACCACCTCCTCAATCCTGGAAGCATCCATAATCCGCCCAATCGTTTCCTTCGATATCACCCCCCAAAGTTAACAGATTTACCCCATTGCACCACGCCGCCCCACAAAATGAACTTTCGTAACTTACGATGTGGAATGTTTTGGAGCAGGAACATCGCGCTCCGCCTTAACAATCCGCACCGGTCTTTCATTGCAAGTCCTCGTCGCCTCCACTGCGTTGCGGCTCCTGCGGGCTTTACATTGCAGCCCGGGCTAGATTGTGCGGTTTGGTGTAACCCTTGGGGTTGGTTTTTCGTATAGTTGAGGTTTGGTTGTGACAGGGTAAAGTGGGAGAGGATTGGAGGTTAGTGGACTGGGGGTTTTGTGAAATATGTGCTGGTTTATGTGGATTTTGTTAAAATGTGACAGGGGTGGGGTTAACGGAAAACCGTGAATTTGGGGGGGTGTTGTTTTAAAATAATGTCAAATTTTATACATTTATGAAATCAACTTTAAATACAAATTATTTATAATTCTTGCTTATATCATGCGCAATTGGAAGGATTTGAGTATTTAAAGGTGCGTATATAAACCGTCAGCGGTCACCCTATGATTACAACCACGAAGAAAATACCGACAAAGACAAAATGGAAGGATTAATATCTCCAAAATACCAAATGAAGCTTGTTGAAGACGTTGAAAACGCTCTTTGGAATATGTTTACGACATCTAAATATTACAATGTAGAAAAGTATTTAGAAAAATGGCAGGTGTTTGAAGATAGATATACAGACACCAATTTTCATATTGGTTGGACACCACAGTTTGAAATCAAAAAACAAAAAGAAGGTGGCTCAATTGATTTGAAATCAACTTTACATTCCATAGACGGAGAGACTTTATTGAAAATCGCAATCGAATTAGGTGTTGATACTCCAGACTTTATACCCTCAATCCCAACATTTAAAAATGTTCTAAAAGCTGACTACCAAACAGCCTATGACACATTTGTGAAAGCTTATAAACAAATTGACACCGACCCAAGTTTAGCTGTGGGACTTGCGAATTCTGCACTTGAAAGTGTCATAAAGGAAATTCTTAAAGATGATAGAATTGCAAGTAAAATAACAGGGGGAGAAACTCTATATAAATTGACTTCAATAATTTTAAAAGAGTTCAACTTAACAAATGACAACCATCCGAAGGAAATAAAAACAATCGGCAGTTCTCTTTTGGCAATAAATCAAGCAATCGAAAAACTTAGAAGTGAGAAGACTAACTTTCACGGCAAGACAACTGACGACTATTTAATTAACGATACCATTTACACATTTTTCGTTGTAAATACAGTTGCGACAGTAGGTCTATTTTTAAATTCGTATTACAAGACAAGGTTTCCTAAACCGAAACCAGCACCTGTAATTGAAGATGACGATTTACCATTTTAGAACAAGCACAAATGACATTTTACACTTTGAATTTGACAGTAAAAAAGGAAGGGCGAACCGCTAACATGCGTTTGGCAAAAAAGCGGGTTCAGTTCTTAAATGAAGCTTTGTACTTCAATTCAAGTTCAGTGCTTGCAGACAGTTTAGAGCTTCGAAATCCGCTTCTTCGCCAAGCGCCAAAACGTTATGTTTTATACATTTGAAAAAAAAGTATGTATACTTACTACTAATTAGTTTGTTTAAATTTAATTCGATATAACCTCTAGTCAAATTATATTTGAACTCATGAACCAAGGAATCTATGAAGAACTAGTAACTCAATTGGTCTCAAATAAAATTAATGAGCTCAATAGGGATTCGTATTACATCAATAAATCTAAGATTGATAAAGAGGAAGCTTCAATTATAATCTCGCGCCATGTAGCAAAAACAATTAAGGCTGCGCTTGATGTTTTGAAAGGTGAAAATGTAATAGAACTCCAAATTGAAATTGCAAACAAAATCATATTATTTTTAAAATCGGAGTTGAAGGCAAATGATTTTGAAAAGGATTTGATTGAGAGTGGGGGAGAAGTATTAAAAGCTGTATTTACAAAAGTTGATGCTCATTTTTCGGATTTTGACCTCCATTTAAAAGAAATAACTCCTTATACAAGACTTTCTTACAGCGAATTATTTACTGGCGGGAGCAATACTGGTCTATCACTTGAAAGTGAGCTTAAAAAGGAAATCCTTTCTTCCAACAAAATTGATTTACTCGTATCATTTATCAAGTTTAAAGGCATCATCATTTTAGAGCGGGAACTTAAGGAGTTTACTCAAAGAGGCGGACAATTAAGGGTCATTACAACCACTTATATGGGGGCATCTGACTATAAAGCAATTGAATTGCTGTCAAAGTTGGAAAATACACAAGTAAAAATCTCCTATAACACAGGAAATGAAAGGCTTCACGCAAAAGCTTATTTGTTTTATAGAAATACTGGTTTTCATACCGGGTATATTGGCTCTTCCAATTTTTCAAGGTCTGCTCTTACAGATGGTTTGGAATGGAATGTGAAAATTACTACTAAAGAAGTAGGTCATATTATTGATAAATTTCAAAAAACTTTTGAGTCATACTGGCAAAGTGATGATTTTGAAATTTTCGATAGTGCTATTCACAAGGAAAAACTTACCGAATCATTAAACAAAGGCAAAAACAATACGAATGGAGTTGTAAATCCTGCCGCATATTTTGATTTAAAACCTTATCCTTTTCAATATGAAATTCTTGAAAAACTCGAGGTTGAAAGAAAGATCCATTATCGATATAGAAACCTTGTAGTTGCAGCTACTGGTACTGGTAAAACAATAATTTCAGCATTTGATTACAAGAATTTTAGAAAAGAAAACAAATCTTCCAAATTACTTTTTTTAGCACATCGGAAAGAAATTTTGGAGCAGGCCCTTTCAACATTTCAAGGAGTATTAAAAGATAATAACTTTGGAGAATTATGGGTAGATGGAAAAACTCCAACAAATTATGAATATGTGTTCGCCTCAATCCAAACTCTTAATAATAGGCTCGATGATTTAGAACTTTCTAAAGATTTTTTTGATTTTATAATTATTGATGAGTGTCACCACCTAACCGCTTCTTCTTATAGAGGAATAATAAATTACTTCACGCCTAAAGTGCTCCTTGGACTGACCGCAACACCTGAAAGAATGGATCTGGGTGACATAAAAGAGGATTTTCATAATAGAATTGCAGCCGAAATTAGGTTACCTGAGGCTTTAAACAGAAAATTATTATGCCCTTTTCAATATTTTGGAATTACGGATAGTGTTGATCTAACAAAAGTGCGTTGGGAAAAAGGCCGGTATGTAGCTAGTGAGTTAAGTAATATTTATACCGCTAATGATAGGCGCGTTCGTGAAATAATTGACGCACTTGATAAATATACCAAAGACTATAACAATGTAAGAGCACTCGGATTTTGTGTAACTATTGAGCACGCAAAGTTTATGGCGGAAAAATTCTTATTAGCTGGTTTCAAGGCTGGTTATTTGACGAGCGCTAATACAAACTATAGAGCGGAAATCAGAAATCAGCTGCTTAAAAAAGAAATCAACTATTTATTTGTTGTTGATATTTTTAACGAAGGCGTTGATATACCTGAAATTGACACAGTGTTATTTTTAAGGCCAACTGAAAGTTTAACCGTTTTTCTGCAGCAGCTCGGAAGAGGCTTAAGGTTAGCTGACGACAAGGAATGTTTAACTGTCCTTGATTTTGTTGGTAATGCCAGGCCGGAATACAATTTTGAAAATAAATTTCGAGCATTAATTGGAAAAACATCTACACCAGTTAAAAAAGAGGTTGAAGACAATTTCCCACATTTGCCTTTAGGATGTTCAATAATTTTAGAAAGGAAGGCTAAAGAATTTATTTTAAGCAATATCGCTGCTGCAACTGCCCTAAATCAGAATCAGCTTATTTTGAAAGTAAAAACGTTTCAACACCAAACAACACTTCCGTTAAATCTGAAGAATTTCACAGAATTTTTTGATATACCGCTACAATTGATTTATAAACAAAGCAGAAAATTTGGATGGAAAAGGCTTTGTCAAATGGCAGGTATTATTGATGATTTTGAAAGTGAAAATGAAAGTCAAATATTATCTGCAATGACTAACAAATGGTTGTCGACAGCATCCAGCAGCTATTTTAACTTTATTTTAAAACTTGCTAAAAAAGGTTTTAAAATTAAAATCGCTGATTTGACGAAGATTGAAAAAACAATGGCATTAATGCTCCATTATGATGTATGGCAGAGTGCAGGCGGGTTTAAGTCACTAGAAGATTCTATAAATCACATAGGGAAAAATAAAATACTTGTTGAAGAGATTTTAGAATTAATGGAGATTTTAATTGACAAAATTGATTTCAAAGAAATTGATATTGATTTGCCTTATAACCAACCATTAAAATTGCATGCACGTTACACTAGAGCCCAAATACTAGCAGCATTTGGTTTGAGTAGTTTTGCGAAAAAATCCTCGAATAGGGAAGGGGTTGCAAAAAATGACGAACTTAACACTGAACTATTATTTATAAATTTAATTAAATCGGAAGAAGACTTTTCGCCAACAACTATGTATGATGACTACGCGATAAATGAACGTTTATTTCACTGGCAAAGTCAAAATTCAGTTGGACCCAATACGCCAAAAGGCTTATCCTATATAACGCATAAGGAGAATCAAAAAAAAATATTACTTTTTGTCCGGGAAAAATCAAATGACGAGTTTGGAAACGCAATGGGCTATGTGTTTGTAGGTGAAGGCACTTTAAATCATTATTATGACTCCAAACCAATGAGTGTTGAGTGGGAATTGAAGGAGCCATTGCCACATTTTCTTTGGAAGGATGCGGCAAAGTTGAGAGTGGGTTGATATTTCAATCTAGGTATTTGGAAATTGACAACACAAGTAATTTTTATTTAATTGGCGCTAAATACAATAAGAAAATTGGCTTTTATTCCAGTAAATTTATTCCAGATATTTTTAACCTTGTCGTATCAGCGATCAATTGCATTCAACTTGATAGTTTAAATCAATATTATGAAGCCAGTTGGACCGACGACCAAACCTGCGGTGTTTTAATACAAACAACAGATACCATTTATAAAAGCAGTGCCTATGGTGTTGATAGAGAGCCAGCGGAGTTAAGTATATTATTATACACCTTGATGGAAGTGTATAAAATTGTTGAATTGACAGAGGATGCAATTGTTCAGTAAAATTTACAACATTGGAATTTCCAAAATGAAATATATCCTAATCCTAATAAACGGTAATAATAAAGCTTAAATGAATTTATGTGCCAGTAAAGAAATTTATTTGTATTCACCGCTATTAGCAGCTTATGCCACCACATTAATTTCTTACTAACACATCTAACATGTTCACCATCGAACAAATCAAATCAGCACACAGCAAAGTGAAATCAGGAGCCGATTTTATGGCTTACATTCAGGAGCTCAAAATATTAGGTATTACTTTTTACGAACCGTTTGTAATTGATAGTCATACTGATTATTTCGGCACAAATGATTTTAAGGTTTCTTCACCCGGCAAGTATGTTATGTTAAGTATAGCTTTAACTTCAAAAAAAAACAGTTTATCTCAGACCTTAAAGCCCACCAACAGGGCAAAACAGACTACCCGACCTTCTGCAGCGATTGAGCAAAGGCAGGTGTCGAGAAATGGGCTGTTAACATGCACAAAATGACCTGCACGTATTACGATTTGATTGGGGAAATTACCTTGGAAGAAGAAATTCCTCAATAAATTAATAAGTTGGCTGTTTTAGCTTTATGAATTATAAAATATTTTTTTTAAGTTTGTTTTATCAATGCTGATGCACATACTATTAGTTGATGATTTTGAAGACTAAAATAAGGTTGTGCAAGGGCAAATAGTAAATATTTAAATGCAAGATTATTTTATTCAACTTAAATAAAACTGCTTATGCCTCAGTTCACAAAAAAGTATGTAAATTATACGAGAAAACACCAATTCGATGACCCTGAAGCTACTTTTCTAAAAGATATAGGTTATAGTTTTGAGCAAGCACCTGATACCACAATTGATATATTAATACTGGATCATGGTGATTTTGGGCCCCCCTTTCCAATGACAGAAAGAAGTCAGTTGGTATTTGCAAAAGTTGAAGGTTCCCCGGGTGGCGATTACATTATTTCAAATTTTGGCGTATATCAGATTAAAATCGGAACGGAGGATGTAGTTGTTACATCTTATTATGCAACTTTTTTTGACCTTTATTTTGGAAATGATAATGAGCCTTCTACAGCATTGTATTATGCCCCAGATATTAACATATTACCTGGATTTTATATAGATGCTTTTAATATTGATAATATGACTTGGTTAGAAGGTGGTTTTGTTAATATTTATTCCCAAGGTGTATTAGAAACCTCCGCAACTAATAATGCTAATAAGTTAGGTCTTTTTTTAACTAATTTTCCTGCTACACTGCAGGCAGTAAATGAGATTGGACAAGCTAAATTTTTAAAGTGGATAGTTGTTCATCCCTATAAAACGGAAGCAGTGTCATCGTCCGTTGTCCAATTAAAAGAAGCGTCAAATGGATTTGTATTTGCATTTTATACTAATGAGGATGAAATTGATCCTGCCAATAAACCAAAATTTATTTTCCCTCGTGAGGTTGGACCGGTTAGAATTACTCCAGGTGTTGCCGTTGATGGTGGTGGGTTTGCAATCGGACCTGGTGGTAGACCTCACCCTGTTGGACCTTGGGGGCCGCTAAATAAGCAAGTTTTGCAATTAAATTTACTTATTAAAGCAGCTGAAAATACACCAAACGAAGTGACTGAAAGAACCAGAGTAAAACTGTTAAATCAGTTGGAAAGTTTAATGCAATTAGTTCGGGAATTAGGAAGGAAGTAACATGCTTTTATAATGCATGTGCTGTGAGTTCTAATAACTCTATTAACATTAGGTTTAAAAAAAATCTAATGTTTTTTCGTCAATGCAGGGTGCTTGTCGTACCAGAAGTTGTATGTCGACATGCTCCCTGCATCAATTAAAACAGCTATTGATGGTATTACATTAATCTATGAATTTAGATAATATCTCATTCGGACAAAAACTAACTTCCTTATTTAATTATCGTAAACAACTTTCATGCATAAATAAGTTTATGTTTGGTTAACGTTTACAGAGCATGCGTCCTTACGATTAGATAGAATTGCTACAGCCTTTCGAAAAATTAAACACTCATCCCTCATTTTTTATCATTAGCTTACCTTAGCGTAACTTCGAGCCCCTTAGAGCCTACGTGGCAAACAAGGAAAATGTTTTGTTAGTTTTATATTAAAAAGGTTTACCACAAAGTAGCAAAGCGCCTCTAAGATTCGCTAATGGTTTTAAATGAATTGCATGCGTCCTTACGATAAGATTCAATTTCGCCAACCTTTCGAAAAATTAAACACCCATCCCTCATTTTTTATCATTAGCAACCTTAGCGTAACTTCGAGCCCCTTAGAGACTTCGTGGCTAACAAAGAAAATGTTTTTGTATTTTCAAATTCAAAAGGTTTACCACAAAGTAGCAAAGCGCCTCTAAGATTCGCTAAGGGTTTTAAATGAATTGCATGCGTCCTTACGATAAGATAAAATTGCGCCAGCCTCTCGAAAAATTAAACATACAACTTACATCATTCATCACTCATCACTCATCACTCATCCCTCATTTTTGGCACGATAATGGAATTTACCTATTAAAAAAGGAGGGTTTATGAAAAATGCTTTACTTAAAACAATGTTAGTGGTGTTCATCCAAATGCAGCATGTATTGGCTTTTCCTCCCGCTAATCCGAATGTGGATCCGTATTATGGTAATTCTACTTTCGAAATTAAATCGCAAGGTGCCAATTATATTACCGTTGCAATTGATGGCGATTTTTTTAATGAACCGGTGAAAAAATTTGCTGTAAATAATATGGCTCCCGGTAATCATTATGTGGAAGTGTTTACGGATAAAGTACACCACAGTGGCTATTATGCAACCACACAAAGGGTGAAATTATATGCCGGTTATGTTTATATTAAACCTGCGAGTTTAGTGCATGGCGTTATCGATAATTTCGGCAGGTTTTATGTAAAATCGGTGCAGGCTTTACAAATGTATGAACCTGTTTATTATCAGCCTGTCTATCCTGATTATCCGCCTTACCAGCAACCACAGCAACCTGTTTGTAATGCACAGCAACAAATGAATTCAACTTCGTTTAATGCCTTATTACAAACTATCCATAATCAATGGTTTGATGATACTAAACTCAATGTCGCCAGACAAGCGGTGCAATCCGGTTGGTTTACTTCTGAACAAATTGCTACTATGATGCGCGAATTTAGTTTTGAAGATAGTAAACTGGAATTAGCCAAAACTGCTTATAGCCATGTAGTAGATAAACAAAATTATTTTGTGGTTTACGATGAGTTTTGGTTTAGCAGTAGCGTTGATGAATTAATTCGGTTTATCCATTAAAAAATATTAATTCCAAGTATGATCAAGAGTCCACTCGCAAGGGTGGGCTTTTTTTTGTTCCTGCGAATTACTACTTTTAAGGGATGAAAAACCTGTTTATCTTAAGTATACTTTTCGCCGGTTTGCAATTATCTGCAACGGAATATTATGTTTCACCTTCAGGTAATAACGCTAGTGCCGGGACTTCTACAGCCACAGCCTGGAAAACCATTCAGTTTGCGCTCAATATGGCCAACGATGGCGATGTGATCAACCTGATGGCCGGAACCTATACCGGAAAAGTGACCTGGAACGATGGTGGCAGTGCCGGCAATTACATTACGCTGCAAAACTATAATGATGATATCGTGATTTTAGATGGCAGCACTGTCGGGAATAGTCAGGCAATGATGTACATCGAAAATAAAGATTATATCAAAATTGACGGATTAAAATTTACGAACCACAATGGAAATTATCAGCCAATAATTAATTTATACGGCAACAACAATCATATTGAAATTACCAACAACGAATTTTATAATACCGATTGTAATGAAAGTTATGCCATTTTATGTGAGGGAAGGGGAGATGATATTAAAATCACCAATAATTACATGCACGATTTAATTGGTGATAATGCAGTGGGTGTTTTATTTGTTGGTTCCAATACTAGTATTCCTTTTACCAATGTGCTCATCAGCGAAAACACGCTCACCAATTTAGACCCTGCTCCAAGTGAGGCTATTGCTGTGAATGGTAATGTGGATGGATTTGAAATCAG
>Ga0075158_10003174_pt1 | contig 11642 bp, 14 predicted proteins | sample JI91814BDNA_FD_70968 | JGI IMG/M metagenome (GOLD analysis project Ga0075158, IMG submission 70968) | Wastewater effluent complex algal communities from Wisconsin, to seasonally profile nutrient transformation and Carbon sequestration -... | ecosystem: Engineered > WWTP > Effluent > Algae... | reverse complement strand
TCATTACCCTGGAGGGCCGGTTGATCAACTGCAATAATATCCCCGTTACAAATGGTTATGCAATGATCAGTTTCGACAACAATACCCGCTATGCTGCGGTGGATGGCAACGGCAGGTACCAGACCAGCTTTACCTTCTGTGCCGGCTCGGGATCCGTGGCTTCTATCCTGGCCGTTGACAATGGAACGGGTGGAGGGCCACAACATAGTACAACCGTTAACGTTAACCTCACTTCCCCCGCAACCAACCTGGCCGATATCGTTGTATGCGATACCACACCTTTTGCCTACATCAATTATAACATCGATGGAGTGGATTATTACTGGAACGCATCTAACAGTTTCCAGATGCAGGGAGTGGATTTCCCTGGATCGTTTACCTTACTAGTCGATAATCAACCCGGCCCCAGACAGTTTGTACTAAATGTAGATGGCAGTTCAACCGGTGTATTTGGAGCAAGCTTCACTTCCACAGATGCGTTTCCTTCGGGTGGCTCGGTTTCATTCATCCCGGGTTTTACCTCAACAGTTACCCGCTTTGCAACGTCGTGGCCCGATTTCTTTGAAGGCTCTTTTACTGGTCAATATACCCATAGTTCAACCGGGTCAACGGTGCATACGATCAATGGAACGTACAGGGTAATGCACCAGTTTTAAATTCATTTATTCAAAACAAGGATTCTTGAAATCATTGGATATCGTCATCGCGGGTTGTAAAAAGGGAGATCGGAAATCCCAGGAACAGCTATACAGGATTTACTATGTTTCTATGGTAAGACTCTGTATGCGGTACACAAAGAATGAACAGGATGCAGTTGAAGTGCTCAACAATGGATTTTTAAAAGTATTCAGGTACATCAACAGGTACGAACCCGGTAAAGCAACTTTATATACCTGGGTTCGTACCATTGTCATTCATTGCTGTATAGATTTTTTACAGCTGAAATCCAGGAATGTTTCTTATGAACAACTGCCAGATGAATCAGGATCATATCATATCGATGCGGAGCCCATCAGTAAGATGCAGGTAAATGAACTGTTACAGTTTATCAGGCAATTACCGGAAGCCACGATGGTGGTTTTTAATTTATATGTGATCGAGGGATTTACCCATAAAGAAATTGCAGCGCTTATCCATATCAGTGAGGGAACAAGTAAGTGGCATCTTAGCGATGCAAGAAAAAAATTACAACACATGATACAATGCCAGGAGGTAAAATTATGAACAAGAAGTTACCCATAGAGGAAGCATTGGAAAGCAGGCTGAATAACCTGCCCGTGCCCAATGAAGATGCCGCATGGCATGACATGAGCCGTTTGCTCGATAAAGAGAAAAAACCAAGGATCATTTTTTTTAAAAGACTCGGCATATTACTGTTATTGCTTACGCTGATTTTGGCTGGCTATTGGCAATGGTTCCAACAGGATAAGCCGGTAGATCATTCGTTGACTGCTGCTTCCGGGGATGGTCAGCCAACCCTTGCAGGCACTGGCAAACAACAAGATGCTACTAATCAAATTAATTCATCTGTATCTTCTGGGCGAGTTGAAAATACTGTATCAACAAATAAACATTCTGATGGGTTCAAAGAAGATCAACCTGCAGGAGATAATAAAAATAAGTCAGAATCACATGAGCAAAGATTAGAACAAAAAGACCTAAGCTTTAATTCCGCAAAATCAACAAGGAGAAATGATCGGCCTGCAAGTTCCGATGATGTAAAAGAGAGAAAAAGATCTATAAACGAAGATGTACCTATTCATAATAACGCACTGTCCCTGATTCCAGTAAAAGATGATAAAAGCATTAAGAAAAATCGGGCATTGAGTGCAGGCAAAGATGATGTTGTTAATTCGCAACAGGTAAAAAGTAAAAAAGCAAAACGAAATACAAATGGGAAGGCGGGGATAGAAATCATTGCACAAGTGCCCTCAAGCGATGATGTTAATACACCGAATACATTAACATCTTCAAAGGAAACTAACGAAACCAATACTGTACAGGAGTTAGCCAACGTACTGGAAGTTCCTACAACAGATTCAACCGATGTACTAAAATCAATGTCCGTTCTTAAGAAGGATAGTATACTATCGAAGAAAGCAGTGGTTGCAAAACCTTTGGATACTGCTACTACCCTTAAACGTAATAAAAGTGATTTCGTATGGAGTGCCGGTATTGGTATACAACAGCAACTGCCTTTGGCTGGCAAGGAATTCAGTAGCTATGGTTTCAATGGGAGAAACAACCTCTTACATGATTATATTCCTTCACTATACCTGGCTTTTGAAAAACCACAACGTTGGTTTGTTTTAGCAGAACTACAGTTTGGTTCACCACGTATGGTAGATGCTTTTACATATAGCCGGAGTACAAGCCTCAATTATTTCGAAGGCGAATTATCAACCGCTTCATTACAATTAAAGAAAACATTTTATCACAAAGCTTCACTTGGATTTCATCATTATATCAGCAAACATTTTTCTGCAGGTGCAGGAGTTGATTATCATCTCTTATACAGGGCCATTACCGAAAGCCGGCTTACCATTAAACAATTACCCGATCAGGCCGAAACCAGCAGCAGCCAATTGTTGCCAGCGGGTTACCAGGATTCGTTCTTATACCGTTCACTGGCCGGTATGCAGGTGCAGGTAAATTATCAATGGGGAAAATTCAGTTTCGGACTCAGGTATTCGGCCGACCTGCAACCTTTTATTAAGTATACAGAACCTTCAGGCGAATTATCTACCCGTAAAGACAGGCGCTGGGAGATCCTGGCCCGTTATCGCATCTGGCGATCAGGAAAGTAATCAGTTTGTTGGAAGGCAGTAGCATCTATTGGTTCCCGTTATCAAATGGATGACAATCCATAAGCAATACCAGGTTGGCTCGTTTAAATTTATTTGGATAGTTGTGTAACGGCAATGGCAAGTGCTTCCTGTAGCATCTTCTTTTTTACCATCTTCAAGTCAACAAATGTACAGCCTTGTTTACCCCAGGCCCCGGGAACAGGAGAGAAGCATTGTGAGTCGTATGTACAGTATACAGATTGCTCCGCAAGCGGTAATTTGATCATAGCCTTGTTATCTTTTTCCCATAAAGTGGCAAAGATCTTTTTCTTTAACCTGAAAGAAGGTTTATCAAAATGAGGATGCTCTTCCGATCCCGGAAAAGACAATGCAAGCTTTCTGAATGTATCTATCGTAATCATAGTGACTGCTTATATACCTGGTTACCGGTTACCAGTAACCGAATGTAAAATTTTAATTGCAATCTTCTGGTTGACCTTTTCAATAGGGCAACTTTGCCAATATTATTCGAAATCCAGGCACTCAATGTATCTATCACGATATTTTTTATCATTGATTTATAAAAGATTAGTCTTGCTAACACGACAAAATGTAAAATAAACTTTACAAATAGAATAGTTAGCTTATCTTTGTGAAATCTTAAAACTAAAACATCATGGAACCAATTAAAAAGCAGGCAGACCGGAAAACACTTATTTACAGCGTCCTTTGGGCATTTGTATACATGGGTTGTTTATTTGTATTAAAAAAAGCTGAGCTATCAAAATCAGCAGGCATCCTGCTGTCTTTTGTACCAACGGTATTTTTTGTACTATTTATTTATCATTACATCAGGTCGATAAGTACAATGGATGAAGTTGAACGTAGAATACAACTGGAAGCAACCGTATGGGGCTTTTCACTTGGCTTGTTGCTGTTGATGACACTGGGATTGCTCGACCTGGTGGTTGTTCTTAAAAAAGAAGACTGGAGTTTCATAAATCTCATCCCGATGTTTTTCCTCTTTTATGTGATCGGCATTTTCATTTCACGACGTAAATACAACGGAGCATGAAAAACAGCATCAAAGTAGAAAGGGCAAAGAAGAACTGGACACAGGAAGACCTCGCCGGCAAGATCGGGATATCCCGCCAATCAATCAATTCAATAGAAACGGGAAGGTTCATTCCTTCCACAGTACTGGCCCTGAAGATGGCAAAAGTTTTCGGCACCGACGTAGAAACGATTTTTCAATTAGAGAAAACGGATTAATTTGACGATAGCTATTTCAATCCCGTGCGGCAATGAAATAAGCAGCTTATTCTACGCTCGTCCTACGCTTGTTCTACTCTACTGGTAAAAAAGCTATCATTTCTGAATAAGAGTAGAACAAAGGACGAACAAGAGATGAAAATGATTGGCTGCCTAGTCAGACAAATCAGGGCAGCTATGGACAAATGATTCCAGTTTTTACCATCCGGTTTGCAAAAAAAACTTTTGTGTATAAAATATCCTTATATTCATATTATAAATTAATAATATGAATATAAAATCAATCATTCTAAGTTTCTTGCTGGTCATGATGATCCAGCTTGTTTCAGCACAGATCGACCAGAATTATTATTACCGGCTAACGAATACATTTTTGGGAGAAGGCCGTTCGCTGGATACATATTCGGGTAAGACCAACGAACCTTTCATGGGAAAAACCGGTAATTATTCCGGGCAATACTGGAAGATCACCGACCAGGGCAATGGTACCTATCGTTTAACCAATTCTTTCCTGGGCGAGGGTCGTTCACTGGATACTTATTCTGGCAAAACCAATGAACCTTTTATGGGCAAAACCGGTAATTATTCCGGGCAGTTTTGGAAGCTTACCGACCTTGGTAATGGCACTTACCGCCTCACAAATTCTTTTTTAGGAGAAGGCCGTTCACTGGATACTTATTCTGGCAAGACCAATGAACCTTTTATGGGTAAAACCGGTAATTATTCGGGTCAATTCTGGATACTCACCAAAATAAAACCGATCCAGTAACACCTTTTACATAGCATGCCGCATATAGAATGGGATACATTCTGTATGCGGTTTTTTATTTATAGCAATCGAATTGTCTGGTATTCGTACCCGTTAGTGATTATCTGTATTGATACTTTAGCGCCTGTTTCAAAATGAGAGTAACGAACTTTCTATATTGTGATCTGGGGCCAGTCTTTTTCACCTCGTAAAAAACCATACCCATATATGTACTCAATCAGGCTTATCCTGGCAAATACCTCATAAGTTTTACTTATTGTTTAATTATAAAATTGCTTTACTTTCACTATACAAACCTACCTACTATGAAAATGAAATTAATCTTCATTAGCCTGCTATTGATTGTAATATGCCAGGCCGGATTTGCACAGATTGACCTGAATTATTATTACCGGATAACCAATAATCAATTGGGAAAAGACTATTCGCTGGATGCACTTTCGCCGACGATTAAAGACCTATGCATGGGTAAAACGAACGAGGGCAGCGGACAATACTGGAAGTTTATCGATTTGGGAAACGCCACTTACGGTTTAGTTAATTTATTCCTGGGGGAAGAACGAACACTGGATACCTATACCGGCACCACCTATGATATTTGCATGAGCTTATCAAATGCCAGTGCGGGGCAGTATTGGACAGTTGCCGCCCAGGCCGATGGTACTTACAGGCTTACAAATAGGATGTTTGGCTCCGGGCGTTCACTCGATATCTTTGAAAACCAGGCCCATGAACCATATATGGGCGTAACCGGAAATTCACCCGGACAGTTATGGGTACTTACAAAAATAAAGTCGATACAATAGTAACTTTCCACCTCAATAGCCGTATACAGAATTTGTTACATTCTGTATGCAGTTTTATATCATGGGGAAAATCGTTTATTCATAAAAGATAGTAAGTGATTTAAAATTTTGTAAATCTTTTTTGATAGTGTGACAATCAAATGTCAAATTATCCATTAACTTTTAATCCGTGTAATCAGCGTCATCAGCGTCATCCGTGAATTCATCATCCATGATTCCATCTTCATCCGAATTTTCCTTATTATCCGTTGAACTTACATCTTCAGTGTCATCTGTAAATTCATCATCCGCGAATCACCCCATTTTTATATAAGTGGTTTCCCATTCCATGATAGTTAATCTACTTTAGTATACTAAAATCAACATCATGAAATCACTTGCTTGCACAATCCTTTGTTGCGTCGCCAGCATCTTCGCAACGGCACAATCTGACAATGATCTTATCAATGCTGCCTGCATGAATTATATAGAAGGATTCTATCAAGGTGATACAGCCAGGTTAACAAAAAGCCTGAAGCCCACTCTTTATAAGATTGGCTTTTGGAAAGATAAAAATTCGGGTACCTATAAACCCGAAGGTACCATGAGTTACCAGCAGGCCATTGACTATGCAAAAAAGGTATTGGCCAGTAAACATTTTGCTAAGCCCGATGCACCAAAAAAAGTAGTATTGCTTGATGTGGATGAGGCAATCGCCGCGGCAAAAGTCACCGCATGGTGGGGTGTAGACTATATCCTTTTGTCGAAACAGAACGGGAATTGGATGATCGAAGAAGTATTGTGGCAGGGTCCATTGGTTAAATAAGAATGTCTCACGCAAAGCTGCGAAGAAAGCAAAGTACGCAAAGTATTTGTACAAAGTTCCTTAGATCGAATCCAGTATGCATCCTACTAATTAACATTTAGTAATTAATATTTAATAATTGCTGGAGTCTCCAATATCCATCATCCCGCATCCTGTATCCAGCATCCAGCATCCAGTATCCAGTATCCACCACATCCCCCATGTAAAAAACGAACACACCCTCCATTTGACAAGCGGTAACTATATGCTCTAAAAAAGCAGGATGTTTACCATCTAAAAAACGGATATGAAAACAGCCCGATTAGTTATCCTGTCATTTCAGTTTCTTCTGGCACTTACATGCTATTCTCAAGAACCAATCCTGATCAACCTGCACGAGCAAGTGCAGCAAAAAAATATTAATGTTTATAACCGTGACCTGGAATTATTGAATGAACCTTCTTATAAAGGTATCCGGCTTAGTAAATCAACAGGAGAGGGTTTTGCCTGGTTGAAAGATTTTTCATTTTCCACCGGTATTATCGAATTTGATGTAAGGGGTGAAGATGTGAAACAACATAGTTTTGTAGGCATCGCCTTTCGTGGCAAAGACAATGAGACATTCGATGCAATTTATTTGCGCCCGTTTCAATTCAGGGCCAAAGAAGAGGAGTTACGCAACCGGGCGATCCAGTATATTTCATGGCCGGAATTTACATGGCAGAAATTACGGGAAGATTCGCCTGGTAAGTATGAACAAGCAGTGAAGCCGGCACCAGATCCCAACGCATGGGTGCATATGCGGGTGGTTATCCAGGGCGATAGTGTTTCAACTTATATTAATAATAGCGTTCAACCCTGCCTGGTAGTTAATTTGCTTTCCCCCGGTCGCACAGGATCCATAGGATTTTATGTAGCAGATACTTCGGGAGGCGATTTTGCAAATCTCCGAATTACCAAAACAAACTAATACCAGGTTGCCGACACGCGAAAGAAATTAAATAAATTAGGATTCACGGATGACGCGGATTGTTGGTTCACAGATGTTAGAATCAGGGATGAAGTAGATGATGCGAGCATCCGTGAATCTATCTCACATACATCCGATATCTCAATACAAAGTCAGGCTCACTCCAGGTATGGTTCTCACCAGGTTATCCGGCCCCTTAACCTTTACATCATCAAAAACCACAACAGATCCCGGCAAGCAACGATCCATTAATTTTTTAATTGGCTTCAAACTATTGCTGGTTATATATCCCCTTTCCACTTCTTTGAAATTGGTGCCGGAGAAATAAACCGTAGCGCTCAGCACCGAAAATTTAGCATCAAACTCAAAGTCTTCCAATTCAGCACGGCAATAATCCTGGTTCTTGAATACAACAGATGAAAGTCTACCCGCAGTTTGCCGATCCTGGAAAAGCAATACTGAAGCATCTTTACTATTTTTTAAAACAGAACCTTCTACAGATGTAGCGATTTCTTTGTCAGCACCAATAAACAGATCGTTCATCGGCAATAAACAGATACCTGACATTAATGGCAGCAATAACATTTTCATGATGATTTGATTTAAAGGAGTGAATGATACCCTGAATATAATGCTCGATACGTGAAAGAAATGTTAGTGTTTATATATCCGCGTCATCTGCGTCATCCGTGTCATCCGTGAATCCTAATCCCTTTCACTCGCATTATCCACATCATCATAAAATCAAAATCCGCGTCAACCGTGTTATCCGCGTCATCCGTGAATCTTAATCAATTTCACCTGCAACATCAATTTCACCCGTGAATCCTAATTCCTTTCACCCGCATCATCCACGTCATTCGTGAATCATTCTACTCCCGTTAAAAGCAACAAAAAATCACCTTCACCCTTTGTTTTTTATCTTTAAAAATCTTAAACTTACTATACAACTTTCCGCATAATGACCAACCAACCACATACCGCACTCAACAGCCTTCAATTACCAGTGAAAAAAATCCTGGCATCCATGCTCTTACTGCTCGTAGCACTCACCCTATTACAGGATTACCTGCGATCCGTGGTTCAACATTCGGCTTTTTATTTTTCAGAATCCTTCCTTTTCAGTTCATTCTGGTGGCTATTAATGCCTGGACTCTACACTCAATACCTATACATACAGTATAACAAGCAGCCAACATTTTTTACATGGTTAAAGATGATGATCCTGCCGGCCACGATTCACATGATGCTATACCCGGCATTGGTATGGGTCTTATCCGCCTTATTTTATGATCACGTATTCGCCTACACGCAAACGTTGAGATTTGCATTATCAGAATATACCTATCTCCTGTTACTGATGTACAGTATCCCGATGGCAATCTTTCACTTCTATACCAATCGAAAAGTTATTGCCCAGGCAAATTCCATTATTACGAATCCGGATTCTTCACCTGCCTGGCTTCAGTCGATCCTGGTATCGGAAGGATATACCAGGAAAAATATAGCAGTAGAAGCGATCAGTCATATGACGGCCAATCCGCCCTATATAAATATTTACATTGGCTCCCAGAAGTCGTTGCATGCAGGCACATTGCGATCCATCGCCAGCCAGTTAGATCCATGTATATTTATTCGGGTACACAGGTCAGCCATTGTAAACATTCACCAGGTGGTATCCTATACAACAAGGCTCAATGGCGACTACGACCTGCATATGAAAAACAATTCCACGCTGAGGGTGAGCCGGAATTATGCAGCTGCATTCAAGTCACTTTACCAAAAGACTCATCCACTTACCGCAAAATAACCTCAGCTTAGCATATCTGTTTTTATTTTGCATGACGGCTGATTCATATTTGTAAAAAAATGAACCATGCAAAAAAAACTCATCATCACTTCCATGGCGATCAGCCTGTTTTTTTTATGGAGTTGCCAGGGACAGGTCAGCCAGCCTGCAACAAGTCGTGGAGATCATAATAACAACGTCGTGGGCGGCTCCTTTGAGAATGGCGATTTTATGTATATCGGCATGCTCACCAACATCGCTTCTGTAGATACCAGTCCTGGCTGGCATCAACCAGGTCAGCAACTACTCATTACCGGTACGATGTTTAAACGGGATGGAAAAACGCCCGCCCCAGGCGTGATACTTTATTATTATCATACCGATGTGAATGGATTATATGCCAATAAGCCTGAACTCGACCGTAGGGTTGTCAGGCACGGCTATATCCGCGGCTGGGTGAAGTCGGATGCAAACGGGCGTTATGCGATCTATACAGTGAGGCCGGCTCCTTACCCGGGTCGTGAGTTTGAAGCGCATATCCATCCGGCCATCAAGGAACCAGGTATAGATAAGGAATATTATATTGATGAATTTGTGTTTGATGATGATCCATTGTTAACAGGTGCAAAAAGAAAAAGGCTTCCCAACCGCGGGGGTAGTGGAATCCTGCGACTCGTGAAGCAGGGTATCCTGCAGATCGCCGAGCATGACATCATACTGGGTTTGCATATCCCTAATTATCCAGGTTCATTTGAACGAGCCGGAAAATCGGGCAAAGAGATTGGTGAAGATCAACCATCTTTTGCGCCTTATCATGTGTATGGTCCCGACAAAGGATCAATAGCCTGCCCGGTTTGCAAGTATGGCAGATACCAGGGCCTATTGTATTTTGTTGGAAGAAACCCCGATTGGAATGATATAAAAAAATGGCTCAGTTTTTTAGAAGAACAGAGCCTGGCTCGCGGCAAGTTTCTCAAAGCTTATTTTATTTACGGGAATGACAAGTATTACAACCAGGAAAGAATACGAACACAACTGGAAAAGCTTGGTGCTGAATTGAACCTGCAACGAATTGCATTGACGATGGTACCATCATTTTCTGATACAGAAAGTGATGTAAACCTTAGTTCCATTGATCCCGATCTGAAAAATACCATCATCCTTTACCGCAACAGGGTGATCATTGACAAATTCTATGAGCTCCCCGCCACGGAAGACAATTTCAGGTTGATTATTAACAGGCTGGAAGCCAGCAGGAGCCCTTTTGAAAACCTGCCTTAAGATGATTTTGCCTTGTATTGACATTGTGGCCAGACTATTGTACTTTTAGCCGGCTCAGCAACCTTCGTTTCTGCTTAAGCGTTAGCGAGCATTCAATAGCATTCGTTATGATGAAATATGCTTACATCCTGGCTGGGTTGATGCTTTTTGGCTGCTCCGGACCAAAGCCAATAAAAGTAACGGAAAGGCTCTTCGTGCTGCCAACCGACAAAGGACCATACTGGCCTTTTGAAGATACAGTTACGGTACCATTGAAGAAACGATTCAGCCAGGGATATGCAGAAACGTTTCGGGTAAATGAAACCAGGTTTCGGTTTGTCCGTGATACATTAGTGACCGGTCTCTATGATCTGCAGTCGGTTAGCAAAGACCATTGGGTGACCAACCTCTCACTGCGCATGCCCCTTCGTAACGATAAATTTTTCCTGAATATAGATTTTGACCTGGATGGGTTTCATGACCTGTCTTTTCCTGAATTTGAAAACACCGTTGTTTACTTTTTCAATAAAGAAAAGCTGGCTTTTGATACAAGCCCGGTGAAGTTCGTCTACGACTATGCGTTACTCGACCGGGAAAAACTGATCTATGGCAGCAATACCAAACGACCGGATCCTTATAGTTGGAATATAGACATCTTTTCAATCGCCGGCCGCACCAAAAAATACCTGTTGAAAGCCCATATTCAGCTGAAAAGGTATATACGCCGTGCCGGGTATGATATCATTGATGCCAGCATTTACCGTTGCCATAACGGATCAGCTGCCAATACAACTTATATCGAAACCATTGATATCCGGAAACCATATACCGATTTTAGTTTGCGTGACTTTATGATCAGGCTGGCCCATGATAAGCGATACTTGTGAGTAAGGTTTAATATGCTGGGTGCTGTTACCTATTTATGGACAAATGTCTTCCTATTTCCGTGAACCTCTTTACATCTTTGCATCAATCATAAATCAAAAACATCATGTCAACCAGGATCGCCCTTTTTTCAACCTTGCTGGCCTATAGCTTCATTGTAAGCCAGTCCTTCATGTACATTCTTTCGCTCAACCAGGTACAGATGAGTCTCGATGCAGGTGCCTATACATCGTTTCGTAAACTGGTGGATAGCAGCATGCGAAGTAATTTTAAATATGCTATCTATGGAGCCTTGCTGGCCAATATTTTCCTGTTGGTAAC
>Ga0075158_10003173_pt1 | contig 11643 bp, 11 predicted proteins | sample JI91814BDNA_FD_70968 | JGI IMG/M metagenome (GOLD analysis project Ga0075158, IMG submission 70968) | Wastewater effluent complex algal communities from Wisconsin, to seasonally profile nutrient transformation and Carbon sequestration -... | ecosystem: Engineered > WWTP > Effluent > Algae... | reverse complement strand
GCTTAATATTTATATTATATAAATATTAAGCTTTGTACTAATAAATAAGATCATAAGATCATTAGTACACCACCATAAAGATTAATAAATTTATTGTATAATTGTTATTATTGTTTTTTTTATTATTGTTTTTTGAAATTATTATTTTTTACATTTTTATAATGTATTCCGAATATTATAATTACGATGAGTGCTTGAAAAAAATTCCTGTACAATTTCAGCCTTTTATTGTTGCTAATGAGAAATTTTTTTATGTTGTAACGTATACTATGCAAAATGAAATGTTTTATTTTTTTAGTGCAAATACTTTTCCTTTAGCAATACGTCTTTTTAATTTTAACTCTTTTACTATAAGAGCTCTCGATCTTGTTAAAAAAAAACATTGTGAAATAGGTGCTTTAACAGGTTGCTATCTTGAGAGTAAGTATCGCAATTCTTCTTATGTTTTTGTTGAATCAGCAAGTGATATTAAAGCATTTCCACATTTACAGGATTTAGCTGCAAAAAAAGATTTTTTTGAAAATGTATTTTATAACAAAAAATTTGAATATGAATTTTTTAGAGATGGTTTTACAAAATTTCCTAAAATATTGCCATGAAGGGTATTGCGTTTTCCATTAATAAATTTTCATATAGATAAATTTGATGCTTGAGAAAAACAATTTTTACCTAATTTGCAACATCCAAAATTAAAACAAATGTATGGAACTGTTATTATGTCAGGCGTATAACTTTAGTATATTAATTTTTTTTTGAAAGCAAGCTATATAAATATTTTTTTATAATTTTTATATATCGATACCTTTATATAATGAGGGTTTTTATCGATGATAACCCTCATTATATCGATGATGATTATGAGGGAAGTCTATTGGAAAGATTAAGATCCGAAAATTACGTTATTCCAAGTTTTTGTGTTCATAATAGATTAGATATAGCAGGTAATTGTAGAATGTGTTTAATACAAGTAAATAATGATTTAGTTGTTTCATGTGCTGTAAATATATTACCTGATATGTTAATTTATACAAAAACTAAAAGAGTTTTTAATGCACGTGATAGCGTATTAGAATTTTTATTAGTAAATCATCCATTAGACTGTCCTATTTGTGATCAAGGTGGTTGTTGTGATCTGCAAGATTTAACTTTTATTTTTGGCTCCGATCGTGGACGTTTTTATGAATCAAAAAAACGATCGGTAGATAATTTAAATTCTTGTGGTCCTTTGATTAAAACCGTTATGACAAGGTGTATACATTGTACACGTTGTGTGCGTTTTTTAAATTTTTATGGTGTTAATGAATTAGGTGTTATAGGACGTGGACAAAATATGGAAATAGGCAGTTATATTAATAAATTAATTTTGATAGAAGATCAATTATCTGCTAATATTATTGATTTATGTCCGGTAGGCGCTTTAACTTCAATGCCATATGCATTTACAGCACGTCCTTGGGAATTAAAAAGTATTGAAAGTATTGATATTATGGATTCAATAGCTTCTGCAATTAGAATAGATATTTTCAATAATAAAATTATGCGTATATTGCCATTATTAGATAATGATGTTAATGAAGAATGAATAACAAATAAAGCACGTTTTGTTTATGATTCTTTTTCTATACAACGTATTTATTATCCTAAATTTAAAGTAAATAATTTTTTTATAATAATTAGTTGATTTAAAGCTTTTAAAATATTTTTACAAGCTTTATTTTTTACAAAAATAAAATTTGTAAAAATATTTATTGGTCCATTTTGTGATTTAGATTCTGCTTTTTCTTTGAAATTATTTTTTAATTCAATAGGATGTTCAAATATAAATTATTATAATAATTTATATTTGAATGTTGATTTTAGGTCTTCTTATTTATTAAATAATTCTTTAATAAATTTGGAAAATCTTTTATTTATTATTTTAATAGGTACAAATTTACGTTTAGAATTACCTTTATTAAATTCTAGGATACGTAAAAGTTGAATAAATAGTAATTATTCAATGATTATATATTCTTTTGGTTTAGCTATAGATTACTTAACTTATCCTGTTATTAATTTGAGTAATAATATTAATGATTTATTACAATTTTTAAAAAATAAACATTTATTATGTTTAAAAATTTTTGCAAATAAAATTAATTATATGCATTTTTTTTTAAATAATTTTCCTTATTTTTTTTTAGGTTTAGGTATTTTTAATAGATTAGATAATAATAATTTATATAATAATATAAATTATTATATAAATAATAATTTATATAATAATTCTAAATTATCAGTTGTTTCCCCTTTTTTAGGTAGAATATCTTCTTTTGAGTTTAATTTAAATAAAAAAATGAATAATAATAAAAATAAAACATTTTTTTATTTATCAAATATTTTTGATAATATTTGAATAAAAAATAATTTATTTTTTAATAAATTAAATTTTATTACTTTTTCAGGATCATTTAAAGATTATAATATATTAGAATATAATTTAATATTACCTAATCCTATATATGTTGAAAATTCATCTACTTATTTAAATATTGAGGGTCGCTTACGTTTCACTAAATTAGCTATAAATTGCAAAAATAAAATATATAATGAAAATAAAATATTTAAATATTTATATCTTTTTGTTAATTTAAAATATTATAATTTTACTTTATTTAGTAATTTGAAATTTATCATGTCTTTTTTTGAAAATATAATAAATTATAAATGTGTATTTTTTTTTAATAATAATAAATTATTAAATTTATTATTTAAATTTAATGGTATAACGTTTGGATCAAATGATTTTTATATTAATACAATAGATTATAAGCATATTTTATATTTTACTTTAAAATATTTAAATAGTCCTTTTTATACAACAATAAATAATTATTTTATTACAGATTTTTTTACAAAAAATTCAAAAATATTATCTTTATGTGCTTCAAAATCTATAATATTTTCTTTTTCAATGTATCAATTTAATTATAAGTAATTCATGCCTATATTTTTACTATATTTTTTTTTTAAGATATTATTATTATTTTCAATAAATATAGTTGATTTTGATTTATTAAAATTTTTGCCTATAATTTTACCAATTTTATTATCTGTTGCTTTTTTTACAGTATTAGAACGTAAAGTTTTAGCATCTATACAACGAAGACGTGGACCAAATGTTGTAGGAATTTTTGGTTTATTACAAGCATTTGCAGATGGTATAAAATTATTATTAAAAGAAACTATCATACCTTCATCATCTAATTCTTTTATTTTTATATTAGCACCTATTTTTACTTTTTTATTAAGTTTATTATCATGATCTTTAATACCTTTTGATAAATTTATAATAATTGCAGATATTAATTTAAGTGTTTTATTTTTATTTGCTTTTTCTTCTTTAGGTGTTTATGGTATAATCATGTCAGGTTGGTCTAGTAATTCTAAGTATGCTTTTTTAGGCGCATTACGCTCTTCTGCACAATTAATAAGTTATGAAGTTTCTATGGCTATTATTATTATGCCTATTTTAGCTTGTTCCTATTCAACAAATTTAACTAATATTATATTAGCACAAGATAATATTTTATTTTGCTTTATTTTTTTTCCTTCTTGCATTTTATTTTTTATTTCAATATTAGCAGAAACTAATAGAGTTCCTTTTGATTTACCTGAAGCTGAATCAGAATTAGTATCTGGTTATAATGTAGAATATTCTTCTGTAGGCTTTGTTTTATTTTTTTTAGCTGAATATTCTAATATAATTTTAATGTCTGCTTTTATGGCTTGCTTATTTTTTGGTGGTTGATTACCTTTATTTTTTTTTTATTTTATTCCAGGATGGTTTTGATTATCTTTAAAAGTTGTTATTATTGGTTTTTTTTTTATATGAATACGCGCTATATTACCTCGTTTTAGATACGATCAATTAATGGAATTAGGTTGAAAAACAATATTACCTATATCTTTATCTTATTTATTTTTTTCTATAAATTGTTTATATTTATTTGGGGGTTTTGATAAAATTTTTTAATGTATTTTTTAGTATTATTTTTACCTTTTTTTAGTTTTTTTATCTTATTTTTTTTTTCTCGTTTTTTAACGAAATCTATTTTAATTATATTTAATTTAAGTTGTTTATTTTTTAGTTGTGTAATATCTATTTATATTTTTTTTGAAGTTATTTTTTTTAATGTTATAACTGTTTTTACTTTATATAATTGAATTTTTTTAAATTTTTATGAAATAACTTTTGGCTTTTTATTTGACAGCGTTACTTGTATAATGTTATTTATTATTACAATTATTTCTTTTTGTGTACATGTTTATTCCGTTGGTTATATGTCACATGATCCTAAATTAATAAAATTTTTATCCTTTTTATCTTTATTTACGTTTTTTATGTTACTATTAGTAACTTCTGATAATTTTATACAGCTTTTTTTAGGATGAGAAGGTGTTGGTTTAGCCTCTTATTTATTGATAAATTTTTGATATACAAGAATTTCAGCTAATAAAGCGGCTTTAAAAGCTATGATTATGAATAGAATAGCTGATGTATTTTTTTTTTTTTTTATATGTTTAATTTTTTTATTATTAGGAACTACAGATTTTTTAATAACATTTGAATTTATTTGTTATTTAACATTTGAATTTATTTATATCTTAGGATTTAAAGTAAATTTAATAGATTTACTTTGCTTTTTTTTATTTATTGGTAGTATTGGTAAATCTGCTCAATTATTTTTTCATACTTGATTGCCAGATGCTATGGAAGGACCTACTCCTGTAAGTTCTTTATTACATGCTGCTACAATGGTGACAGCAGGCGTGTTTTTAATTATAAGATGTTCACCTATTTTTGAATATTCTAATTATATTTTATTTTTTATTTGTATTATAGGTGGCGTTACTTCATTATTTTCTGGATTAATTGCAGTTTTTCAATATGATATAAAAAAAATAATAGCTTATTCAACATGTAGTCAATTAGGATATATGTTTTTTTCTGCAGGGTTATCAACATATAATGTAGCAATATTTCATTTATTTAATCATGCATTTTTTAAAGCTTTATTATTCTTAAGTGCAGGAGCCATAATACATTGTATTTTTGATGAACAAGATATGCGTAAAATGGGTAGTTTATTAAATATGTTACCTTTTACATATTTTTGTATATTTTTAGGTTCATTATCTATTATGGGTTTTCCTTTTTTAACAGGTTTTTTTTCTAAAGAATTAATTTTAGAATTAACTTTTAGTAGGTTTTTAATAGATTCTTATTTTATATATTTTTTAGGTGTTAGTTCTGCTTTTTTAACTGCTCTGTATTCAACACGTTTAATTTTTTTAGTTTTTTTTATAGAAAGTATTTCTTTTAACAAATTTATAGTATCTCACGAATGTGATACTTTTATGTTTTTACCTATGATTTTTTTATGTATTTGTACTATTTTTGTAGGTTATATTTTTAATGATTTAATTATAGGTTGAGGTAGTTTTATTTGGGGTAATTCCATTTTTATTTTGAAAAATAATTTTATAGAAATAGATTCTGCCTTTATTTCGCCTTTTATAAAAAATTTGCCTTTAATAGTAAGTTTTTTTGGTTTTTTTTGTGGTTTAATTTTTCTTATATTATTAAAAATAAATTTAAAAAATTCATTAATAAAAAAAATTGTCAAATTTTTTATTAATAGTTTTTATTCTTTTTTTTATAATGCAGGGTTATTTAATATTTTATATAATAATATTTTTATATTATTATATAAGTATTCTTATATATTTTTTACAAAAATATTAGATAAAGGTTTTTTTGAATTTATAGGGCCTTTTGGCATCTATAAATTTTTTCGTTTTTTTAGTTTAAAATCAAATATAAATATGTTACCTTCAATATTATTTTTTTCAATTTTCATTATGTTTTTATTTATTTTATTATTTTTTTTATGATTATTTTTACATTCTTTAATTATAAATTTTTTTTTCTTTAATTATACAATTTTTTATTTATTTTTATTTATTTTGTTATTTGAATTATATTTTATAAAAAAAAATAAATAAAAATATGTTTCTTTATTTGATATTTACTTATTTTTATTTGTTTTGATTTATTATAATATTTTTTTTAAGTTCTTACAATTTCGTAAGAATTATTTCATTTTATTTTTATATTTGTCTTTTTATTCTTTCTTTTCTTATATTATTACTTTTTAATAAAATAATAATATGATATCAATTTATTATTATTTTTAATAAGATTTTTTTTTTGAATATTTCTTATATTTTTGGTATAGATGGAATTTCTATATTATTTTTATTATTATCTTCTTTTTTACTAATGTTTTGTTTTTTTATATATTGATATTTAAGATATTGTTTTTCCTTCTATACTTGTTTATTATTTTTTTCGTTATGAATTTTATTTAATGTTTTTACTTCATTAGATATTTTTATTTTTTATATCTTTTTTGAATTAATTATAATACCAATGTTTTTATTTATAGGTATATGAGGTAGTAGAACACGTAAATTATATGCAGCTTATCAATTTTTTTTTTTTACTTTAAGTGGATCTGTTTTAATTTTAATAGCATTTTTTAGTATGTATTTAAATAAAGGTTCATCCTCTTTTGAATTTGTTTTAAATTCTTTTTATTTTGAAAAAAGAGAATTTTTTTATTTCTTATTATTATTTTTTGGTTTTTCTGTAAAAATACCTACATTGCCTTTTCATATTTGATTACCAGAAGCTCATGTTGAAGCACCAACACCAGGTTCTGTTATTTTAGCAGGTATTTTGTTAAAATTAGGTTCTTATGCTATATTACGTTTTTTATTATCTTCTTTTATTTATGTTTCACATGATTTAATTTTTTTTTTATTAATTATTGCATTTTTAGGTTTTGTTTATACATCTTTAATAGCTTTAAATCAAATTGATATAAAAAAAATTATAGCTTATTCTTCAATAGCTCATATGAATTTTTCTTTGTTTGGTTTTTTTTGTCAAAATATATTAGGTTTAAATGGATCATTTTTTATGATGTATGGACATGCTATTACATCTAGTGCATTATTTTTAGGTATTGGCGTTTTATATGATAGATATAAAACACGTATAATATATTATTATAGCCAAATAGCTATTTTTATGCCATTTTTTTCATTTTTTTATTTTATTTTTATTTTATCAAATTTTGGTTTTCCAGGTACTGTTAATTTTGTTGGTGAATTTTTAATTACAGTTGGTGGTATATATATTAGTATTATTATAATTTTATTTTCAGCTTTAGCTTTAATATTAAGCGTAGTTTATTCTTTATTTTTATATAATAGAATATTTTTTGGTTTTTTACAAAAATATTGATTTATTAGATACTTTTGTGATTTAATTAGATTAGAATTTTATATTTTAATATTATTTTTTTTTTTAATTATAATTTTAGGATTTTTTCCTAATTTGATTTTTGAAATATCATATAGCAATTTATCAAAAATTATAATAATTAATACATAATTTTATCAAAAATTATGTAATTCATTATTATAATTATGTATTAATTATAATAATTAATACATAAATTTATCAAAAATTATACATAATTATTACATAATTATGTAATTCATTGTTTCATATATTTATTATTATTAGTGGCTATTAATAATAAATTTTAATTAAATTATTTATACATATATGTCATCTGTTATAAATAATTTAATTGTTAAAGGTGTTCAATATTATGATGAACACTCTTTTAAAGCGGCTATGCATCCGGATTTAGCATCTTGTTTTTATGTTTATAACACTGAAGCTTATTGTTATTGTTATTGTTCTAGATCTCAAGTTAGTTATCTTTGAAGTTATAGCTTAATGGAATCATTAGATAATGATTTGCGACAAAAAAGAGCACCTCAATTTTATATGAGTAATAGACATGCTAACTATTGTTTTGTTAATACAACGCCATTTGCTTCAAAATATCCTGACGTTTTAACAAATTTTGATTTTAAATATCAATTTGTTATAAACAAATTTCTTACACCTGAAGTTCAAAAAGGAGGCATGAAAAAAATAAATGCCTTTCATTTTGGTGGTGTAAGGGGCAATCCTTTAATAAAAAATCTTACATATGAATATTTTCCTTATGTAACGCCTGAACCTATTTGTGTAGGTTCAGGTTCATTACGTTAATATTTATTAAAGATTACTTATATTATCAAATATATATATATATATATATATTAATTGTATTATCAATAAAAATATTGGAAAAAGCTTAAAATATTTTTTCAATAATTAAGTATTTGAATCAAACAATAATTTAAAAAATATTATTGTTAATTTATTGTAAAAATATAATAATTCTTTTTTTTTTAATTACTTATTAAAAGAATTATATTAACCATTGAAAATGTATACTGAATACGTATTTATTTTCAAATTTATTTTTTTTTGTTTACTAATAATTTTTATTTTATTTTCATTAAGCTTTTTTATCGTTTTTCAAAAAGGGGAAGCAGAGAAATTATCTTCTTATGAATGTGGATTTAATCCTTTTGGCGATGCAAGAAGTAAATTTGAAGTAAGATTTTATTTAGTAGGCGTTTTATTTATAATTTTTGATTTAGAAATTTCTTATTTATTTCCATGAATAATAGCTTTAACCTCATTATCATGTGATGATTATCATTATATGTTTATATTTATGTTTATTTTAACAGTAGCCTTTTTTTATGAATGGGTTAAGGGAGCTTTAGAATGGGAATAAAAAAAAATATTAATATTTTTTTTAAAATAAAAACATATATATACTTTTATACTACAAAAAATATACATAATTGTAAAAAATTTATATTAGGACATTTTTTTGCCATATTTATAAAAAAATTTATAAATAATTTTTTATATGGTTTTTTAATAAAACCATATAAATTATATTGTTTTATTAAAAATTATTTTTTACATTTTTGCCTATTTTTTTTGAAAAATAATTTAATTTTTCAATTTACAACATTATCAGATATTTGCGTTGTAGATTATCCGCAACGTTTAAAAAATAGATTTTATATTGTGTATGTTTTATTAAGTACATCTTTTAATATTAGATTGTTTTTATGTTTATTTGTAAATAATTTTATTCCTTTAATATCAATAACACGTTTTTATACATCTTCAAATTGATTAGAAAGAGAAATTTGAGATATGTTTGGCATAAAATTTTTATTGCATAATGATTTAAGAAGAATTTTAAATGATTATGGTTTTCATGGTTATCCATTACGTAAAGATTTTCCTTTAATAGGTTATATTGAATTACGTTATGACGATTTATTGCAAGCTGTTTGTATTGAATTAGTTGAGATTGCACAATCTTTTAGATTTTTTAAATTTGAAAATCCTTGATTAAATTGACGTTAATTTAATGCTTAAATTTTTTACTAAAATTAAGAATTTAACTTTAAATTTTGGACCGCAGCATCCTGCTGCACATGGCGTTTTACGCTTAATTTTATATTTGAAAGGTGAAATTATTATTAAAGTAGATGCACATATAGGTTTATTGCATAGAGGAACAGAAAAATTAATTGAATATAAAACTTATTTGCAAAGTATACCTTATTTTGATAGATTGGATTATGTTAGTATGATGGCGCAAGAGCATGCATATTGTTTAGCAATAGAACGCTTTTTCCCAAATATAGTAATACCTTTTAGAGCGCAAGTTATAAGAGTTCTTTTTTGTGAAATAACACGAATATTAAATCATCTTTTAGCCTTAACAACGCATGCTTTAGATGTAGGCGCTTTAACACCTTTTTTATGAGCATTTGAAGAGCGTGAAAAATTAATGGAATTTTATGAAAGAGTATCGGGTGCTAGATTTCATGCAAATTATATAAGACCTGGAGGAGTAGCACAAGATTTACCTATTGGTTTAATAGATGATATATTTTATTTTATAGAACAATTTCATTATAGATTAGATGAATTAGGCGATATGTTAAACTCTAATCGTATTTGACGCCAACGTTTAAAAAATGTTGGTGTTGTGACAAAAAAAGAAGCATTAGATCATGCTTTTTCAGGTGTAATGTTAAGAGGTTCTGGTGTATTTTGAGATTTAAGAATAATGGATTCTTATGATTGCTATACATCTATTTCTTTTAACGTTCCTGTAGGCACTTTTGGCGATTGTTATGATAGATATTTAATACGTATTGAAGAAATGCGTGAAAGTTTATTTATTATGATTCAATGTTTAAATTATTTAACCTTAAATAATTTGGATGATAATTTTCTATTTATTATTGATTATAATAAAATAGCACCTCCTGCTAGAGCTTATATGAAATTTTCAATGGAATCTTTAATACATCATTTTAAATTATATACGGAAGGTTTTAATTTACCTGTTGAGGAAACTTATTGTTCTGTAGAAGCACCTAAAGGAGAATTTGGTGTTTTTTTAGCATCAAATGGTTTAAATAAAGCTTATAGATGTCGTATAAGATCTCCAGGTTTTTTTCATTTACAAGGTTTAGATTTTATGTCTAAAGGTTTGTTTTTAGCTGATTTAGTAGCTATAATAGGTACGCAGGATTTAGTGTTTGGTGAAATAGATCGATAATGTTTGATACAATATACCCTTATTTGTTGTTATTTATCTATTTATATATAATTGTTAAAGCTAGTTTTTATGAAATTTTTGAAGAAGAAGATCGTATAGAAGCAATGAAAGAAAGACAAAATAGACTTGATTATGAAAAAAAATTTATAAAATATAAAAAAATGCAAAAAAAAAATGCAAATAATGAGAATATTTATAAAACAAAAAATAATAAAAGAAAAAGAAAATGATAAACAAACTCAAACTAAGAAAACCACCCAAAAGACGTAGAAAACCTTATAGAAAAAAAATAGAAATTGAAGAAGATCTAGTTGAATTTAGATATTCCGATTTTTTCATTCCTTTATTGGAAATGCGTTCTAGATATCAATATTGGATACGTAATTTAAAAGCTAGTGAATTTCGTAATCAGTTTTTAATGTATATGCGTTTTCCAGGATATCCTTTTTGTCAATATATGCCTTATTTTGAGGTTACAAGTGGAATTTTATATTTTATAAATAAACCTTTATGAGAATATCATAAATGGAATAAAAATTTTTTGCATAGACGTATAATGACTATTTGAAGTGGTGATATAATAGAATTTCGCTTTGTTAATACTGTTATATGTAAAGGTAATATTTTACAGAATAATAATTTATATTATTCAAATACATTAGATAATAATTATATAAATTTTTTATATAAATATAATTTAATAAACGAAAAAAAATCTATCTATATAGACTGTTGAATAGGTTCTCGTGCATGAAAAGGAATTGGTAACATACCAAATTTAACTCATGGTTTTGTTTGTACAGATAAAAAAATTATGGGAAAAAACAAAATAATAAAAGTAGGGGAAATAAGATTAACATAAAAATAAATAATATATATTATTTATTTTTATGCTTTATTTTTTATTAATATACTTATTTTTGTGTTATTAGTACTAAACATAATTTGAAAAGAAAATACTATATATTATTAAGTGTAAATTTAAGAAAATTATTAATTTTTATTTTTATTTTTATTTTTATTTATT
>Ga0075158_10003164_pt1 | contig 11660 bp, 10 predicted proteins | sample JI91814BDNA_FD_70968 | JGI IMG/M metagenome (GOLD analysis project Ga0075158, IMG submission 70968) | Wastewater effluent complex algal communities from Wisconsin, to seasonally profile nutrient transformation and Carbon sequestration -... | ecosystem: Engineered > WWTP > Effluent > Algae... | reverse complement strand
GCCCGGGGTCGCGACAGCGGCGGCACCGGCCCGGGCTGCGGCGGCCATCGCGCTCGCGCGATCGGCGCCGGCGGCCAGGGCGGCGGCGAGCGCCCCGACGAAGGCGTCGCCCGCGCCCGTCGTGTCGACGACCTCGCCGCCGGGCACCGCTGCCGCCGGCACGTGCTCGCCGTCCCACACCGCACCGCTGGGGCCGAGAGTCACCAGCAGAGACCCGCCCGTCCCGAGATCGGCATCGGCGAGACGAAGCGCCTCGTGCTCATTGGCAACCACCGGATCCGCGACCGCCAAGGCGGGCGGGTCCAGGACCGCAAAGGGCGCGACATTCAGGACCACCCGCGCTCCGCGGTCCGCCGCCCATTCCGCAACCGCAGCCACCACGTGGTGGGGAATCTCCAACTGCAGAACGACGACGTCGCCCGGCCCGACGCCAGGCACCGCTTGCGCGTCCGTCAACGCCACTTCGGCATTCGCCCCGGCCACGATGACGATGGTGTTCTCGCGCCCCGCGTCCAATGTGACGTATGCCGTGCCCGTTGGCTCGCCGCCGACGACGCGCACCGCACTGACGTCGATGCCCAAATGCGCCAAGCGATTCCGGTAGGCGACACCATAGGGATCGTCGCCGACACAGCCGACCATGACAACGTCCGCGCCCGCCCTGGCAGCCGCCACGGCTTGGTTCGCCCCCTTGCCGCCAACCATCAGATCGAGCCGCAAGGCGCTGATCGTCTCCCCCGGTTTGGGGAAGCGGTCGACATGCGCGACGTGATCGACATTGATCGAGCCCACAACGATGACCCGGCCCATCACGCACCCACCGCTGCGGCACCGACGGCCGCAGTTGTGCGCGCGCCAGCCCGCAAGGTGTCCAGCCACAGTCGGGCATAGCGCGGCCCGTCGATGCCCAGGCCGACGTCCACGACGACATCCGACTGCCCGTGCGGGTCGTGCGTCAGGTCGCCCGACCAGTCCCGGTGGTCGACAACGGTCCGGCCGCGCGTGTAGCGCCCGGCCAACTCCACGCGCACCGGCAAGGTCCGCGTCTGCAGACCGTCGGGATCGGCCACTGCGCACACCGCACCGGCGTCACCGATGGTCGCCGCGTCGGCGTCGAAGCGCTCGCATTGGAACGCGATCAACCGGCCTCCCAATCCGGCTGCTCCGGTGGGGTCCGCCGCGACCAATTCGGCGGCGTCGAGCGCCGAGACCTGGGGCTCGTAGAAGACATCCAGCCCGTACATCGTCAGCGGAATGCCCAGGTCCGCGGTCGCGTCGAAGACGATCGCCGCGGCCTCCGGGTCGTGGAAGATGTTGAACTCGGCGGACGCCGTTGCGTTGCCGATGGCAGCCGACCCACCCATGAACACGATGCGCTCGATCCCTTCCGCCGCAAGGGGATAGGTCCGCAGCAGCAGCGCGATATTGGTCAACGGAGCCAGCGGGATGACCGTGACCCGCTCCCCCGCGGCGGCCGCGGCGCGCAGGGTGTCGCGCAGCAACTCCACCGCGTGGCCCGGGATCGGCGCGCGCGTGGACGGGGCCCAGTCGAGATCGCCCATCCCGTCCTCGCCGTGCACGTGCCGCGCGTCGACCGGGTCCTCCAGCAGCGGCCGGTCCGCCCCTGCCGCCACCGGCACGTCGGGCCGGCCGGCCGCGTCGAGGACGGTGAGCGTGTTGCGGACGACATCGGCGAGCGGCGCATTGCCGCCGACACATGTGACCGCCCGCAGATCGAGCCCCGGGTGCAGGGCCGCGAGCAGCAGGGCGCAGGCATCGTCGACTCCGGTATCGACGTCGAGAATCACCGGGACAGCCGTCATGGGGCGCAGCCTATTGCGCCCCAACCCCGCGCCGTGTTGGGGCGTCTACGCTCACGAAGGGATTCAGTCAGAAAGGTTGAGCGGAATGCGACGAGTCACGAGCGGGCGAGCGGGCGGCATACGGACCGGGAACGGACGTGGTTGCCGCCGGCGGGTCGCCGGGCTGGTCGCGGGCGGCGGCGCCACAGCCGCTCTGCTCGCCTCCGGCGCCCCGGCGTATGCCGTTCCCGTCGCCTCCGCGAGCACGTCACCGACGTCGAATCTCACGCTCTCCCAACGCTCCTGCGTCAGCGACCTGGTTGCGTCCATGACCGTGAACCAGCGGGTCGGCCAACTGATCTGGGTCGGTCTGGACGCGTCGGCGGCTCCGTCCGGCGTCGACTCGACCGTGCGGTCCTACGCGCTCGGCGGCGTGGTGCTGCTCGGCGGCTTCCACAGCGGGCGGACCTCGGTGGCCGCGACGACGCATCACCTCTCCGGGCTGGCCGACCCACGCGTGGGACTCTTCGTCTCGGCGGACCAGGAGGGGGGCTATGTCCAGCAATTGCAGGGCTACGGCTTCACCGACCTGCCGACGGCCTTCACCCAGGGCACGAAGTGGGCGCCCAGCACGCTGGTGACGCAGACCACGACGGTGGCCAAGCAGATGCGCGTCGCCGGGGTCAACGTCAACCTCGCGCCGGTCGCAGACACGGTGAGCAAGTCCTTCATGCCGTACAACCGGCCGATCGGCTACTACTTCCGCAACTACGACTACTCGGCCGACCGCGTCGCCACCGACGTCAGCACCGTCGTCGCCTCCATGCACGCTGGTGGGGTCGCCGCCACCGTCAAGCACTTCCCCGGCCTCGGACGCGTCACGGGCAACACCGACACATCGGCGACCGGGATCACCGACGACGTGACAGCCGCGACGTCGGGCTATCTCATTCCGTTCAAGGCCGGCATCGCGGCCGGCGCCGATTTCGTGATGATGAGTTCGGCCTGGTATCCCAAGATCGACTCGACCCGACAGGCGGTTTTTTCGCAGGCGACGATCAGCGGTCTGCTGCGCGGATCCATCGGCTACCAGGGCGTCGTCGTCACCGACGATATGGGCAATGCCGTTGCGGTGCAGTCGACTCCGGTGGGCAGTCGCGCCACGCGCTTCATCACCGCGGGCGGCGACATCATCCTCACCGGCAACCCGGCGACGGTGGGCCCGATGATTTCGGCCATCCTGGCGGCCCGCCAAAAAAGCCCGTCCTTCGCCGCCAAGGTCGATGACTCGGTGGCTCGCGTCCTGGCCCTGAAGACCGGGCGCGGGCTGACCACCTGCTCGTGAGAGCGGGGTCAGCCCGCGCGCAGGTCGTCCCATCAGACGCGCAGGCGCGTCGCTGTGGTCGACCGGCAGACGTGGCCGGTCAGGCTCGGAAGGCGACCCACTGCGACTGCATACGGGCGATCTGGCCGCTGGTGAACTGGGTCATGCACGCGTCATCGGTGTAGTCCATGAAGTTGGTGATCGGGTCCTTCCCCGCCTGCCGGGCGCACGAGTCGCGCCCGGTCGGGCAGCCAAAGGCCGCGGACTTCTCGGCCGGCGTGTCGTCGACATAGTCGCCCTTGCCGGTGCACCCGCCCTGGAAGGTGTGGTAGAGCCCAAACCAGTGCCCGGCCTCATGGGTGGCCGTGTCGCCGAGGTTGTAGGGCGCCGCGGTGCCGCCGGGCAGGGACTGATCGAGCAGGACGACGCCGTCCATCACGTCATAGGTCGACTTGGGTAAGGTTGCCCAGCCGAGCAAGCCGCCGCCGAGGTTGGCGCTGTAGAGGTTGAGATCGGCCTTGGTGCCCTTGCGCAGCGCCGTCTTCATGTTGCGCTCGGCGGTGGTGCCCGAGGTCAGCCCGTTGTACCAGGTCGCGTTGTTGGTGTAGTCCGTCGCGGCCAGCGTGAAGGAGAAGCCGGTGGCGGCATAGGCGGCGTTGAGGACCGAGATCTGGTTGGCGATCATCGACGAGCTGAGATTGCCCGTGGCGCCGTCGGTGATGACGTGCATGTAGACCTTGACGGTGACCGGGGTGAAGGCCGCGCGGCCCCCCTTGGTGGCCAGGGCGGCGGCGAGCCGCGACTCCATGGCGGCGGCCTGGGCGGCCGTGATCTCGTTCGCGTCCTTGCGGTTGCCGCCCTGAGCGGCCCGGCCGATGTTCACGCTGTCCCTATGCGCGACACAGGCGCGGGGCGTGTCGGTGGCCCCCAGCGGGCGAGCCTGCGCGGGTGCGCTCACGGCCAGGGCGGCCAGGGTTGCCATCGCGGTGGCGGCGGCGAGTCGACGTGCACTCATCATTGGTCTCCGTTCAGGAGGTCTGGCGGGCCGGCCGACGTGGCGGCAGCGCGCGGGTCGCCCGGCCTCGGTGCCGCGCGCAGTCAAGAATGGCGCACTTCCGCCCACTTCTCTACCGATCGGTAACGACGGAATGCCGCCGATTCACGAGCAGGTTGTCAGCCCCCGTGCGGTCTTCAACGTGAGCACTCGCGTCACGGCCGCGGCCACCTGATCGGCGAAGACGGGGTCGGCGGCGGCCTGCGCCAGCACCACCTTGGACATGATTGGGATGTCGCTCGGCCGGGCCGTCAGGACGATGTCACCGCCCGCGGCGATGAAGCCGGTGGCGCGATTGCCGATGGGGACGGCCGCCACCGCGGCGGCCGCACCGACGTCATCGGTGATGACCACGCCGGCATACCCCAAGCGATCGCGAAGCAGGCCGGTGACGATCGCGGGCGCGAAAAGCGCCTGTCCCTCAGCGATCTTCGGGTAGTTCGCCGAGCTGACCATCACGAAGTCGGCACCCGCCGCGATGCCGGCCGCGAAAGGCGCGAGATCGGGATCGGTGACGGTGGCGACGTTGTCGGTGATGCCCGTGCTCGCGGTGTCGGTGTTGCCGGCGATGCGCCCGATGCCCGGGAAATGCTTGACGGTCGCGGCGACTCCCCCGGCATGCATGCCGTCGATGAAGGCGGTCACCGATTGCGTGACCACCTCGGGGGTGGCGCCGTATTCGCGGTGATAGCGGCCGATCGGGCCATTGGCCGTGCCGATGTCGGCGGGCACGGTGTCCGCGACCGGAGCGAGGTTGACATTGACGCCGGCGGCGCGCAATTCCTCCGCCCAGCCGGTGGCCGAGGTGGTCAGCGCGGCCGAGCCGAGGCCGGACTGCTGTTCGGCGGACGGGATCACGGAGAATCCGGCGCCCTTGAGTTGCTGGACCTGCCCGCCCTCCTGGTCCGCGGCGACGAAGAGTGCCGGGCCGCTGGCATACGAAGCGACCTGGGAGGCAACCGATTTGACGGTTGCGGCACCGGACCAGCCGCCGAGGAAAATCACCCCACCCGCGCCATAGGTCGCGACCGCAGTCTTGACGCCGGGTGCGCCCGACGCGGGTTCCAGACCGACCATGAGCAACTGGCCGACCCGCGCGCGATTGCTCATCCCGGCGGCGAGTTTGGCTATGCACGCCGCCCTGGCGTCGACGGTCGCCGACGGCGTGGTGGAGGTGCTCGGCGTATCCGTGGCGGCTGTCGTCGCCGACGCGCTCGGCGTCGCGCCGGTGCGCGCCTCCTGGGCGGGCGAGGTGCAGGCCGCGAGCGCCACGGCGGCCGCGACGATGACCGTATGCCGTGCCCTCACGCCCGCACCTCGGTCACCGGCATCGAGGAATCCGCCGGCAGGGAGAGTTGGGAAGGTTCGCGCCCGCGCATCACGAACTGCGCGGCGAGTGCGGCCACCATTGCGCCGTTGTCGGTGCACAGCCCGGGACGCGGCACCCGCAACCGGATGCCCGCGGCATCCGCGCGCTCCTGGGCCAGGGCGCGCAGGCGGGAGTTCGCCGCCACGCCGCCGCCGATCTGCATGTCCTGGACGCCGTGCTCGACGCAGGCGCGAATCGCCTTGCGGGTCAGGACATCGACGACGGCTTCCTGGAAGGACGCCGCGACCTCGGCGACGGGGACGGTGCGTCCGGCGCGGCGTTCGGTCTCGACCCAGCGGGCGACCGCGGTCTTGAGGCCGGAGAAGGAGAAGTCGAAGCGGTGCCGTTCGAGATCGCGGCCGGTTGTCAGACCGCGGGGGAAGTCGATGGTGATCTCACCGTCGCGGGCGGCCCGATCGATGTGTGGTCCGCCGGGGAAGGGCAGGCCGAGCACGCGGGCGACCTTGTCGAAGGCCTCGCCCGCGGCATCGTCGATTGTCGCCCCGAGCGGTTGCACATCGCCGGTGACGTCGGGGACCAACAACAACGAGGAGTGCCCACCCGACACGAGCATCGCGAGCACCGGCTCCGGCAGCGGCCCGTGCTCGACGATGTCGACGGCAACATGCGCGGCGAGGTGGTTGACGCCATAGATCGGCTTGCCGAGCGCCAGGGCGAGAGCCTTGGCGGAGGCCACCCCGACCATCAGGGCGCCGGCAAGGCCCGGGCCCGCGGTGACGGCGATCGCGTCGAGGTCCTCGAGGCGGACACCCGCTCCCGCACAGGCCCGCTCGATGGTCGGCACCATCGCTTCGAGGTGGGCCCGGCTGGCAACCTCGGGGACGACTCCACCAAATCGGGCGTGCTCATCGACACTGCTCGCGATGGCGTCGACGAGGAGAGTCTCACCCCGGACGATGCCGACGCCGGTCTCGTCGCAGGAGGTCTCGATGCCGAGCACCAGTGGTTCGTCGCTCATCGGTCCTCCTTGTCCGTGGTCACCGAATCACCTTGGGGAAAAGGAGTTTGCGCATCACCAAGGCATCGACGTCGCCGGGCTGGTAGTAGCGCCGGCGGGTCTGGATCGTCTCGAAGCCGGCGCCGCGGTAGAGCCCGATGGCGGCGATGTTGTCGGCTCGGACCTCCAGGAGGACAGCGTCGGCGCCCTCGCGGACGGCCCGGCCGATCAACTCCCCCAACAGGATGCGCCCGATGCCACGGCCACCGACCCTGGGCGAGACGCCGATGGTCATGACGTCCGCGGTGTCACCACCGTGATCGATCCCGGCATAGCCGACCACCGAATCAGCCACGCGCGCAACGACATACTCCCGCCGAGGGCGTGCGGCGAGTTCGGCCCACCAGGTCGCGAGCGACCACCCGTCAGCCGGGAAGAGCAGGCGTTCGAGCGCGTCGACGTCGTCGAGGTCGGTCCAGGACATCGGCCGCACGTCCACAGCGGCCTCGGGGATCACGGCGTGCCGCCATCGGCGAGTGCGGGCCTCGGAGTGCCCGGCTCGTGCGCGTCGGGGCGGCGCAGATAGAGCGGAGTGGGCGGGATCGGGTCGCCCGCCAGCAGGTGACGGATCGCCACCGCACCCAGGGTCGCCGCCGAGACGTCAAGCGGGAGAGCGGCATTCGGGAGCAGCTCGGGGTAGAGAACTGCGCCTCGCCCGATGGCCGGCAGCGCGCGGACCTCGGCTGGCAGTTCCGCGGGCCGGCCGACGGACGGCTCGCTGCGACGGACGGCGGAGCCGGCGGACACGGCATACCGGGCCCAGTAGACCTCCTTGCGCCGCGCGTCCGTGGCAACGATGACATCGGCGGGCTCAGGGTAGGCAACGGCATACGCCTGGGCGAGCGCATCGAGCGAGCAGACGCCGTGCACGGGGATGCCCAGGGCATAGCCCATGGTCACCGCGGTCACGATACCCACGCGCAGGCCAGTGAACGGCCCGGGGCCGACGCCGACGGCGATGTGCGTCAGGTCGCGCGCCTCGATCCGACTGCGCTGCAGGACATCGGCAACGGCGGGCGCCAACGCTTCGGTATGCCGGCGTGCGTCGATCACGGCCACTTCGGCGAGGGTCGTGCTCTGGTCGCACACGGCGGCGGTGATTGCGGACGTCGCGGTGTCGATGGCGAGGAGGCGCACGATCAACCGCCGATCTCATCGCCGGCGCAGTCCGCGACCAGCGCCGTGAGCGCCTGCCGCAGGGCTGGCGACGTCCAGCGGTCCCCGACGCTCCTCAGCCTCAGGGTGCGGACCTCGGTGTCCGGGTCGGCGCTCAGGTGGAGCGCGAGGTGGCTGTCGGCGAGGTCCTCGGCCAGGCCCTCCCCCCACTCCACGACCGTCACGCAATCGGCGATGTCGGCGTCGAGGTCGAGATCGTCGAGTTCCACGGTGGAGCCGAGGCGATAGGCATCGACGTGGACGAGCGCGGGTCCCTCGCCGAGTGCCGGGTGGAGACGCGCGATGACGAAGGTCGGTGAGGTCACCGCGCCCCGGACGTTCAGGCCCGCGCCGATGCCCTGAGTGAGGGTGGTCTTGCCGGCCCCGAGATCGCCGGTGAGGATGATCAGGTCGCCGGCGCGCAGGAGCACCGCGAGGGCCCGGCCGAGGCCGGTGACGTCCTCGGGGCGGGGCAAGGTGACGGTGCCGGTGGTCATCGCGCCGCTGCCCTGGCCCGGGACGCACGGGGGGTCCTGCTGCCGCGAGCCTTGGCCACCGCACGGCGCCGAGCGATATCGGTGACCTTGCGTTTGCGTTGACCCGTGACGGCCGGATGGCCGACCAGCGCCCGATCGATCAGCGCGAGCAGGTTGGCGTTGACGAGTGCCGGGTGCTCGAGCATGACCAGGTGACCGGCATCGGTGATGACGACGTGCTCGCATCCCGGGAGCGCGTCGACGATCGCCTGACTGTGCTCGGGCGGGGTGAGCCGGTCCTCCTCCCCATTGATCACCAGGGTGTCGATGCCGGCGAAGGCGGCCAGGGCGGCCTGCTTGTCGTGGCTCTCCAGCGTCGGCAGGAAGGCGGCAACGACGGTGAGGTCGGTGCCGAGCAGCATGTCCGCGGCATACCGGACAGTCTCCTGCGAGACCGGCGAACCGAAGGAGAAGCGATCGACAAGCGCCGACTCGAGGTCTCGGCCGAGGATCCGGGCACGCCGCCAAACTCCCTGCCGGGCAGCAATATTCGCGAGCACACCGGGACCGTTGCGAAGGACGGCAGCACCGAGATGCCGGCCGAAACCGGTGGTGATCAGCCCGTCGCCACCGGCCGTCGTGGCCAAGAAGGCCGCCGCGATCACGCGCTCGTGGATCACCATCGGGTGCTGATCGGCCAGCGCCATCACGGTCATCCCGCCCATCGAATGTCCCACGAGCACGAGCGGGGCAGTCGGGGTGGTGGCGGCGATGACGGCGTGCAGGTCTCGGCCGAGTTGATCGATGGTGTCGTTCGCGATGTCCCCGTGGGCGGACTGTCCGTGCCCGCGCTGGTCGTAACACACCACGCGGTAGCCGGCCTCGACCAGGGCACGGCGTTGGTGGATCCAGCAGCCCAGGGCCAGACAGTAGCCGTGGGCGAAGACCACCGTCGGCCCGGTCTCGCTGCCCACCGGCTCGTCGACCTCGACGTGCAGGCTCAGCCCGTCATCCGTAGTCACGGCGAGGATCGCGTCGGGGATCCAGTCAAAGGGGTGCGCGGCGCCGACCTCGGCGCCGTCGATCCCGTCGAGGCGCTGGCGCTGCAACGTGGCGCGGCGAGCCATCGCCCCGCCCGCGCTGACCGCCCCGGCGGCAACAGCGAGCCCTAGGCCCGCGGCTGTCAGGCCGCGGCTTCGGCTCATCGGCCCTCTCCGACATAGACACGCGGCAGCCGCGAGCTGACACGGGTGACGATCTCGTAGCTGATCGTGCCGGTGGCCGTGGCCCAATCCTGCGCCGTGGGCTCGCCGTCCTCGCCACGGCCGAAGAGCACGACCGGGTCGCCCGGTGCCACGTCGGCGTCGGGACCGAGGTCGAGAACGACCTGGTCCATGCAGACGCGGCCGGCGATCGTCTGCCGCACCCCGCGGTGCAGCATCGGTCCGGCATTGGAGGCGTTGCGCGGCAGGCCGTCGGCATAGCCGAGCGGGACCAGCGCGAGCCGGGTCGCCCGGTCGGTGACGTAGGTATGGCCGTAGCTGACGCCCTGGCCGGCGGGCACGTCCTTGACGAGCGCGACATGCGAGATCAGGCGCATCGCCTCCCGCAGCCCGTAGTCGGCGGGCGTGCCGAGGTCGGGGATCGGCGAGAGCCCGTAGACCGCCAGACCGGGGCGGACCATGTCATAGGCTGCCGACGGATTGGTCAGTGTGGCAGCGGAATTCGCCAGGTGACGCACCTGCGGACGGATGCCGGTGCGCTCGAGTTCGGCGACGGCGGCTTCGAAGGTCTGCTGCTGGGAGCGGACGGTCGGGTGGTCGGGAGCATCGGCATACGCGAAGTGGGAGAAGACGCCGACGACCTCCACGGCGCCCTCGGCCGCGGCGCGGGCGGTGGCGGCGACAAGGGCGGTCCAGTCGCTGCCATACGCCCCATTGCGCGCGAGCCCGGTGTCGACCTTGAGGTGGATGCGCGCGGTCTTGCCCTGCCGGGTGGTGGCCCGGAGCAGCTCGTCGAGCGCGGCGACCGAGGAGATGCCGAGGTCGATGTCGGCCAGCACGGCCGAGCCGAGGTCGGCGCCGGGGACATAGAGCCACGTGAGCATCGGGGCGGTGGCGCCCGCGGCGCGGACGGCGACAGCCTCGGAGAGCTGCGCAACGCCGAGCCAGTCCGCCCCGCCGGCGAGGGCGGCCCGCGCGGACGGGACGGCACCGTGCCCGTAGCCGTCGGCCTTGACCACGGCCATCAGGGCCGCGTCGCCGGCACGCTCCTTCAAGGAGGCGACATTGGCCCGGATGGCACCGAGGTCGATCTCGGCGTAGCCGGACGCACCCGGCAGCGGGTCGGGTGCGGATTCGGGGTCTGAGGAGAGAGCCATAAGGCGGCCCAGTCTAGTTTCCCGGGGCGCTCCCAAGGACGAGTCCGGGCGTGGTGCGGGTCAGAATGCCCGGTGGACGCGACCACTCGGGAGTTCGTCGAGGGCCTGCTGGGGGCGGCGGTGGCCAATGCGCGGTCGTTGACGGGCGGGGATATCTCCGACACCGTGCTGGCGACGCTCGCCGACGGCCGGCCTGTGGTGGTCAAAAGCGTGCCCGGAGCGGGGTCAGCCGCTCGCGCCGGGATGGCGCGAGCGGCTGCCGATTCACCAACTCTTCCCGCTGCTCGTGCACGCCCTGATGTTCGGCGGCTCCTATGGCCGACCGGCCGCGGCGGGGGACGCTGGGCTCGCGTGAGCGTCAGTCGTGGCGGACGAGGTCCGTGGCGCGCAGGTTGCGCTCGACGGCCAGGGTCATCCGGACGGCCATGGCACGGGCGGTCGCGGCCTTGGTGGAGCGACCGGTGACGGCGACGATCATGTCGCCGACGCGGACGGCGCCGGTCACGGCGTACTTCGTGCCGACCTTGCCGGAGGTGGAGAGCCAGTAGCGCTGCGGGTTCTTGCCCGTCCAGGTCAGCCGGGTCTGCGGGTTGTACCAGTTGCACTTGAGCTTGTCGGCAACGAAGCGGTTGAAGGCCTGCTTGCCATCGGACCAGCCCGAGACGTTGATTTCGGCGTCGTTCTTGTAGAGCGACTCGGCGTCGGTGGTGTAGTCCTCGACGAACATCCAGGTGCGGCCCGCGATGGTCTCCATGCCGGTCCGACCGGGCTCCTGGCACCAATGCTCGCCGGTGGGCGCGATCCACGGGTAGTTGCCGAAGTCGGCGAAGAGCGTGACATTCCCGGCCAGCTGCTTGCCCTTCGGCGCGATATCCGGGATGTCCCAGGCAGGTTCGGGCCAATCCGAGGCAGACGCCGATGTCGGCGCGGAGGTCGACGTACGGCCGGCGGTCGTCGGGGCGGCGATACCTGGACTGGCGGCGAGCCCGGTCAGCGCGCCGGCGGCCAGAGCGGCGATGACAACACGACGGGCAAATGGGTTGTGCGACATGACGTTCCCCTTGCGTTGGTGGGCGGGTTGC
>Ga0075158_10003163_pt1 | contig 11660 bp, 6 predicted proteins | sample JI91814BDNA_FD_70968 | JGI IMG/M metagenome (GOLD analysis project Ga0075158, IMG submission 70968) | Wastewater effluent complex algal communities from Wisconsin, to seasonally profile nutrient transformation and Carbon sequestration -... | ecosystem: Engineered > WWTP > Effluent > Algae... | reverse complement strand
AACGAAGAAGAAAATTTACTTTTCTTTACCTCAGATATGGAAGGTGGATTTGGCGGAAAGGATATCTATGTATGCAAAAAAAATGGCAATAATTGGGGCTTGCCACAAAACTTAGGCGAGGACATAAACAGCTCTAGTGACGAATTATTTCCATTTATAGCCAACGACCACAAACTTTACTTCAGTTCCAATCGAGAGGGAAGTTTTGATATTTACAAAGCCTACAATAAATTGGAAAAGTGGCAAAATGCTGAAAAATTAGCTCCTCCAATCAATTCAGAATTCGATGACTTCGCCTTTAGCATATCATCAGACAACGAATCCGGCTATTTTTCTTCGGATCGCAACGTTAAGAATGATGACATCTTCCATTTTCAATTGAAGTATCCAGAATTCGAAAATTGCCCACAAGCCGAATTGCCATCTTTCTGCTATCTTTTCGAAGAAACAAACATTATCCCGAATGATTCTACACCGATGATATTTGAGTGGGAATTGGGCAACGGAGCGACAGCATCTGGACTTTCCACAGAGTATTGTTACACTGATTATGGAACATATCACGTGGCACTAAATGTCTATGACAGCAATACGAAAAAAAGATTTGCCCGTGTCTCTGAAGTTGACATACAGATCGATAAATCGCCATATCCTTATATTCATTCTTTGGATAGTGTGCCGACGAATAACTTAATTGAATTCAGTGCAGAAGGCACAGACATGGGTGAAGCGCAGATAGAAGAATACTTCTGGTTATTCGGCGATGGAACCCGTGGCAAGGGGTTTAAAGTCCCACATAGTTATTCGCAACCGGGCATCTATACAGTCCAAATTGGAACAATCGTAAGAACAATTGAAGGCGAAACACAAAAGCGCTGCGCGACAAAAAACATCGCCGTTGGCAGCATGGAAGAACTTGCTGCAGCAAATGCAACTTCAGCGGACTACATGCAACATTCGAATCTTCAATCTGACATGATAGTAGTCAATAAGGACACCACTCAATATCTCATGCATCAGCCAGACTCGACTGTCTACTTTATTGAGTTCAAACAAAGCGAAAAGCAGTTGCAACCGGATGATCCCTTCTTCAATAACATTAAATTCGAAATTACAGAACGTTTCGATACAGCTGACACCGCCTTTCGATACTCCGTTGGACATACCACAGAAATGCCTGTAATGATGCGCATCTATCGAGACATGGTTGACAATGGATACATCGAAAGTATTGTCCGTGAAGACTTACAAAGACAATTTAAGCAAGAGGTAGTGCAAACGTGGTGGTATATGCCAGACTCAATGCAACAAGCAATCAATGCTCACCTGAATAAATTTAATGACATTCGTTTCGATCATGGTACATATGAGATCAGACCTGAGTCTTTTGATAATTTGAACTACATAGCAGAAGTAATGAATCTTCAACAGTCATTGCGATTGCTTATCAAAGCACATACAGACAGCATTGGTAACTTCTCGGCCAACATGGCACTCGCAGAAAAACGGGGTAATTCCGTGGTGAAATATTTGATCGAACAAGGGGTTCATAAGACTCGGCTTAAGTCTCAGGGTTTTGGAGAAGCAAAACCCTTGGCCGACAATTCAAGTGCTGAAGGACGAGCTTTAAATCGGCGGGTCGAGTTTGAAATCATTTTCGAGGACTCGAAGCACAAAAAGTAAAAATCACACTCAAACATTGTTGCCTCGATCAGGTAACATTGAGGTTTCGAAGAAGTGTATTTTGGATACGTAACCATTTGAGGATACGCGGCGTAGAAGTGTCAGCGAATTATGTTATACTCTACCCGAATAGCTCCACTTTTTGGCACAATTCCATTGCTACTAAGCATATGGATGTCTGCGCCTGTCTTTGGTCAGGAGTATGAAGTAGCACCCGCCAACTTCAATTCGAAAGAAGCCGATTTTTCAGGAGTTTTTTACAATAAGGACATCGTATTTTGCAGTACCCGAGCCAAAACGAATCTCTCATTCGATGAAGATTCATTGACGCTCTACTACACAGATCTTTATATCTCGACAGTAAAATCAAACGGTACATACAGCAATGCTGAAGCCATCAAAGGAAATGTCAACACCGATTATAATGAAGGACATGCCACATTCAGTTCAGATGGCAAGCGTATGTTTTACACCGCCAACCTTAAAAAATCGCTGAATAATAAATTTGATAAAACCAGTGAGTACAAGCTCGGCATATTCATGGCAGAAGAAGTCAATGGGCAGTGGCAAACGCGTGGTGCGTTCCCCTATAATTCCGTCAATGGTAAATACAGTGTAGCACATCCTTCGCTGAGTTCGAACGACAGTGTATTGTATTTCTGCTCAAATATGCCTGGAGGAAAAGGAAACTCTGATATCTATCGATCATATTGGATAAATGGACAATGGAGCGCTCCGGAAAATCTTGGGAGTAAAGTAAACAGCAAAGGCAACGAGTTTTTTCCATTCATAAATGAGTTTGACGTCTTGTTCTTTTCCACCAACTCCAGAGAAGATTCGGAAGGAATGGACATCTACTATTCATTGTTCGAGGAAAATGAATTTCAAAAGCCTGTTCGATTAAACAATTCCATAAACTCCGAGTACGATGAATTTGCTTATCAGGAATTGGATGGTATAAACCAAGGATGTTTCAGCAGTAATCGAAATGATTTGCAGGACGATATTTTCTTATTCAAAAAATATTTGAACACCTTCAATGAATGTCATGAAAATTATGAGGCTAATTTCTGCTATCATTTCTTCGACGAAAAACTATCATTGATGGACTCGTTGCCTATAGCCTATGAGTGGATCATGGGTGACGGAACAATTTTGAAAGGCGACAAAATAGATTACTGCTACAAAGACTTTGGTAATTTTCATGTTGAGCTAAACGTCGTGGACACACTTACTAAATCTGTATTTAAGAAAATAAGCGAAACAGATATTACAATTACCAAACAGGACAAACCTTACATTCTCTCTCACGACACAATTTACCAAAACACTCCGTTCGAGTGCCTTGCGGAACTCATTTCATTTTCTGAATTTGAAGTGGAAAAAATTGAGTGGGAAATGGATGATGGCACGAATTACTCGGGGCAAATATTTCAGCACACATTTACAAGCCCAGGCTTGCATCAAATAAAATGTGGTATTTCCGGAAAACGCAAAAAGAACGGTGTATTGCCGAAGATATGTGTTTACAAAAACGTCGTTTGTGTTGAACCACAGCCAGGCCAAAATAATTCCGCCCTCACTTGTTGCGACCAACGAGAGTATGAAAAAATTCCGATGCGCCCTGCCTTGCTGAAAAAAGAAGTTACATCAAAACAAATTGCACAGGTGCACAAAATTATCATTTCAGAAAGCAAAACACCTTTGGACGAAAGCAATTCACTCTTCGCTAACATCACGATGGATGTGACAGAAATCCGAACCGATAGTAGCTATCAATATGCGGTGGCAGAAACATTTAGTTGGATAGAACTTTTGCCATTCTACAAAAAACTTAACACACTCGGATACGACAGCCTGTCAGCGTTGCAGATGAGTGCCTCTGACCTCAAAGCGGCTACCATTCGAATTATTCCAGCAGGATCTGGAAGAAGAATGACTGCAACAAAAGAAATTGTGAATCCGAAACTCATTGAAGAACCAAGTAAACAAGTTACAGATCTGATGGTTGCATTGCCATCACAGGACATATCAAAGATCAATGCTGACAGCACGAATAGCATTGATTCCACAAAAACAGACCATGAAGCACCAAAGACATCAGAGCTGGATCTATCCTCGATAAAAGATTTAAAAACTGAACAATTGCCATCCGAAATAAAATACAGGATTGCATTATTTGAATCAAAAGAACGAGTTCCATTCAATCATCCACGATTTAAAAACATCAAAACCGATATTACGGAATTACAAATTGAAGATCATTACCAATACACAATTATGGCTGTTCCACAAGCAAAAGATCTTAGTCAAATGCTTCAGGATCTAAAAAACCTAGACATGCCAGATGCTAAAATTGAAAGTTTTGAAATGAAATCGCTTGCCAGTTCAGTTATTCGAGTAGGAAGATACATTGAACCTAAAAATGCGAGAAGACTAAACATAGAGTTTTCAAAACTTTCAGATATCAAATTTGAATATAACAGCCCAGAAATCAAGCAGGAATCATATAAAAATCTCAACTACATCGCAGCCATGTTAATGCTGGAAGAAGATTTCACTTTGAAGATTTCAGCACATACATGTTCAATTGGAGGAAGTACATTCAATCAGCAACTTTCTGAAGAACGCGCCAACTCGGTGGTTGCATACTTCGAATCCAAAGGCATCCAAAAAAGTAGATTAATCAAACAAGGATTCGGGCTTTCACAACCAATTCAAACCAATGAAACAGAAATGGGGCGAATGGCCAACAGACGTGTTGAATTCACGATCGTTTTTCAAATTGATAAACTATAACTATGAAACTCACTCTCAAAAACTTCGTTGCACTTGTAACCACATTTTTGTCAGTAATGATGATTGGACAACCGGTACCAGCCGCGGATGAAAACATTCCGTTTCTTGTCACATTCGGCAATGAAGCAGGCAGTAAATGGGGAGATGACGACAATAGTCAAACCTTCTTTTTTAAAGTAAAAAAAGAGTTCAAAGAGCCAATCTATTTCAGAGTATTTGATCCTGATTGCACAGGTATGCATGACGAAGCTAACAACGCCTTCAATACGATGACAAAATTCTCAGTATACGGTGGCGCAGGGTGCATAACGAATCCAGATGCAACAGGAACCGATCCAAGTGGAAACTATAAAAGTGGCAATATGCTTGCGACAAAAACATTTGGGCAAAAAGATGAATATGACAATGGATGGTACACTTTCGGTCCTTTTAATCCAAGTGAAGGTGAATATGCTCAAAAATATGGAGGCTATATATTCAAAGTGATCTGCGAGGGCATCAAAGGAGACGATGGCAACTTGTATCGTTATTTTCTTTCGACTCATCCAGACAAAAACACATCAGTAGAAGGAGGAAACGCTTTCACATTTGAATACACTTTTCGCTTACACAAAGACGCATATCAAACATCACATATCTACCCTTATATTGATGACAAAGTTATTTCAGTAGAACAACGGAACTTCGACTGGGACAATGATGGTTATATAAAAATATGCTCGGTAGCAACCTTAGGTGATGAAGTTGCACTTTCTGGCGACAACACATGGTCGAATAGTGTATACAAAATCAGAGATCAGGAACGAGGCAAATCATTGGACATTCAATTCACGAAGAATGACAAGATTCTGGTGAACAACAACAATGTTGTTTTCTCCATTCGAAATCAATATGGAGAATTGCTGCCATTCTATGTTGTCCCGATTGGAGGAGTTCCGAAATATCAGGGAAATATTTCTGCCAAACCAATCAAGAAGAAGTAACGCATGTTCAGAATCGCTGCCACCCTACTTCTGTTCGCGTTTATTGCCATTAACGCATTTTCCCAATCGTACAAGTTTAGGAAGTACGTAGAGCAAGATGGACTAAACAATCGTTTCGTATATACGATAGACCAGGATGAATTGGGAAACCTCATGATTGGCACAGGCGAGGGTTTATATACCTATGATGGTTTTCAGTTCAAAGAAATTAGCGAACAGCAAGGACTAAACGATGACTTTTTAACGTGTAGTTCGAAGGCGACAGACGGTGGTATTTGGTATGGGCACAACAAAGGACTCATCACAAAATACAAACAAGGATCATTCGAACATTTCGATTTATCCGCCTTTACAAATTCCCGAATAAACAGTATCATAGAAGACAGCCAGCAATCGCTTTGGGTGCTCACACAAAATGATGGCATCCTAAAAAGACTGCCCAATGGCGAATGGAAACAATTCATCAAAGGAATTGAAGAAGTAACACTTTATTCATTTTTCATTGATCCACGCCAGCGCGTTTGGCTCGGAACAGACATGGGTTTGCTAAAAGCGCACATCACCAAAGATGATGAAGTAAAATATGATTTCATAGATGAGATCATCGAAACCAAAGTAGCCTGCATTACAAAAAGTAACCAAGGAATATTGATAGGGACGGAGGACAGTGGAATCTTCCACATTCATCTCAACGAAGAAAAATATTCAATTGAATCGTTAAGCTATCATGAGAAGGATTTTTCTTCCATATCGGTTAATTCCATGTTTGAAGACATTGAAAACAATTTGTGGATCTGCTCCAACAATCAAGGGCTGATTCAACTCACCGGAAAAATCGACGGGAAATACATGAAGATGACGCGATATCAAGACAAAACCATCTTGAAAACAGCGAGCATGAAAATGTGTATGTCGGATCGTGAGGGCAACATTTGGATTGGTACTATGGGCGATGGACTATTGCGATTAACGGACAATTATTTTTCCATTTACACATTTGAAGCAACCGGAGCCAAACAAAATGTCACATCCGTTTTTGAAAAAAACGATACAATCTGGTGCGGAGTAGATTCGAAGATATATATCTGCCATGAAGATCCAAACAATGTCATTGATTCTCTCACGGCAAAGCATGGACTACCAGAAGAAGAAATCACATCGATCTACCGAACCGAAAACGGAGCACTTTGGATTGGTAGTCAAACAGGAAGTTTGAAAGTACTGGAACATGGATCGCAAAAATTCAAATCCCTACAGCTTGGAACCGAAACACAGAACCAACGGATAAATGACATATTGGGTTATCTTGACGCCACCTACATCGCAACGGATTACGGCATCTACCAGTTTAATCAAGAAAAACTTGTTTCACACATTTCAATTCAATCCGGGCTTGCACACAACGTGATAAAATCTCTCTATCGAGATAGCAAAGGAAAAATTTGGATTGCAACCAACAACAGCCAAATCACCTTTATAGAAGATGGTATCATCCAGAACATTCCGGCCCCACTCGAAGATGTATTAATCCAAATCAGATGTTTCGCTGAAGACAATTCAGGTAATATGTGGATCGGAACAGACGGCTTAGGGTTGATGAAAATTACAGGAGATGAAATTTATGTATTGAACAAACAAGACGGTTTGTATTCCGATTATTGCTATAGTCTTATTTGTGATCACCGCAACAAATTGTGGGTTGGACATCACGGTGCAATGAGTCAGGTGAACATTTTAAACAATCACATCGAAATACTTGACCCCGGTACTGGATTCGATTTGGACTTTAATGACAATGCGGCAGAACGAACACCGGCGGGGATCATTCTATTTGGAATTAATGATGGCTTGCTTCGTTACGAACCAGACAAAGACTTAAAGAATGAACAAGAACCAATCCTTCACTTTTCATCTATATTAATCAATGACAGTCTTTATTCTAACAATGGTCAAATCGAATTGCCATATGGTGAATACAAACTTGCATTTGATTACATTGGTGTTTCACTTAAAAACCCTGGTCGGGTCACTTACCAGTATTATTTAGAAGGATACGAAAATGATTGGAGTGAAGAAAATGCAATCAAAGAAAAAGATTACAGTAAAATAGGCCCTGGTGAATACAAATTCAAAGTAAAGTGTTTCAATGCTGATGGCTATGGAGGAGTAACTATACTTGAATGTCGAATCACAATAGACAAACCGTTTTGGTTAAAATGGTGGTTTATCATTACATGCATTCTAACCGCCATTCTGACAATTCGTTATATCGTTTTGCGACGGGAAAGATATTTACGAGAAAACCAGGAAAAACTCAAAAAGGCGCTTGACGAAAGAACAAAAGAGGTTGTTGAACAAAAAGAACTTTTGCAAGAAAAAAACAAAGACATCACTGATTCCATTCAATACGCGCGCAATATTCAGAAAGCAATGTTGCCTCCAATTGATTCTTTAAAAAATTACTTCGCTGATGCCTTCGTTTATTACAAACCACGTGATATCGTAAGTGGCGACTTTTACTGGGTAGAACGCTTTGATCAAACCATCGTTGTTTCATGCGCAGACTGCACTGGACATGGTGTTCCCGGAGCGTTTATGTCTCTTATTGGAAGCACACTTCTCAAAGAAGTTTCAAGTAAAAAAAGTGTACAAAGTTCCCAAGATGTTCTAGTACATCTCGACGATGAGCTTCGCAGAATGTTGAATAAACAAGGTGAAGTAGCCGTTGAAGACGGAATGGATATCGTTGTATTTGATTATCACATTGACACAAGCATTCTCAAAATGGCAAGTGCCAATAGACCAGCATTGTTGTTTCATGGTGGTGAATGGAAAGAAGTGAAAGGTGATCGACGATCAGTAGGCGGATCTCAATACAACGACAACAAAGAATTTACACTTTTCGAATACAAAATTTCTCCCGGTGATATGGTCTATCTATTCTCAGATGGCATGACAGACCAATTTGGCGGAGACGAAGGAAAAAAACTCAAAAGAAGTGGTCTGTATAGTTGGATTAAAGAAACCGCTCACCTTGATATGGACACGCAACGAAAAACGATCAAGGAAAAGTTTGGTGTGTGGAAAGGATCAAAAGAACAAATAGATGACATCATTATAATAGGAATAAAATTCTGAGTTCCCTGCAATGGCATTTTGCAATCCAAACTTCGTTATCTATTATAAACTCATAAGCTCTCTGAATCGTGCACTTTGTCTGCGAGATACTTCAACTTGTGTGTTATCCTTTAATGTAAGTCTCAAGCCTCCATTAAACCAATTTTCCACATTCTGGACCCACCGCAAATTCACTATGAACTTTCGATTTGTTCTGAAAAAAGTATGATCAAGTCTTTCTTCAAGATTGTTCAATGATTTTAGAATAAGAGGTTTGTGATTGTTGAAATACACACGCACATAGTTCCCCTCTGACTCGAACAATCGAATATCATGCAAAGGAACAAACCAACATTTTTCGCCATCCTTCAAAAATATTTGATCTTCCTGTCCGAGACGTCCATCTTGTTTTTTGAGCTGAGACACGTCTTCATCCTCGGCATCAATTAGTTTGTTGATGGCGTCAATAAGTCGATCCTCCTCGACAGGTTTGAGAAGATAATCGAGTGCATTTACATCAAATGCTTTGAGTGCATATTCATCATATGCCGTTACAAAAATCACCTTGGGAACGGAATCCAATTCTTCCAACAATTCGAATCCATTTTTACCTGGCATTTGAATATCAAGAAAAATCAAATCAGGCTGATGAAGTTCAATGGCAGCTTTGGCTTCCTCTGCATTTGAGCACTCTCCTGCAATTTCAATTTCCGGAAACTGTTTTAGAAGATTGATCAATTCTTTTCTAGCTAGACGTTCGTCGTCAATGATGAGCGTTTTCATGTTTATCTTTTTTGATTGGTATCGTTATTTTCACTTCCACAGAATCGACTCCCGGAAGAAGAAAAATGGACGCATCATTTCCATAAATCATTTGCAGTCGCGTTTTAGTATTCGCCAACCCTATTCCTTCATTTCTATTGTTCTCGAAATAAACACCGGTATTGGTTATACTCACCTCAAATGAATCCTGCCTGCGCGTTGTTTTAATAGCAACAACACCGCCTTCAACACGTTTAGCAATCCCATGTTTAACAGCATTCTCAGCAATTGTTTGAATCACAAAGGGCGGAATTGTAAAACCAACAATATCAGGATCGGTGTCAATGTGCACAAGGAGTCTTTCTTCGAACCGAATTTTTTCCAACGCCAAATATTTTTCCACCAAATCCAATTCATCACTGAGTGGAATCACTTGAAATCTACTTTGCGTCAAGTTGTTTCTCAGTATTCCGCTTAACATGGTGATTGCTTGTTTTGCCTTTTCAGGATTTTCATCCACGAGTGCGCGGATGCTATTCATGCAATTAAAAACAAAATGCGGATTCATTTGTGCTTTCAAACTATTGAGTTCGATTTCAGTTTGAGAAGCTCTGAGTTCAAGATTTAAAATTTCCTCCCGTTTCCAATTCTCGAATGTGTTTACTGCAAAATAGATGATTTGCCAAACCAAAAACAAAGCAGAAAAATTGAGGATATTCTGCCAGAAATTGATGTAGCCTTCTTGTTTAAAAAACGAAGAATGCCCGCTAACCAAATCCGTTAGAAGAGTATTCACAGTTGTAAAAACGGCACTCATCACGACCGCGGATACAAGCATGCGCGGAATCAATTGTGGAATGTTTAGTTTTTTCCACCCAAAACGATGCACAAGTGAACGAAATGCATGCGTGGTAATCAGTCCTGCCAGAAGAATAAAACAAGACAGAAGATAGATGCCTTGAAAAGGCTGTTCCTGAATGGACGCACTCAGAATATTTCCAAGCACAAAAAGACCCCAACCACCAAATTGAGAAAACCAATAAATTTGAGTTCTATTTTTCATGCCTTCGTTGCCAAAAATAGCCGAGTCATGATCAACCAACACAATGCATACACCATAGGAAATATCTCGTGCTGAATGGTTTTTAGCAGGTTTGAAAATGGCTCACCCAATCACGGGCTCTTCCATTCTGAATTCCTGGAAGCCTACCTTTGCTACTAGAAATCATGAATTATCTCGCACATGCATTCCTTTCATTCAACGATCCAGAGCTACTGGCCGGACAATTTATTGCCGATGATATAAAAGGAAAGAAATACCTCGAATTCCCGAAAAAGGTGCGGGACGGCATCCTACTTCATCGCTTCGTTGATGATTTTACGGACAGCTTTCATTTGTGCCTGGAACTTCGGGCAGAAATACGAGGCGAGTTAGGTCTTTTTTCTGGAATTGCCATTGACGTCTATTTTGATCACCTGCTGTCCATTCACTGGGAGAAATACACGGATAGAAGCCGTGATGGCTTCATACAGCAAGTATATCGTGAACTTGGCCATCACTCGAATATAATGACCGAAAAAAGGAAATTCATCATCCAAAAGATGATTGAGCATGATTGGCTTTCAAGATACAATACACTGAAAGGCACAGAATTAACACTAATTCAAATGTCACAGCGCGTGCCAAACGGCTTAATCCTCCAAGAAGCAGCACATATTTTAGAAAAACACAAGAAAAAAGCAGAAGAAGTGTTCGAAATATTCTTCCCTAAACTAATTTCCGCCTCTAAAACCAAATTAGATACTTTTGCAGCCTGACTATTTTTACAGGTACGCTACTATACTAGTTGTTTTTGTTAATCAAATAATACTGCCAATTCAGTTATGAGGCTCATTGCCACTTTAGTTTTACTGTTTGTTTCCGGCCTTGCAATGGCTGGAAGCATCGTACTAGAAGGCCGTTATCAGCAACGCAACCTTTTTGTGATCAATGCCACTTCGACTGATGGCGTAGGTTTCTGCGTTTATGAAGTGACTGTAAATGGCCTTGTCACTTCCGATGAAATAAACTCGCAGGCATTTGAGATAGATCTAGGAATTTACGGTTTAAAAACAGGAGATCCGCTTACCATCGTGATCAAACACAAGGATGGATGCACTCCAAAGGTGCTGAATCCAGGCGCGCTAGAGCCTTCTCCATCTTTTATCTGTACAAAAATTGAATGCTCCGCTTCTGGCAATCTAAGCTGGGAGACTACAGCGGAAATGGGTAAAATCCCTTATCTCATCCAACAATTCAAGTGGAATAAGTGGGTA
>Ga0075158_10003158_pt1 | contig 11674 bp, 12 predicted proteins | sample JI91814BDNA_FD_70968 | JGI IMG/M metagenome (GOLD analysis project Ga0075158, IMG submission 70968) | Wastewater effluent complex algal communities from Wisconsin, to seasonally profile nutrient transformation and Carbon sequestration -... | ecosystem: Engineered > WWTP > Effluent > Algae... | reverse complement strand
AGTAGACGAGATCCACATTTCGCTGAACGGTGTACAGGCACTTGATTTCCTGACAACAAACCTGGCCGGCAACCTTCCCGATGTAATTCTACTTGATTTGAGCATGCCGGTGATGGACGGGCTGTCTTTTATCGACACGTTCAATCAGCTCGATGTTCCCAATAAAGAAAAGATTTCAATAGTCGTGATTACATCTTCGTTAGCCGAACGTGATCGCCTTCGCGCAAAAGAACTAGGTATAAAACATTATCTTGTTAAGCCGGTAGATCAAGAGGAGCTATGTGCTGCCGTGATCGGAGCTGCGTAAGCGCAATTCAATTAACAGAATGTGCCAACCTTGTTTTTAAAAAACGAAAATTAGAACCAATCATTCCAACATCAACTTATTGGGAATCGAAATGGTGATGACAGTTCCCTTACCCAGTTCTGACGTTATAGAAATCGTTCCTGCCAGTTTTTCAATCATCTCTTTTGCAATGTAAAGCCCAAGACCAGCGCCCTGGCTTCGGTCTGTAGCCCGGTAAAACATTTTGAATACATTGTCGATGTAATCAGAATGGACACCAATCCCGTTGTCGTGTACCTGGAGTGTACAATGAGCTGGTGTAATCGTGGCCGTTACCTGAATGATTTTCTGGTCTTTAACATCGTCACCATACTTTAAAGAATTTGAAATCAGGTTGAGCAGGATTACAGAAAGCCGGTATGCATCAGAATACAAAGCTGAATGATTATGAACGTTAACCTGTTTCTTCGTTCCATCATAGCCTGGCAAGTATTGCAGCTGACTGAACGCATTATGAATCATTTTTTCTACATCGATCTCTTCAATCGTTAGCTCGCCCCGAGCATTGCGCGAATAATCCAGGATCTCCTTAATGGTATCGTCCAACTTGAGAACACTCCGCTCGATCATCTCAAAGTACGTATTCAGCATTTCCGGATTCCTGAATCCTTCAAGCTTGGCTATGTTGACGAGTCCTAGAATGGAGGACAGGGGAGAACGCAAATCATGCGAAACACTGTAAACAAAGGAATCAAGTTCTTTGTTGATTTTTATCAGTTGCTCATTTTGTTGGCGCAGAACTTCCTCCTGCAGTTGACGGTTGCTTTCATACCGATGCTGCCGTAAGGCAAAACGAATAGCCAGCGGGAGCCTTGACAGATTGGTTTTTAATACATAATCATCTGCTCCGCGTTTCAAACAAGTTACTGCAAACTCTTCCGATACCGACCCGGTTACCAGGATGAAGGGAGTATCCAATTTTTTACCTTGGCAAATTTTTAACGCTTCAAACGAATTAAACTGCGGCAACGAATGATCGGAAAGTATAATGTCTGGATGAAACGAATCGAGGGCTTCGGTAAATTGTTCACGCGTATCTACCCGCACCCGGGTAAACACAAACTTATCTTTTTTCAGCGCGTAATCAACCAGCGCTGCATCCTCTTCTATATCCTCCAGCATCAATATCCTAAGCTCCTTTTCCATAATCACACCGTATTCAAATTCACTTAGAGGGTTGGTTTAAGATCATCCAAAAAAAGCCAAGTTGGGTCACCGCCTTAACAAACTGATCAAAATCTACAGGCTTAACGATATACGCGTTGACGCCCAGGTTATAGGCTTCAATGATATCCTTATCCTCTTTGGAAGAAGTAAGCATCACGACCGGAATTACTTTCTTCTTTTCATCGGATTTAAGTTTTCGAAGAACTTCAATGCCGTCAACTCTGGGCATTTTAACATCCATAAGGATGAGCTTGGGCATCTCATTGTTTTCATCATACAGATAATCCAGCGCTTCCTGCCCGTCTTCCAGGTGAACGAGATTATTGGCCAGGTTGTTCTTTTTCAATGCACGAATGGCCAACTCGGCATCATTAGGGTTATCCTCAACCAGTAAAATTTCAGCAGTGTTCCTCATGCACTTGATTCAATTAAGTGAAAAATAAAATTTAGCGCCTTCATTTGGCTTGCCTTCAGCCCACGCATTACCCTCATGTCGTTTAATGATTGTCTTAACCAACGCAAGGCCTACACCTGTGCCTTCAAATTCATTCATTTTGTGCAAGCGTTGAAAAACTCCAAAGAGCTTGTCTGCATATTTCATGTCAAACCCTGCACCGTTGTCGCGTATGTAATAGATCTTTTTACCCTTCTCCTTAAAGGATCCGACTTCAATCACTGAAACATCTTTTTTGGATGTATATTTTAATGCATTGGAGATCAGGTTTACCCAAACCTGCCTGATCATCGCCACATCTCCTTTGGCATTCTCCATGTCCAGTACGGTTATGGAAAGCTTTCTGTTTTTAAGCTCAGCAACTTGCTCCCGAACAATATGCTCGACCGTTTCTTTCATATTAATGTCTGTAAAGACAAGAGATTTACGGCCCAATCGCGAAAAATCCAGCAGGTCATCAATCAGCTGACCCATCCGGATGGTGTTCCGGATAATTACATCTGTTATGCGCGTGGCTTCCTCATCCAATTTGTCAGCGTGTTCTTCCTTAAGGATAGTGGCATATCCGACAATGGACCGCAGCGGTGCGCGAAGGTCATGTGAAACGGAATAGGTAAATCCTTCCAGCTCTTTGTTCAAGTCAAGAATCTTGGTTTGTGCTTTTTTGCGTTCTGAGTTGTCTGAAACGGTAGAGCGGCTTTTCACAAACTCACCGTGGTCGTTAAAAATGGCAGCTGAATTAACGAGTACCGGCAAAGAAGTTCCATCCTTGCGCTGAAAGTCAAATTCAAGATCGTTAACAACACCGTTTTTTTTATATCGGTCAAAATCCTCATCAAAAGATTTTAAGAAAGTTTTTTTGCTTTCGGCAGTCAGTAAATCTTCAAATTTCATTTTACCAATCACCTCCTGCTCCGTATAGCCAAGCCAGTCAAGTAATGTTTTGTTGATGTTCGACAAAAAGATATTATTGTCAACAGAAAGGTATCCGCACGGGGCATGATCGTAGAGATCACGGGTTTCTGCTGCTACGTTTTTTAACGTTGCTTCGACCTGATTGCGTGAGCGCAGTGAGCGGTTAAGGATATAAAATAAATACAGTATAATAGCGATAATAAGAACAGCCAGTCCAACAAAGGAATATTGGAATTGCTGGAGGCTTTCGCGTGAAATAGTGTTACCGCTTGCAAATATGTCGCGCTCTTCGCGTTGAATCCGCCCAACGCAGGCACGGATTGAATCCGTTATCTGCTTCCCGGTGCCCTCTACGACAAGAGCCTGTGCCTTTTCAAAGCTTTCCTTGCGCGAATCAATAACTTTCTCAGTCCAGCGGAGTTGTGCCCGCACGAGCAGCCGTAATGTATCAACTTTATTTTTCTGCGATACATTATCTGTAGTGAGGGAATCGAGGTTATCTAAATAGTTTTCAATGATACCTGAAGATTCATGGAAAGGTTCAAGAAAATTTTCGTTTGCTGTGATGACATACCCCCGCTGCCCTGTTTCTATATCCACACATGATTTTACAACCAGCTCGGCATTATTAATGACACGCGAGGCATGTGACAATAGGCGCGCAGTTTGAATAAGGCGTTGCATACTGGTAAAAGAGAACACACCCAGCACCGTCAGAACAATGAGTGTCATGGAAAAAACAACCCGTACACGTTTGTCGAAGTATATTTTCATAGCCTATTTAAGCCAACAACAATTGAAATTCCGTACGCTGACCATTTTTTAACCAGGCAACTGCTAAAGCGCTCTTTAAACGATTAACCTGTTGTAAAAAAAGTGGTAGAATCTTACGGATTCCGCTTCAACGGGTTATTTAGGATAATTTTTAAAAAAATGTCTTTTTCAATAGGAGTTACTCCCATTGCTCTCCACGACTTCAGATGTATGTTCCTACATTGTTTGTGAAAAATTTTTCAAACATGCGTTATACTCCCCCTCTAATTGACCGGAAAACAAGCCTTTCACCCATTGCGGACCCTAATAGCCGTGTAATCATTTTAGACATAATGCCGGGAGAGAAATCCTTAATTCTACAGCAGTATTACGCGTGTAAAAGCAACTTTTTCTGGAAGGTCATGTTCAAGGTGTTGAAAGTTCCGAATCAGGCGGACTATCGGTTGAAGAAGCAATTGCTTTATAAGCATGGTATTGCGTTATGGAATGTTTTAGAATTTGGTGAGGAGAAAGTGAAGGGCGATTATACCATTACCAGCCAGATTCCAAATGATTTTTATTCTTTTTTCCAGAATCATCCGACTATTACCAAAATTATCTTTAATGGGAATAATGCAGCTGAATATTACCAGCAATATGTTGGTTACTATAGTGGATTAAGTGTTAAAATCCTTCCTTCCACAAGTGCATTAAATACCTGGAAGTCGTTCGAAGAAAAGGCAGAAGTTTGGGCCGAAGCATTGAAACAGCGCTAACCGAGCTTGCATCTTACCGGCACAACCCGTGCTCACTGTATTTGCCTCATGCTTTGGAAGTTACTTCAAGTAACCCGTGGCGTATGGGAGAAACTCCTATGCCTACGTACTGCAAAAGAAAAAAGCGTTTTATATTAACGCAAACTAAAATCAGTATCTATGGCTACCTTTAATGGATCAGAAAGCGGACCAATTCCTTTGGAAACAGCTAAAGAATGGACGGCAAACTACCGGGCATCAATAAAACCCGATGACACGCTCGCGCACTACTTTGGCGGAGATATTATCCGCAGGGTATTGAATGAAACGGGCTGTGTGGGTATCCGAATTTATTATGCAATTGATGACAAAGGAAAAAAGCAAGTGTTGATTGTTGGAACGGATGCAAACGGGGATAACCTTTTGCCGGCACAGGGTGCAGAGGCCAAAGCAGATGATGATCCAATTATTGTGGATTATTCTTATCCTTGTCCAAATTATTGCCCCTCTAATCCACTTTGATAAAAGTATTACGTAAGCTATTTTAACAATAGCTTACGTTTTTTAAAATGAAAATTGCTTTCTTTATTGCACATGCTTCCGCAATCTCCGTACTTATCCCGTTAGGATTGGCTATTGCACATTGGAAGAAAATTCCTACTGAAATATCCACGTTAAAATGGGTATTGATTGCTTCATTTATAATTGACGTTACTTCCTTTTTTTTTATGAAATTCTCAATGAATACTCATCCATTGGGAAATGCATATCTCTTTATTCAGTTCAGCATTCTATTCTATATTTTTAGTTTTTATAATAGCAGAAAAATCCTCTTAAAATTTTTGTATGCTTTTTTTGTTGTTTTTTACGCAATTAATTTATTCTTCATCCAAAGCCCACAAGTCTTTAATACGAATTCTAATGTAATATCCAGTTTAATACTGATTGGGTTATCAATAAGTTTTTTTTACAGACTTTTAAATGAGTTATCAATCTTTCATGTGCATCGTCTTCCTATGTTGTGGCTATCATTTGCAACTCTTATTTATTATTCTGGTACGTTATTTCTTTTTTTAATTAGTAACTATCTTTTTCAATCCACCGATGAGTCAAACATTATGATGTGGATTCTTCACAATTTACTAAACATCACGAAAAATATTCTTTTCGCAATAGCATTATGGCAGAGTTATCGCACAGTGAGGTCGTCTATCTAGTTTTAATCGGCTCCATGGGCATGCTTACACTTACTGTTGGGTTCGCAGGGTTTATCGCACTCTATCAAAAACGAATGATGCAACAACAGGAGAAAATGAGAGTAATGGAATTGGAATACCAGAACAATATGATCCAACTACAGATTGACTCAATCGAATCTGAACGTAAACGCATCGCGGCTGATTTGCACGATTCCATTGGTGCCATGCTATTGGCTGCCAAGCTCAACATCGCCTACCTCGGACGATCCGTTGAGTTTTCGGGTGACGTGAAAGCCTCCTGTGCTGAAACGATGCAGATACTGGAGCAGTCGGTTGAGTCTGTAAAAAGGATTTCCTGGGAGCTTACTCCGGAAGCTTTCAATCATACCGGCCTTGCATCCTCCGTAAAAGAATTCTGCACACGCATTGACGGTAAAGGACAGGCAGTAGTTTTTGAAGAGCAAGGGATAAGCAGTTTCTGGAGAGATGACCGGGCACTAATGGTATACCGGATTATACAGGAACTTGTGAATAATGCTGTCAAGCATTCAAAATCTGTAACCATACACGTAAAACTGAGCTGGAACCGGGAAAGCCTGACCATTGAAGTTTCCGATGACGGCATCGGCTTCGTGCTCAGCGATAAAGTTCGCCAGGGTGTCGGGTGGTGGAACATCACTAACCGCTCAACCAAAATCGGTGCTACGCTAACGGTTAAGAAAAATCTTAAAAAAGGTTCGTCCATTCAGCTTACAGTACCGTTATCGCATGACTAAATTGACTATTTGTATTGCGGAGGATCATACGCTCGTACGGAAAGGACTGGTCCGCCTCATGAATACATTTGAACGGATTGGAGACATCCGGGAAGCATCCAACGGGAAAGAACTTATTTCGCTCGTCCATACAGCGGCTCCCGATATCGTTATCCTGGACCTCGAAATGCCGGTCCTGAATGGCTTCGATACCGCTAAGTACATTGTAGAGCATCATCCGGACATCAAGATTCTGATCCTCACGATGCACACGGAGGAAGTTTTTATTCTTAACCTGATGGAACTCGGGGTTCACGGCTTCCTTAACAAGAATGCGGAACTGGAAGAAGTGGAACGCGCACTCTACGCCATTGCAGACCGGGATTTTTATAGAAATGACATCATCAACAAGGTTCTTAAGAACAAAGTCAGGCGTCAAAAAAGCACAGGCTCAGGTCCGCTCAGTCTCCGTGAACTCGAAATACTCTTATTGATTTGCAAGGAGTTTACTCCAGCAGAGATAAGCAAGCGGCTGCAGATCAGCGAAAAGACTTTTTTCAATCACCGGGCTCATATTTTGCGCAAAGTAACTGCACGCGGTAACGTTGGACTTGTAAAGTACGCTTACCAGCAGGGCATCATTGAGCTGCTGCCTCCAACGTAATTTGTATAGACCCTCATTAATTGCCGCAAACCTTGCAGCGTGTGGCTGAAATGTCTTCACTTTTCAGCTGAAGACTGAGTAAATTTCATCTAAACAATACGTACTTTTAATAAAAATACATCGCTTTAAATTCTATGAAGCGGTGATGAACAGATTATTTTTGCCCATTTTTCAATCCTTAACTTGGTTTACTTGTGAATCGAAAAGCACTATTGATTTTATTGGTGAATATTATCGCTTGTAACGTTAAAGCACAAACTTCAGATTATATCGTAAAAGATTCAGCTCAGATTTTCGGAAAAATTTCGCTCGTAAAGGATAAAGTACAGATTCAGCGTTCTAGGGCAGACAATCCAATTCTTTACAGTGCAGGCGAGGTATCCGTTTTCTCATTAAGTGGAGATATTTACAAGTCTCTTCCCTATAAGGGCGAAAGATATTTTTTCAAGGAAACGGTGAACGGTGATGTATCGCTCTATAGATGGGGCCGTGAGTTTGCTGTTGTGGTGAAGGACTCTGGAATTCTATTATCGCGCGATTCGTTTCACGAATCCTTGCAACGCTACAACACATGTCGTGACATGAGTTCTTTTCCGGACATCTCCTACCGAAAACCTCAGCTTAAAACCGCGGTTAGATGGCTTAACAACGATCCATGTAAATTGCAATATTTCACTAAGCCCAGGTTTGGCATTGTTGTGGGCGGAGGTCAAATGAGCGTAACCGTTAGTACCAGCCGATTTTCAGAAATCAAGAAACCCAAGCCTTTTGTACCGGTCGGGATTTTTGCTGAATTTCCCATTTACCCATTGAATGGACTGAGTTTCATAGCAGAAGTTGATTATGTAAATTCAGGTTACACCGAATTCTTTGGCGAAGGCACTGCATCTGTAACGTACTTTGATGTAAAGACGGAAGGAATAGTTGTTCCGATAGGATTTAAGTTTACAGCAAATAAAATAAACCTGAAGCCTTATATTAAGGCCGCTCCCATGTTTTCATATTTACAACTGGCCTCCCGAACGGATATAACGTTTGGCACTGAAAATAATGGCGTGTTAATCTTCTCGCAGAAAGAATTCAACGAAAAGTCCATAAGTCCTTTTGGGTTTATGGGTGCTGCCGGAGTCCATATACCTGTTAATAAGTCGCATAGTATTCACGTGGAAGGACGGTATCTAAAAGTTTCGGATACATATCTAAACGGAATCCAATTTGGATTTTCAGGAGCATCACTTTCTTTAGGATATAATTTCTAATTATGCGAAAATTAGTATTGATTGGTTTGTTTTTTTTAACAGCAGGCTGTGACGATAATTTGGTCTGGCCCGCCAGGTATCCAGTTTTTTTTACCGAAGAAGCTTCTTTCGTTCAGGAATCATCTACAGTTTCAGCCATGTTTCGTGCTCGTGTTGCTGAACACGGAACAAACTATGAAGTTGTCCGTTATGGTTTTGTATATGCCTTTTTTGACGAGGATCCAAAGTTAGGAGAATCGCTCTCCATCGAGAAAGATGTAAATGGTGAATTTGCTAAAGGTAATTTTGAACTTTATGTTGAAGAACTCGGCCGGAGCGTAGGTCAATGCTACTACCGGGCATTTATCGAAACGGATGGCGGTATTTTTTATGGAGAAGTTAAAGTGTCCGATATATAGGGAAAAATAGTATATTTAGGTATGTCTTAAAAACTAGAGTATGAATGTTCTGATTCTCCTTTGGTTTTCTATTTTTCAGACGGAGCTTCCCTACAAGCCCGATGAAGAATTTGCGGTGAAGTTCGCATTTACATTCAACAAGCGTGGAGAAGTAAACAAGGATGATTTGGTATTGTCGCAAGTAGCCTCTTCCACCTATGATCGTCCGGATAATTCACCCTTGCCGTACGTACAGGTAACGCTTGAGGTTCTGAAAAAAGCCGAAGAAGAGGTAAAACTGAAAATTATTCGTGATCCGGATATTCAAGTTGGTAAAAAGAAGGTTACCCAGGGAATGAATCTGTCAGTTTTTTCAGGATTTGTTGATGATATAAAGGCTCGGGTCACCGGATATGACCACACCATTTATTTTTTAGACAAAGATGGTAACCGGCTAAACAGAATCGTTATTAAATTTGACGAAGATGGTTTTTACTCCGTTAATGGCAAAAAGAAAGGCAAGATCTAGCCTCAGGTAAATCGTCTATAACATAAAATCTCCCTTAAAACAAACTATTGGCAGATTGTATAACAGGAAAGGTACTTTGCAGTTCAGCATGTTTTTATCTTTACTTTACAGCTGATATTTAGGCAATAATGCTCGACTCTGAAAACCCGCCCATCTTTAAAAAGTGGAAAAGCTGGTACTGGCTTTTGATGATAGTCCTTGTCATCCAAATTGTTTTGTTCTACTCCCTAACTGAATTGTTCCGATGAATCCGGTCGACTGGATTGTTCTTTTTGGAGCCATCACGTTTATAGTTTTATACGGAACGTGGAAAACCCGGGGCAATAAAAACATTGAGGGCTACCTAAAAGGCGACAACACCATGAAATGGTGGATGATTGGAGTTAGTATTATGGCAACTCAGGCCAGTGCCATAACCTTTTTGTCAACCCCGGGCCAGGCCGTTGAAGACGGGATGCGATTCCTCCAATTCTATTTCGGATTGCCCATAGCGATGATCATCATTTCTGTCACGATGGTGCCAATTTATTATCGGCTCAAAGTTTTTACTGCTTATGAGTACCTCGAAACTCGCTTTGATCTTAAAACCCGGACGCTTGCCGCAATCCTCTTTCTGATTCTCCGCGGATTATCGGTTGGGATAACGCTTTACGCACCCGCTATCGTTCTTTCAACGCTACTCGATTGGCCCATTGCAATAACAACGATATTGATCGGACTGTTGGTTATCATTTATGTTACGGTTGGCGGCACCCGCGCAGTAAGTCTTACCCAACGGCAACAGCTTGCGATCGTTATGGGCGGAATGCTGCTGGCGGGAATTTATGCATTTACATTACTTCCGACCGATATTTCATTTGGTAATTCAGTTCAGTTAGCGGGAGAGTTGGGAAAGCTCAATCTTGTCAATCTTGAATTTAACTTGAATGAGCGATACAATATTTGGTCTGGCCTTATTGCGGGAACATTCTTGTTCTTGTCATATTTTGGTACAGATCAATCACAGGTTGCGCGGTATCTGGGCGGTAAATCTATAACCGAGAGCAGGCTGGGACTGATGTTTAACGGATTGCTAAAAATTCCAATGCAATTCATGATTCTGTTTATCGGAGTTATGGTATTCGTTTTTTACTTATTCAATCAGGCGCCCGTTTTCCATAATCAAGTTCTCAAAGAACAGGCGATGCAGACTGAGCAGGGAGAACGAATCCGGGAGCTTGATCGGCAATACAATCAACTGTATGCCAAAAAGCAGTTGGCCGTAAATGAGCTTGTGCATGCAATTCAGTCTGATGCTAAAACTGAAGCGGCAAGAAAAACGTTGCTCGTGCTGGAAGAAGAAGAGAAAACAATCCGTGCAAGCGTAAAGAATGCTGTAGCAGAAGGATTACCGGGAGCAAAAACCCAGGACCGGGATTATATCTTTCTCAACTTTGTGTTAACGCATCTTCCGCATGGAATTATCGGGCTCTTAATGGCTGTTATTTTTTGTGCAGCAATGTCATCGATGGCGGGTGAACTCAACGCCCTTTCATCCACTACTACGGTTGATATTTACAAACGTTCCATTAGCCAACATGCAGATGCGAAACATTACCTCGCAGCTTCACGCTGGTTTACAGTTTTATGGGCCGTTATCGGGATGGTCTTTGCTATGCTAGCTGGGTTTGCGGAAAATCTGATCCAGTTTGTAAACATTGTAGGCTCACTTTTTTATGGAACGATACTCGGTATCTTTCTGGCCGCGTTTTATGTGAAACGAGTTCAGGGAACTGCAGTCTTTTGGGCTGCCCTGATTGCTGAGGTTGTCGTGCTGTATTGTTACAAGTTTACTGACTTGGCATTTTTGTTATACAATATCATCGGGTGTTTGATTGTGCTTGGCCTGGCACTTATTTTTCAAGTAATACTTGATTTGGCAAAATCTCGAACATCATAATGTCAGGTTGAACCTGTAACCCTTTAAAGAGCATTATATTCTCTTAAAACATTCTGCTGCGCCTCATATAAATTAGCTGGTTTGCGGGCCTATTTTTTCGTAAATCACATATCGAAAAAAAATAACCTACGCTTATGAAGAAAATTATTTTCCTCTCGTGCTGCTTTTTGTTGGCAGGTAATGGGCTGTTGTTCGGACAAACCAAGCTTGTTGAAAAAGTAGAGAAGAAGGGGAGTCAGGTGATCATTCCTTATGAAAAATACGTGTTAGCCAATGGCCTGACACTAATTGTCCACGAAGATCACAGCGATCCTGTTGTGCACGTGGATGTTACGTATCACGTTGGTTCGGCTCGTGAAGAAATCGGTAAATCGGGTTTTGCGCATTTCTTTGAGCACATGATGTTCCAGGGAAGTGATAATGTGGGTGACGAACAGCATTTTAAAATTGTCACGGAAGCCGGTGGAACATTGAATGGCTCAACAAACCGCGACCGCACAAATTATTATGAGACGGTTCCAAGCAATCAACTTGAAAAGATGATCTGGCTGGAAGCTGATCG
>Ga0075158_10003157_pt1 | contig 11676 bp, 1 predicted proteins | sample JI91814BDNA_FD_70968 | JGI IMG/M metagenome (GOLD analysis project Ga0075158, IMG submission 70968) | Wastewater effluent complex algal communities from Wisconsin, to seasonally profile nutrient transformation and Carbon sequestration -... | ecosystem: Engineered > WWTP > Effluent > Algae... | reverse complement strand
CCCAAACCCCAAACCCCAAACCCCAAACCCCAAACCCCAAACCCCGCTAAAAGTGGTCATTCAAGGCTGAAAAGTATCTTAAGTGTTGATTTAAATCTCAAAACTGAATTTACTTAGTCTAAACAAATCCAAAGCCTTCTCTTCCGTATAAAATAGCCTTCTTGAGTTTCTCTTCCAGTTCCTCTTTGGTCTGATAGTCCGGCAAGTCCAGTTGATTCATGCAAGTGTGCGATGTCGGAAGCTTATGAGTATCATAAGCCTTGTGAATGTTGAATTTCTGCACCGCGCCTCCAATTCCCTTGAGGTATTGGAATCCTTCAAATGGCACTTTTGAAGTTCCAGTCACAAACTGCAAGAACCCTGCCTTGAGGTTTTCATCGAATTCTTGCAAAACTTCCCAGAAATTACGGATGATAAGTGAGTCTTTGGTGTAGTTGACGTACTCAGTGTTTTCGCGGAGGTCTGCCAAGTCAATTTCAGGAAGACCTGAGATCATTAGCTCGAGTTCCTTGGGGTCGAAGATCTTCATAAGTTCGTGTGGAATGACGGAATGGAGACCTTCTAAAAAGGCTTGAATTTGTGGACGAATTTCCTCAGTCATCTTAACTTCGCAAATCAGACGGATGTACTCGGCTTTGTTTTCATTGGTCACTGCGATATTGCGACCGTTGGGCTTCAATTCCTTGATTTCCTTTTTACCGAAGATGTCTTGCTGATACGAGAAATCCATGTCCAAATCATCTACATCATTTTCGAGGATCCATTTCAAAGTGCGGAAGTAATCTGGGTCATAGTCTTCGAAGTCCAAGTAATTCAGAGGTGTGCCGGTCATGTGCTTGTAGAAGCTTCGAGTGAAGTGGACATCCAGAAGCTGTCCGTCGAACAAGGCCTTGCCAACAATCTTACCGACGAATTTGAAGTAACTCAAATGCTCAGTGTTAACGTGTGAAAAAGCTGAGGGTTGATAGGCGTATCCGTGTGAAGCAGGGATGAACAAAGCGTAGTCAGGGTTGAATATTTCGTGAGAAAGCGAGTTAAACCATTCTCTTTGGACACCGCCTGCATCTTCTCCTTCCTCGTCCTGGAAGCGGATGTGCAGTTTTCCTCTCATTTGAGTGCCGCTTTTATTGGACACTTGAGTGTATGAGTCTTGGAAGAGGTGGCTTCTGCGAACGACCAGTCGCAACATATAGGTTGATTTCGACATCTGGAGAGACTGAGCGAAGTATTTGCGCTTGATGTCAAAGTTAACTATTCTCGAGGCGTGTCTGATGAGAACGGAGAGCGGTGACTGGCTGACCTTTGAAGTTTGGCTCAACAGGTAGTTTAGAATGGACTTATTGTATTTGCAAGCGTTGTTGAAAATGGTTTGAATTGTGATGTCTGAAGATTCTTTCTTGTTTCCGCTCTGAAGAGTCGATTTCATTTTCGAGTCGCTCTGTTTGCTCGTCTGAGATAAGAGATCGACATCTGAGGCTTCTGACAATTGCTCGACATACTCGGCAGCTCTGATGTCGGCGGGTCCAGTAGCGTTGTCAACCAATCGGAGGTTTTGCTTGATCGACTTCAAGAAGTCATCGTCGCAAAGAAGCTTATAAATCGTGAAGAATGACTCGACAAGAGGCAAAAGCTTGAGAAAAGCGGGCTTGGAAACCTGACGTTTCGACACAACCTTATCAATCTTTGATTCATAGAATCGGAGGACTTTGAACAAATTGATGAAAACTCGGCGGATGTTCTTCTGATTGAAATAATTCGAAAAAGAAGCAAGAACTTTTTGCTTGATTTTGTCGAACTGGTCAGTCTTCTCCTGGCTTCCATTGTTGTTTCTAGTCTCTGCTTGCTTATAAATTTGAGAGAAGGATCGCTTGAAAAGTTGTTCAAGTAATTTGAATATCTTCAGCAGCCGCACCTGTGCATCATAAGTGGCGGTGATTTTCTTGCCGATCATCATAAGCGAGTCTTCATTATCATCGCACTTGGTTTGATCGTCCATAATCTCCACTAGCTTGAAGCTGAGGTTGAAGGCAAACTTGTCGATGTTTTCTTGCAGGTTGGAGACAATCAGATCCAAGTTCGCAGGACTGAATGACAGCAAGAAGAGAATCATGGACAAAGGCTCTGAAAAGTCTGACTTTTTGGAGTGCAGAACACTTGTTAGATGTGTCAAGTTCAGCGGAGTGATGATGATATCGCAGCTTTCAGTCTTCTCCTCGACAGATAATGCTGTCTTGAGAATGTGATTCACGCTCTTTAAGAACTTATGGATCAGTTTTTCGGAGATGAGTTGTTCACCCAAAATGCGTAGGAATCTATCGAAGTTATCCTTAATGTGGAAGTATTGGAAGTTGGAGTAGCAGAGAATCTCCAGAAGAGTCAGGGCTCTGAATTGTAATAGCTGATCTGTGCCTTCGAGCAGGAGCATGATTTTATCATAGAAATGCTCCTGAACTCTAGGATTGAAGAGTAGGGAAGACAAATATCCAATTGGTAAATTCTTCAGTAAAAATCCTGGATCAGAAAGCATGTCAACGATAGCATCGATAATCTGCGGAGATACAGGATACAATTGGGCACTCTCGGAAGAATTGAAGGCTTTCTTGATAGCGTCTCGTTGTTTATTCTTTTTGATAGCTTTTTTGATGCGATTAGTGGCAAGATTGCCGGTGTTAGCCTGTATGTTAACCTGGTCGTCGGCTTGATTGTGAGCCCAATTGGCCAGATAAGCATTGTCACGTAAGTTACGTGCTTCTACTTGAATATTTTCAGGCAGAGAAAGCAAGAATTCATCTGGGCAAGTCATCAGCACTTCTTCTCTTAATTCAGGACTCAAAGAGGTAATGAACAAGAGGTTGTTATTCTGCTCATCCATCATCTGCTGTTGACTGCTTTCTGACTCACTATGGCTATGAATGGATCCTTCACCCACTTGATTTTGCTGGGCGTTGGCATTAGCGTTGTTTTGTTGATTTTCATTAGTGTTGGGAACATTTCTCGGAGCGTTTGGATTGATCAAATTCAAGTCGGCCCCGATCATAAGAGCCGTTTCGACTTGGATTTCTAGAGGCAGGGCATTGAAGAATGTGGCATCAATGTCGGCGATTTCCAAAAAGTTGTCAGGCAGTCCATAGGCGGCAAAGTCAAACTTGTTTTCAGTGATTTGCTCCTCTTGAACCTGAGTATTGTCAGGTTGGTTATTTTGAGCTGGTATTTGTTGTGGTTGACTATCTGAGTGAACAGGCTCATTGTCCTTCTCTTCTTCCAGACCAGATATCGGTTCAAATTTCTCTTCATCCAGAGCTTTGCTGGGAGTCGATTCGGAGATCATCTTCTCTTGATTCAGCTGGTTGCTGGAACTTTCTTCGCTGATAATCTGATTCTGCTCGTTCGACCGGTCATTGACCAGAGGAATACTTGAAATCTGCGATGTCTCGAAATGAACAGGGTTACTTTCGGTTCTTTCGGGTAAACCTCTGCCAAACAATTGAGATATGGTTTGAGTGCCAGCATCTTCATTAACAATCTCTGAATTTTGCTTCTTCAAGAAAGCAAATCCAGACAAAAGAGGGTTCGAGTTATCAATGACTTGTCCATCCTGCTTTTGACTGGCTGACATTTCTTCTCTGATAACGCCAATGGTCTCCTTGTTGTCATTGCTTTCGCCAGCATTAGGCTGAGGATTCTCATTGATAACAGTAGCGTTCTTCATAATTTCTTCCATCAAGCTGATAGGTCTGGCTTCTGCAGGTTGGTTCGGCGGATTTGGGATGGCTCTTGGAGCGAAGGGATTAATAGAATCCTCTTCAGGCATTCCAGGTCGGGCTCTTCTCATAGAATTAAATCTATCGAGATCATTGAATAATTGTTCGAATCGCAAGTCCATGGTGTGGAAGATGGTATTGCCGCGTCGCAAGTCGTTATTCACTCGATCAATATTGTCGACCATGTACCTGGAGTTTTGAAGAGTATTCAAAATTCCTGTCTCTCTGCTATTGTTATTCCGGCGATAAATTACCTGGCCTTCATTGTCTAGAGAATGGTAGTCGAGTTGATTGGTGAAGAATTTATCACGGATTTTTGAATTATTGGTAGGACAGAAATCGCTCTTAAAACTCTTGAATTCTTTCTGCTGATTTCTGTAGACTTGCTCGTCACGGGAGCCAATAAAAGGAAGAACTCGTTCACTGAGTTTGTCCTTGTACTCTTCAGCGATCGCGTCGTTGTAATAGAAGTAAGTCGTATTCGAAAGGTTTAGAGGTAAAACGTATGGGTATCCTTCGAAGATCTTAGATGTAATGTTGAGAGCGTAGCTTGGATCAGCATTTTGACGTTCGAGTCTTTGTTTCTCATACTCTCTGCTAAGAACTTCAGACTCTGAATGCTCGTTATAAGACTGGTTGAATTCCTCGTCATAAGCCTCTTCCATAAATCCAATCTCACTTTCTTCACTCATGTCCTCATCTTCCTCTTCATCATCCTCTTCTTCGTCGAGGTTATGACCCATATCATTAGCGATTTCAATCATGATCTCATCTTCATTCTCCGAACTTCCGATGTCTTGTTCACTATCGAGTCGCTCATTTTCACTGTTCTCTGATTCTTCGTCTGGATTATCAGAGTCGTCTTCGTCACTCTCGTCATCGTCCTCATCAGAAAACTCATCCTCATTTTCCTCCTCCAAAGAGTCCTCGTCATTCTCGCTTTCTCCCAAGTCTTCGCCTTCTTCTTCGTTGTTCTCGTTGCCTTCAATGTCCATGCCTGTGTTTTGCTGGTTATTAAGCATGTTGTCAGGGTGTTGAGGCATAGGCGGTATTTGAATGGCCGGCTGATTATTCATGTTTGGAATCTCATTCTGATTCATTGGATTCAGGTTAATGTTCATGATGTCGTTTCGGAGTCCATCGTTGGGAGGTCTGCCAAAGATGTTCGTACCTCGCAAAGAGTTTCTGAACAAGTCGAAGTTCAAAAGAGGATCTCCAATGCGCTGCCAATTGAGAGCTAAGGATCCAGAACCTCTCTCAGGAGGAATCAACATGTTTCCGAGAACAATGCCATTCTCATTGCTTTCGCTTTGCCATGAGACTCCTTCGGAATCTCGCTCTTGCTCTTCAAGTCCCTGGTCTTGCCAGAATTCAGGTTCATCAAGTCGTTCGGCCATATCCTCTTCAAAGACTGGTCTGAATACGCTTCCGGTGTCACGGGAATGTCGATGGCCATGCGAAGGACGTGATATTTCTTCGATACGATAAATGTTGTTTGAGTCCGGTTTACGTTCATAATTGAAAAAGGTGTAGTTGATGTCTGAAGAGCAGCTAATATTGTAGTCCTTAACTGAGAGCTTTTGCCTTTGATTTTGCCACTTTTCGAGGGACACTCTGAAAGTCGTCGGTACATTAAGTAATAGCATGTCCATGGCTCTTTTCTCGAAGTTTTTGATCTCTTCCTCGTTCATGCGGATGATGACCTGACGGCGCCGAATGATCTCTGGCAGTGCCATGAGAGATGAAAGATGATTGGAGTTAAACTTTTGACTGTTGATTGATGAGGAGAGAATTTCTTCGAAAACACCTACAAAAGAAGAGGGCAGGTCGCTCTGAGCCATTTCTTTGTTAAAGAGTTCGGACTTGCTGGACTGTAAAATGAACATAATGACATTCAGCAGGCACCAGAAAATGTCATCCAGTTTGGAAGGATAGTTTTTGGAATCACCATCGATTTGCTCGATGTTCAATGAAGTATTACTTGATAAGTCGCCATTCATTTTCTCCTTCAATTTCTTTACATAGTTCAACAGGAAGTTAATGAGTTCAGTGCGAATAAGCTTGGTCACAGAGACGATGGCGCCAGATTGGTCTTTAACAAGTAGTGGACTGTCAAAGAACAGTGGCTGGAAGAAATTGAAATAGCCTGGATGGGCTTGCAAAGCCTTTTCAAAGAAATGCACAACGAAAGTCAGTTTGTCTTTGGGCAGGTTTAGAGCATAGAAGATGGGATACCGAGGAAGAATCTGGAAGAACAGAGCTTCTGAAACAACTAAGTGATTGAACACATAGACCACGTCGGGCTTCTGAATTCGCTGGTTGATTTTGAAGACTGAGTCGTGCATCAAAATACTAATGAAGTCGATCAGGTAAGACTTGATTTCGTTGCTTCGAACTGTGAATTCTTGGTTTTTCGCCAGGCGAACAATTTGAGTGTTTTTTGCTGAGATAACAACTTCGCAGGTTTTGTTGAACACATGTGCGAATATCTTCTCGTAGTTCCGGGTGATTCTACTGAACGTGTCAATCATCTTTTTCAGCTCGCATTGTTTCTCAGGTTGTTTGAACAAGAAGGCCTTGATTTCGCTCTCGTAAAGCAAATTGATCACGTGAGGTTGCCTGATGATCGTTTCGATGAGAGTTTTGAGGAATGAGTTGATTTGAGTTGTCAAAGCAGTGTTAATTTTGCCAGTCTTCAATCTGAGCAGATGCTTGAAGATCTTGAAGTCGGGTGTGGTCGCCAGTTTCTCCAAAAATTGTTCGTCCTCATAGAAAATGATGACCATGAGTGAGAGAAGGCTTTTGAGGATCTTGCCATTGATCAAGACAGCTTTCTCCTTGGCATTAAGCCAGTGCTCATGCAGCTTGAATAGGGTTAAAGCTGACTTGAGGATAACGAACTTGTCATCATGGGTTTTCTCAGTTATGGCAAGCAACTCGAAGATTGATTTCACCATTTCTTGGAGGTGAGTACGGCGCTGTTTTAGAGTGATCTGCTCTTCCAAAATGCCAGTCAAATAGGCAACCGTGTCATTCGGAATTTTCATGGGAGTGGTTGGTGATTGAAGATCGTTCAAATGCCCAGATCCAGGACCTCGGCTGTTGGAGTGTTCAATGCTCATGCCGCGTGAATTCTCATTCTTATTAATTTCGATAGCCTTATGAATGCCGTAGCTGCGACTGGCTTCTTTTGCCTCTTTCGCTGGCATCAAATTTAGCAAGTCTACTTGCAAGGCAAGGACATAAAATATCGGGTCTTTGTCTTTGACCAGCAACTTCCATTCGGACTTTACTCTAGACTTGGAATTGACTCCATTCATTATCGTCTTTAAGCTTTGTTGAGCGGCTTCGAACATGCTGGGAATCACCGAAGCCTGCTGGCTGCTTTGGTTCTTCTTGAAGACATCATAACACTTCCATAGACTCTTCAATACTCGATGACCTTCTTTGTATTTCAAGAAGTTATTGAAGAAGTAGATGACGATCAATTCGAAGTTCTTTTGGTTTGATAGCATCATCTCATCTAAATTTTTGGCCTGTTGTTCAGTAAAATAGCTTAGTGAGGAATATTTGCTCTTATCGTAAGTATCAAAAGGCGGATCGACATCGATATTCGGATACTTGTATTGCAAGATTTCATCTTCGGTCAGTTTCGTGCGATCAAGCTTAAAGAATGCGATTTCTATGTCGAATACTCTCTCAGAAAACTCTTGTGGAGAAAGGTTACCGAGTTCTGTAAAGTTCACCTTTGCTCTCTCAGTTGTCTCTGGGTTGTTCTCCTGTTCTTTACTCAGCTTAAACTCGCTGATGGTTTTGAACATAAATGTATGAAGGTTCTCGAACTCAGTAATAAAAGCACTCAGGCTTTGGCTCTTGTCGATCTTAAACGGAATCATTTTCTGCTGGGCGCTCAATTCGGACTCAACTCTTCCGAGGCTGAGAGATTTGAACTCGGAGTTCTTCTGATCGAGCTTCTGGTTGGACTGTTTATCCTGCTTATCATTCTTTTTGATAATTGTTTCATCATCCTTTTCAATTTTGGCCTCAAGCTCAAAAACAACGAAAGTTTCATGAGGCAATGACTTGAGTAGGTTGGTCATCTCGCTGATGAGCAACAACTTCTCAGCTTCAACTATCTTCTGGATCAGCGACTCCTTGGCAGTCGATCCATTTCTCATTTGAATCAGTAAAGTAAGCGGCTTGGTTTCCAAAAACTTCTCAATCAATGAGCAAGTGGCCTTGATCAATTTGGCCAGGATGTCATCGAGCATGAAAAGCCGGATGATGTCTTTGGAGTAGACATTGTTGTCCAGTTGTCGCTTTTTCAACAAATATTTCAGAGCCTTTTGATTTTTGGCTACGAAGTTGATGATTGCCTTCAACATGCCCACCAACGAACGGCTGAAGAAATTAACTCTGCTGAGATAATACATTGACTCAAATGTTGATGAATTGCTGAATGTATTGAAGTCGAAGAATGTCTTCTTGAGGTTCATAAACTCTTGCAGTGAGTTTATGTGGAAATAGAGCACAATCAGCGTATAGGTATCGGTGATCGGGTTCTGAGTGATTTTCTCGATGGTTGTGGCGAATTGAGTTATGAAATGAGTCGGGAAGATCAGGTTCTTCCGTTCTTCGGTTTCAGCTCTGGATCGGACGATTCGGCTTGTCAACTCATACAGAGTCTCAATGTTAGAGTTCTCGCGAAGGTATTTGAGTCCTTTGTAGAAGCTTTGGAGGGTTTGGCCTGCATTAAGACGATTGGGGGCGAAAAAGTATTCAAGCGATTGGCTTTCCAGCTCGTCGAATAACATTTGGAAAAACACGTCTCCTCCATTCGCGACCAGTCTTTGGTCAGCCATCAGTATCGACTTCTGCTGAGTAGCGAAGTAGCGGAAGAATTCGTTGATATGGCTTGTGTCTCGTGTGCTGGTGACAAAGAATCTGATACATTCCAGTCCCATGGCTATGCTAGTGTAATGCTTCAAAAATCGCTGGCATGGATTTCTGAAGCATTCAAAATGAAGCTTCAGGTTTTCCTTCTGACTGCGGTTTTTATCATGAAGCAGAGCAGTCATCGCCGCGAACTCAGAGTCAGAGCATTGTTGAGTATATGTGCTAATCTCTGCCTGCCACACGGGGACCTTTTGAACAAGGTAATCTTTGAATATTTTGATCATCATCTGATTGCTGGTGATCATGCAGGTCCTGAGCATCAGAGAAGCAGTCTTTTTGTATTTACTGTAGTCTGAGAACATGTAGCTGATATTACAGTCTTCGAAGACGAAGTCAAGAAACGGCGACTGCGCTCCAAATTCTTTCTCATAGGTGGAGATGAAATTCTGATAGACGTTAGTTTTGTGGTTATCGAAGAACTTGATCAGGAATTTGATGTAGTTAAAAACGGCTCTTTGCCAAAGCATCAGATCATCGGTAATGTCCTCAAATGTAGAGTTGGGCTTCATCCATCCGTACTGCTTGAGCAGGAGAGGAGTGTTGTTGACCATGGCTACCAGCTGTTCTTCAGATTCGATTTGCACGACTTTGAGATTCAATTGATGATTAATAAGTCGGATTTGCTTGATTTGATTGATTATGACATCCATTAGAATGTTGATCAACGTGGGATGCACGTTGCAAAGCTCGATGAGTTCCTCGCTGAAGTTTTTGAGAGCAAGGTGTGAATCGCTCGTGTTGAATCGCTTTAAGTTACTTAGCAGGGCTTCTTTGGTAATCAGTTGACTTGTGAAGTATCCCAAGACATGCTCGATCTCCTTCTCATGGAAAAATGTCTTGTTGTGGAGATGAACCTTCGAGAGCAGATTCACCAAGAATCCAAGGGAGTCATATTCGTTTGAGATGCACTGCTTTCCAAATCGAAGGAAAATGACCTCAAAGAATTTGTTCTGAGTGAATTTCATGATAAAGGTCGGCAAGTAGTTTTCAGCGACCTCATTTAACAAGTCGTTAAGAAGCACCACCAGTTCATTGAAGATGAACAAAAAGTGATCGTCTTCGATCATGCTCTTCATGAGAGACTCCGACTGCCAGAAATCAGCTTCCAGGATAGTTCTGGCGACTCGAGGAATGTGGAAGAGGAACTGCGACTTCAAAGGATCGATGAAGTAAGAGTCGATTGTTTCGATGGTCTCGAAAAGCACAAGCAAGAAGTTATCGTAAATGCCAGGCATAGGAACTACCTTGGCTCGATACGCAGGGTAAATCTCGAGGTAAAATTTCAGGTTGTCAATGAAAATGTCAAGCAGAATCATGTCCTTATCCTTTTCCAACTCATTCATAACCAATCGATTGGTCTCCAAAAGAATCTGCATGACCTCTTCAGAAAAGTTCTTTTTGATTTCCTGGTTGAAGTAGGCTTGGAGACTCAGGATGATATCAAACATGCTCGAGTAGTCTCCGGTGTGGTAACTACGGATCTTTGACTCATTTATATAGAACAAGTTGACTATACGGAGAATTTCGATAATGTTCTCGTAAGTGACAGGGAAGTTTGATACTCTTAAGTCGATTTCATTCAAAGCCACCGACTTCCCTTGCAAGTAGGTCTCACTTGCTATACGCTCGAGAATCGCTGTGAAGAATTCCTTCAGCCGGTCATTCAAATCGAGACTCGAGTCGTTCATGTAGATGTAATAATTGAACAAGAAGATCATTGTATTACGGAAAGTAGTTGGGTCAATGAAGTTCTTGGGTAGGACAGTTTCTAGACTGTCAATCGCCAGCTCATCGTTCTTCTCAAATACATTCTCATCGAACACATTGGCAGTGATCTTAATCTTTTCATATAGATCACTGCTTCGGCTGATGGACTTGATAATGTTGGTGGCGACCAGCGACATCAGGCAAACTCTCTGATGTCCGTCGTCACTAAAAACTCGGTTCCCGTCTTGATCAAGTGGGAATGCGTGGCAGAAGATTGTGCAACGGATCTTAAGGAACATACTGTTGAGTGATCGAATATGTACTGGAGTCCCGATCAGTTGGGACAAATGATCTAGAATTTCGACGTCCGTGAGACTCGCGAGACTCAATAAATCGGTTTTTATCTGTGGTTGTATTTTGAGCTCTTTGTTGGTCGCTGTTATGAGCTTCTCAAAGTTGACTTCGTCGTTAAAGCTCGGCTTCGAGCTGAAAGCCAAGCCAGCATAGGCCTGAATATCAGTCTGCTGGTATTTTTCATTGAAGTTGATCACTCCATTCGGATTGCAAAGGTTTACTCCAAGGATCCAAGCCTGGACCAGAACGAGTAATTTTATTTTTGACTCTTCGCTGAGATTGAACAGGAACAGCTCGTGGACTCGAAGCTTGGTTTTGAGGAAAGAAAAGAGCAGCTTGAGTACCAAAAAGATCACTTTAGGGTTAGTCGAGTGCTCGAGGAGCTCGATCAACTTTTCTTGGGCGGTAAAATGTAACCACATTTTTTCGTCTTTGACACACGCGATGAGTTTCTCGAGATAGCTCAAGATCTTGACATTGTAGGCATCGTTCTGTGGTTCCGAGAGCGGAGACAAAGCGGCGATGTCGCGGCTAAGTCGCTCAAAAATGCGGGCGATATCTGATTGTGCAAGGCATTTCGAGTAGGACGAGAAGAAGAGTTTATGCCGATCGATGAACTCGATGTCCCGGTATTCGGGATTGGGATCAGGTCCGAGGAACGAAAAGTCGAACTTGATGTCTCTTGGATTAAATGCCCGCTGCCGAGTGAATTCCTGCAATAGCTTCTGGTACGAAGGCTTCATAGGTTTATAAATATGGACAGCGCCGATTTTGCTTATTTATAGCTAACTCCAGATTATTGGCCTAGTCAAACTAAAAGAGTATTTAGTTGAGATTCAGGGGTTTGGGGTTTGGGGTTTGGGGTTTGGGGTTTGGGGTTTGGGGTTTGGGGTTTGGG
>Ga0075158_10003156_pt1 | contig 11678 bp, 13 predicted proteins | sample JI91814BDNA_FD_70968 | JGI IMG/M metagenome (GOLD analysis project Ga0075158, IMG submission 70968) | Wastewater effluent complex algal communities from Wisconsin, to seasonally profile nutrient transformation and Carbon sequestration -... | ecosystem: Engineered > WWTP > Effluent > Algae... | reverse complement strand
TGCGTCTCCCAGTGCGCCGACACCACGAGGATAGCGCGCGGGCGGGGAACTTCTGCAGCGACACGCGCCCAGCCCTGCCGCCAGGCATTATCCTCGATGGCATTTATGGGCGACCCATGCCCAAGAAACAGGACCGGCATCCTCGACATGACGCCGGCCTCAGGCTGCGGCTTTGAAGCCGGCACGAGTGATGGTCTCGGCAATCGCGGCAGGCGTCACCACCGCATCGTCGTACTCGACGGTCGCGTTGTTCGCGCCAAGGTCGGCCTTCACATAGCTGACCCCCGGCAGGTGGCCGACCGCCTTTTCGACGGCCTTCACGCAGCCGCCGCAATCCATACCGGCAATGGGGATAACGAGATTGGCCATCGTGGCCTCCTGAAATTTCGTCGCTACGACTTGGTGATGGCCGGGTGAGGCGTCAAGCGGCCCTATTCCGCGGCCTCTGCCGGCGCATTCGCCTTGGCGCGAATGGCTGCGGTGTCGGCGATCCACTTCCGCATCACCTCGCCGGAGATTTCCTCTTCATGGTCGAGGATTTCATCATGGCGCGCGTCCTTGGTGGTGAACTCCAGCGCAATTCCGTTCGGATCGAAGAAATAGACCGAATGGCAAAACCCATGGTCGATAGGTCCGAACGCCTGCACCTGATGAGCGGCAAGCCGATCCTTGAACGCCATAAGCGCTTCCTTGGACTCAACCTCCATGGCGACGTGATAGTCTTCCATGCCGTCCTTGATCTTGAACTTTTCGGGCCGCGCCGTATGCGGCAGGTCAAAGAAGGCAATGTAGTTGCCGTCGTTCATCTCGAAAAACAGGTGCATGTACGGCCGCTCGCGCCCAGCCGGGTCTTTCTCGAACGCGAGCGTCGCCCGCGTGCGCAACCCCAGGATGTCCTGATAAAATTTGCGCGTCTCTTCTGCATCCCGGCAGCGATAGGCGCTGTGGTGAACGCCGAGGATCTTGGGTGCGGGTTCCGACATCGGACTGCCCTCTTTCGGTCAAGGTACGCAGCGAATCTACGCCCGACACTTCCGGATTGCCAGATCGGGGGGTAGCCTTTGGGACAACGGCATTTTCGAGGTTCGCGTTGCGTGCGTCGGTAGCAGAGGTCAAGGCAACGACCGGGTCCTTCGAGACGCCGGAGCGCCGTCATGCAACTGCGATCGTCTTGTCGCTGCTGCTGCACATCGCGCTTTTTGCAGCTTTCCTGCCCTATTGGATCGAGAACGTCCTGCCGCTCAGCGAAGCCGGGGGGGCCGGCTGGGCCGAGGAAGTCGAGCTGAAAGCCGACAAGGACTCCAGCGATGGTGCCCTCGGCGCCGGCGAGGCCGAAACGGTCGCCACCCACAAGCTTCGTGGCGACAAACCCGACAAGATCGAAATCCAGGTCGTCTATCTCGCCAAGGAGATGCCAAAACTCCCTGAGCCGGAAACCGACCTCAACCTGCCGCCGCTGCCGCCGCGCGTCTCCATCGAGACAGAGGTCGCAGAGGCACAGGAAAAGCCCCGGGAGCCTGTCCAGAAGCAACCGGAGCGGCTGTCCAACAATGAGCAACCCTCCGAAACAGCTTCTGCAGGTGAGGTCGGGGCAGCCAAGCAAGCCAATGAGAATAGTCTGGGCGGATCGGGCTCACGTGAGCAGGCGCAAGGTTCGCCGTCGGGTGAAGACGCCTCAGGAGCTGGCAGTGGCAACTCCGACCGAAAGACGCGCGACGGTGACTACCTCCGGGGCAGCCAGATTGCCCAGATTCTCCAGGGCTGGACTCTGGTAGGCACGGAAGGCGGTTGGGACGGCTCCACCGGCGACAACGCCAAGACGCGGCACACCTTTCGTTGGGAGGCCTATTACGCGCCAGATGGCTCCGTCGAAGTGCGCTTCGAAAACTTCGGCGCGAGCGAAGCACATGGCCGTATCGATGTGCGCCAGTACAAGGATACCGGATCCTGGACGATCCAGGGTGATCTTCTGTGCCAGAAAATTGAGGATGTAGGCTACGGTGTCCCAGTCTGCTTTGAGGTTCACCACAAAGACGGCAACCGCGTCGCGATGTATTACGCCGAATGCGGCGGCCTGCACCGCTGCTATCGCGGGCGTCTCGGCCCGGAAGGCATTGTCATCCCGGGCCGAAAGTTTTCGATGTAGGCCTATTCGTCCGGCCGTTCTTCGTAGCGCTCGAAGATGAATTCCAGACTCGTCAGGTTCATGCCGTGCTTGACGTAGTTATAGGGCGTCAGGTTCACGGCCTTGATGATCCGTCTCGCGACTTGCACGCCCTCGCCCGTCTCAGCCGGCACCAGATCGAAATCCAGCACGTTGATACAGGCGAGGTCCTGCTCGAATGTCTGGACGGCGGCAAGGCCGTTGCCGGTCATCCACCCCAGCACCATGCGATTGATGCCCTCATGCGCAACCACAAGCGCAGTATGCCAGTCCGGTCGAGCGAGAAGCCTCAGAATTGACGCGCCGGCGCGCTCGATGGCCTCGGCGAAGATTTCTCCACCTTCGAAAAGTCGTGCTCCCGGATCGGCTGCTGAATCATACTGAAACGCCATAGCGGCAGCCATCTCGCGCCGGCTCGATACGCCCGTGATGCGCCCGCCATGTACTTCAACGAGGCCGGGCTCGGTGTCTGCCGCAGGAACCGGATTTTCATTCTCCGCCAGCACGCGCTCCATCGTCTCGCGCGTACGGGGATAGCCCGACGACATCACGACATCGAATGCCACATGCGCGAGTGCCTTACCGGACGCGGTCGCCTGCTCGCGGCCAAGCGCCGTCAACGGCACATCGTTCGTATTGCCCGTTTCGGCGACACGACGATGCATATAGTCCACATGACCGTGCCGCATCAGGTAGATGCGGCGACGGCCGGTCGTCCCGGGAAGGGCGCTCACGTCAGATCGCGCCGCCGGCCTTGAGCGCCGCGACAGCAGCAGCATCGAAGCCCCAGTCCGTCAAGGCCGCTTCGTTGTCGGCACCAATCTCCGGTGCAGGGCCACCGACTTTGGAAACGGTGCGGCTGAAACGTGGCGCAGGCGCCGGCTGCACGACACCGTCGATCGTCAGGAACGTCTCACGCGCCACGTTATGCGGATGCTTGGGTGCCTCATCCAGCGACAGGATTGGCGCATAGCAGACGTCCGTCCCCAGCATCAGCGCGTCCCATTCGTCGCGCGTCTTGGTTTTGATGGCGGCGGCAACCTTCGCCTTCAACGACGGCCATTTCGACTTGTCGTGCTGGTGGTCGAACTCAGGGTCCGTCAGCCCCGCCTTCTCGCGAAGCAGCGCATAGAACTGGGGCTCGATCGAGCCGATGCCGACATACTTGCCGTCGCTCGTCTCGTAAGTGTCGTAGAAATGTGCGCCGCCATCCAGCATGTTGTCGTAGCGCTTGTCGCTCCACATGCCCGAGGCGCGGAAGCCATAGAACATGGTCATCAGCGAGGCCGCGCCGTCCGACATGGCAACGTCGATCACCTGCCCCTTGCCCGACCGGCCCGCTTCCACCAGCGCAGCACACACGCCCATTGCGAGGTACAGCGCACCGCCGCCGAAATCCCCGACGAGGTTCAAGGGGATCGGCGGCTTCTCGCCCGGCTTGCCCATGGAGCCGACCGCACCGGTGATCGAGATGTAGTTGAGGTCGTGGCCCGCCGCCTGCGCCAACGGCCCGGTCTGGCCCCAACCCGTCATACGGCCGTAGACGAGCTTCGGGTTGCGCTTGGCCACCACATCCGGCCCTAGGCCGAGACGTTCCATCACACCGGGTCGGAAGCCCTCGATCAGCGCATCGGCTCCTTCCAGAAGCTTCAGCACCGCCTCAATCGCGTCGGGGTTCTTCAGATCGAACGCAACCGAACGTTTGCCGCGCGAGGAGATATCGAACTTCGAGCCGCCCCGACCGCCCTTGCGGTCGATGCGCACCACATCGGCGCCCATATCTGCGAACAGCATGCCGCAGAAGGGCCCAGGGCCGATCCCTGCAAACTCCACGATCTTTACGCCTGTCAACGGACCGCTCATGACTTCCTCCGGTTCTTGTCTGGTTCAAATTGCTGTAGAGATTTGTGTAGCGGCGCAGGCGCTGCGTCGCAAATCCCGGGGTTCCGCATGCGTCAAGCAATTCTCCTCGCCGTGCTGGGTCTCGCTGCATGCGGCAGCGCCGAAGCCCCGGCCACCGAGACCGTCGTGGACAAACCGATGCCCGGAACGACCGCCAGAAACGAAACCCGCGTATTCAGCGTCGACAGCCTCTCCGCGACCTGCACGGACGCCGTTCTCAAGCTGCAGGTCGGCGCCAACACAAACAGTGGCGGTTGGGGCGAACCCCATCTCAGGCGGCTCTCGCTGGAGAAGGGCCGAGTCAGCTACGAAGTAATCGCGCTTCCGCCCGAAGGTCCGGCCGTCACGATGATGATGCAGATGTTCATGCTGACGCATGAAGACAAAGACACCGCCGGCATTGTCGAGGTCCGTGCTGTCGCTGCGAACAACGAGATGATCGCGGTCGTCGCCGGCTGCCCGGCCGGGGCGCGCTGACACAGTGCGCCGCGCAGCCCTCCTCGCCTCAGCCCTGGTCCTCGCGGCCTGCACGACCGAGACCGTGACCTATACCGAAGTCCCGATGCCAACGGCCAAGCCCGCCTACGCGACCAGCGCCCGCCCCGGCGGTCAGCGCCTGATGACCGTTGATCGCCTCTACGCCTGGTGCGAGCGCGGCCTCCTGCTGCTTCAGGTGACGGGCAGCACGAATACCGGCGGCTGGAGCGACGCGCGGCTCAACCGCGTCAGCAATCAGGACGGCCTGCTGACCTACGAACTCATCGCTCAGCCGCCGAAGGGCCGCGGCGACCCGCGGCAGCTTCAGACCCTCTCGCTCAAGCATGACGACGCCTGGCCGGTCGGCGCGTCACGCGTCCGTGTCATCTCCCAGACGAATGAGATGACCGCCGTCATCGCGCCCTGCCCGGCCTATTGATGTCACCGCGCGCGACCGGCTCCTGCCTCTGCGGCGCGGTCAGCTTTCAGATCGACGGCGGGTTCGACACGTTCTTCCTCTGCCACTGCTCGCGGTGCCGGAAAGGCACCGGCTCAGCCCACGGCGCCAATCTCTTTGCATCACAAGCGAGGCTGACCTGGGCGCGGGGTCAGGCGCACATTCGCAACTACGCCCTGTCCGGCACCCGCCACGCGCGCAGCTTCTGCGGCACGTGCGGCTCCGCCCTTCCCATGACTCAGTTCGATGGCGCCCTGATCGTCGTCCCGGCCGGCAGCCTCGACACGCCCGTGGAGATCAAGCCGACCGCCCGCATTTGCATGTCAGACGCCGCGCCGTGGGCGGAACATCTGGACGCCGTTCCGGGCCTGCCCGGACTACCTGGCCAAACTTGAGTTAGTCCCGCTTGCCGGGAAACCATCTCGCGCGCAGGTGCCCGAACAGGGTGTTCTTTGCCATGATCGCCCGGTCCAGCCGGTCGAGCGCCGACAGCGCCTGCACATCGGCGAAGAAATCGGCCCGCGTTCGGAACGCCTGTGTTGGGTCCAACTCACGCACCACGCGGCACGGGTTTCCAGCTGCGATCACGTTGTCCGGAATGCTCTTCGTCACCACGCTGCCCGCGCCGATGATCGAATTGCGCCCGATCGTAACGCCCTTCCCGATGATCGCCCCGAACCCGATCCAGACATTCTCGCCGATGGAAATCGCCGCCGCCTGCCCCGCCTCGGTCGTGCGGTCGTAGATCCCGTGCCAGTCGCTGTCCGAAATATAGACATCGCTCGCCAGCATCGCGTTCGAGCCGATGGTGATCGCCATCGAGGAAATGACCCGCGCCGCAGGGCTCACCAGCACATTGTCACCGAGCGTGATCGAGCCCACCCGCTCGCCCGCGAACCACACGCACAACCGCGACGGACGCGTCGGCTCGGCATTGATGTGACAGTTCCGGCCGATCCGGATATTCGGCCCGATGATTTCCACCTGCCGCGGATTGATGAAGACGCAGCCCTCGCCAATCGCATCGAATTGCGGATGCAGATAACGCCGCGTCCAGCGCGCCGTGCGCCAGGCCACCAGCCGCTTCAACCAGTAGGGACGGGAATCGCGCCGCACGGCTCAGATATACTGGCCGTCATCCACGGTCAGCGTCGTGCCAGTAATCGCCCGGCTGGCGTCTGAGGCGAGCAGCAGGAGTGCCCCGTCAAGATCGCTTTCCACCGGCAGGCGGCGGCGCGGGTAGGACGCGATCTGCTTCTTGCCGTACTCGGTCTCGAACAGCTCGCGATTGATGTCGGTCAGGATGAAACCGGGGCAGATCGCTGTGACGTTGATGTCGTAACGCGCCCACTCGCGCGCCATGGCGCGGGTCATCATCGCGACCGCCGCCTTCGACATATTGTAGACCGCGCCGCCGGGCAGCACCTCGAAAGCTGCCACTGAGGCAATGTTGACGATGCGCCCACCCTTGCCGCGCGCGATCATCCGCCGCCCAGCCTCCTGCGCCACCAGGAATGCGCCCTTGGCGTTGGTGTCCATGACCGTCTCGTACTCGGTCTCGGGGATATCGATGGCCTTGTTGCTCTGGCCCATGCCGGCATTGTTGATGACGATATCGACCGGACCCAGCGCGCCTTCCGCCGCCTGAAAGGCGTCCGTCACCGAGCGCGAATTGGTGACGTCGAGCGCCACCGAAATCGCCTTGCCGCCGCCGGCTTCGATGGCCTTCTCCACCTCGCGCAGCTTGTCGGTCCGGCGCGCCGCCAGCACGACCGCCGCGCCGGATTTCGCCAGCACATTGGCGAACCGCACGCCGAGACCCGACGAGGCTCCCGTCACCAGGGCGACTTTCCCGTCGAGGCGGAAATTGGGCACTTCAGTCATCGGCGTTTCCTTCAGTTCCTTGCCGAAACCGTTAAGGCTATCGCCTGCCCCCGGCAAGGCGGCTTGGCGCAGCACACCGCTCGGGACTAGACTGCACCCATGCAGATCGACGTCGTTTCAGACACCGTTTGTCCCTGGTGCTTCATCGGAAAGCGCCGCCTTGACCGCGCGGTCGCCCAGCGGCCGGACCTCGCCATCGAGGTCAACTGGCGACCGTATCAGCTCGACCCGAACGTGCCGAAAGAGGGCATCGACCGGAAGGAGTATTTCCGCGCCAAGTTCGGCGATGGTGAACGCGTGAAAGGCATGAGCGACACGCTGCGCCAGTATGGCGAGGAACTCGGCATCGCCTTTGCGTTCGACAAGGCCGACAAGCGCCCGAACACGATCGACAGCCACCGCCTGATCCGCTGGGCCTCCAGCGTCGGCGTACAGGACGCGGTCGTCGAGGCGCTGTTCAAGGCCTATTTCGAAGAAGGCCGCGACATCGGCGACGCCGCCGTGCTGACCGAGATTGCCGCCGCCTGCGGCATGGACGCCGAACTGGTCGCGGAGCTTCTTGCGTCGGAGGCCGACATCGAACTCGTCACCCGCGAATCCGGCATGGCCGGTCAGATGGGCATTCAGGGCGTCCCCGCCTTCGTGCTGCAGGGCAAGTACATGCTGGTCGGCGCGCAGGACACCGACGTGCTCGTCCGTGTCTTCGACAAGGTTCAGGCCAAAGACGCCGCCGCCGCCGGCTAGGCCGCGGCAATCTCCGCCAGCCGCTTAAGCGTCACCGTCGCGCCCTTCAGGCGATCCTCGACGCCCGCCCATTCCCGCGTGATCACCACCTTCTGGTCAGGACGGACTTTGAAGGTCTTAGGGTTGTCGGTGATCATCTTCATCAGCCCGGCCGGGTTGGCGAATACGTTGTTGCGGAAGGCGATGATCGCGCCCTTCGGTCCGGCATCGATTTTCTCGACGCCCGCCAGACGGCACAGCCGCTTGATCGCGACAATCTGAAGCAGCTGCTGGACCTCGCCCGGCAGCTTGCCGAAACGGTCGATCATCTCTGCCGCGAAACCGTCGATCTCCATCTGGTCTTCCATGGACGCCAGGCGGCGATACAGCGTCATGCGCACGTCGAGATCGGGCACATAGCTTTCGGGGATCAGCACCGATGCGCCCAGATTGATCTGCGGCGACCATTCGCCATCCGCCGGCTCGTCGCCACGCCCTGAGCGCAGCGCCGCAACGGCCTCCTCAAGCATCTCCTGGTACAGCTCCATACCGACCTCGCGGATATGGCCCGACTGCTCATCGCCCAGCAGATTGCCCGCGCCGCGAATATCGAGATCGTGGCTCGCCAGCGTGAAGCCCGCGCCCAATGCATCCAGAGACTGGAGCACGCGCAGACGGCGTTCAGCACCTGCCGTCAGCAGACGCCCTGCAGGCGTCGTCAGATAGGCATAGGCCCGCACCTTCGACCGGCCGATACGTCCGCGCAGCTGATAGAGCTGAGCCAGACCGAACATGTCGGCCCGGTGCACCACCATCGTATTGGCGGTCGGAATATCGAGGCCGCTTTCCACGATGGTCGTCGACAGCAGCACGTCGAACTTCCGGTCATAAAAGGCGTTCATCACGTCATCCAGGACGCCCGGCGCCATCTGTCCATGCGCGACGACCACGCGCACCTCCGGCACCGTATCCCTCAGGAACTGCTCGGTCTCTGCGAGATCGGCAATGCGCGGCACGACATAGAAGCTCTGTCCGCCACGATAATGCTCACGCAGCAAGGCCTCGCGTACCGTCACCGGGTCCAGCGGCCCGACATATGTCCTGACCGCAAGCCGATCGACCGGCGGTGAGGCAATCAGCGACAGGTCGCGCACACCCGACAGCGCCAACTGCAGCGTGCGAGGGATCGGAGTCGCCGTCAGCGTCAGCACATGAATATCGGCCTTCATCTGCTTCAGGCGTTCCTTGTGGACGACGCCGAAGTGCTGCTCCTCATCGATGATAAGCAGGCCCAGATCCTTGAACTGGATCGACTTCGCCAGCAGCGCATGGGTGCCGACCACGATGTCGACCGACCCATCGGTCAGACCCTTGCGTGTCTCAGATGCATCGCCGCTGGAGACGAGACGCGAGAGCTGCCGCACCTGCACCGGCCATCCGGCAAAACGCGTCGAAAACGTCTTGTAGTGCTGGCGCGCGAGCAGCGTCGTCGGCACCACCACCGCCACCTGCTTGCCCGAAAGAGCGGCGATGAACGCCGCGCGCAGCGCCACCTCTGTCTTGCCGAAGCCGACATCGCCGCACACCAGCCGGTCCATCGGCTGGCCCTTGCCGAAATCGTCAAGAGTCTCCGCAATGGCCTTGGCCTGGTCTTCCGTTTCCTCAAATGGGAAGCGGGCAGCGAATTCATCATAGAGGCCATGCGGCGCATCCAGCACCGCCGCCTTCTTCATCGCGCGCTCGGCGGCGATGCGGATCAGGTCGCCTGCGATCTCGCGGATGCGGTTCTTGAGCTTGGCCTTGCGGCTCTGCCAGCCCGCCCCGCCCAGACGGTCGAGCTGAACGCCCTCGCCTTCGGAGCCATAGCGTGACAGCAGTTCGATATTCTCTACGGGCAAGAACAGCTTGCCGCCGTCATATTGGAGCTCGAGGCAATCATGCGGCGCGCCCAGCGCCTCGATTGTCTTGAGCCCGAGATACCGCCCAATGCCGTGATCGACGTGCACAACTAGATCGCCAACCGAAAGGGACGCTGCCTCCGCAAGGAAGTTCGCCGCCTTCTTGGGCCGCCGGGCAGACCGGATCAGCCGGTCGCCCAGAATGTCCTGCTCGCTGATGATCGCGAGCCCGCGCATCTCAAAGCCGCGCTCCAGCGGCAGCACCGCGACGCTCGCGGCAACCGGCCCGCTCTCAACGGCCCGGGCCGTCTCGACCCGGCCAAGACCCGCAAGCCCGTGGTCGGCGAGAACACCGCCCAGGCGATCGGTTGACCCCTCGCTCCACCCCGCCAGCACCACGCGCGTGCCTGTCGCGATCAACGTGCGGACATGCTCGACAGCCGCGTCAAATACCGTGCCCTCGGACTGCGCCCGTTCCGGCGCAAAGTCCCGGCCCGGCCGGCCGCCGACATCGATCCCGTCTGCAACCTCGAACGGCGACAGCACGAAAGTCGGGCGTGCTTCGGTCTCGTTCGCCCAGCCCGCGCCTGTCAGGAACAATCGCTCGGTCGGCAGCGGCTTGTAGTCTGCGACCTGCAGCCCCGGCGATTTCGCCGCCAGTTCGCGCGCGGCAACACGCGCTTCGTAGAATTCTTCGATCTGGCCGATCCGGGCGATGGCCGCTTCTTCTGCCTGGGCGTCCAGTATGACGACCGCATCACCGGCATAGTCGAACAGCGTCTCCATCCGCTCGTGGAACAACGGCAGCCAGTGCTCCATGCCCTGATAGCGGCGGCGCGCGCTGACGCTCTCGTAAAGCGGGTCTTCCCCGGTCTGCGCCCCGAACGCGGTGATATAGCCGGACCGGAACCGGCTGACGCTCTCCGGGTCCAGCCCTGCCTCGCTGACCGGCAGCAGAGTCAACGAAGGCAAACGCCCCGTCGACTTCTGGCTTTCGGGGTCAAAGGTCCGCAGCGTTTCGATCTCGTCGCCGAAGAAGTCAACGCGTACCGGTTCGGGCAATCCGGGAGCAAAGAGGTCAACGATACCGCCGCGCACCGCGAAATCGCCCGCCTCAACTACCGATCCGGCCTGTGTATAGCCCTGCTTCGAGAGCCACGCGGTCAACGCCTCGATCCCGAGCGCGCCACCGGTCTTCAGCTCCAGCCTTGCGCCCATGATCCAGTCACGCGGCGGCACGCGCTGCAGGATCGCGTTCACCGTGGTGACGAGAACGCCCGGCCCGCCCTTGCGCTCGGCCAGCACCGACAACGCAGCAATCCGCCGCGCCAGAATGTCATTGCGCGGTCCCAACCGGTCATAGGGAAGGCAGTCCCACGCCGGAAAACTAAGCCTTGGCAGGGTCGGCGCGAAGAAACCGAGCGCCGCCTCAAACGCCGTCGCCCGCGTTTCGTCGCGCGCGACATAGACCAGCAGGCTCTTGCGGCCCTCCGCCATTTCGGCGGCCAGCCGGGCGTCAAATCCTTCCGGCGCACCGCCCAGCTTCTGGCGGCCTTTCAAACTCAACAGGTGCTGGATGAGCATCGCGACTTAGGTCCAGTTCGCGCGCGGGAAAAACTCGAATGCCCTAAGCCGCGCCATCAATCCGGTTTCGAACTCGACCGGCGTCGGCGTCCTGCCCAACACCCAGTCGTAGATGTCCTGGTCCTGCTCCTCGAGCAGGGTCTCGAGATCCGTCAGTTCGGCGTCGGTCAACTCGGCCAGATGCGCGTCGGCGAAGGCGCCGAGCAGCAGGTCGGCTTCCTTGAAACCGCGATGATGCGCCCGATAGCTCAGGCGTTTGAGGCGAATGTCGTCAGGCATGGAGGGGCGATATAGGGCCTGACACTCGCCTTGTCATGCGCCCCTGTCGCCCGGCCGCGCAGCACCCTAAACTTGCATTGATGCGACCCGAGATCCTGTTCCCGCTTTTCGCACCGATCCGAACCCTGCCGGGCGTCGGCCCGCGCAGCGTTGAGAAATTCGCCCGCATCGCCGGCGAGCGCGTGCTCGACCTCCTGTGGCTGAAACCGAACGGCTATGTCGACCGCCGCCTCCGCCCCTCGATCGCCGCAGTTCCCGAAGGCAGCATCGCAACGGTCGAGGTCAACGTCCTCGACCACATCAAGCCTAC
>Ga0075158_10003152_pt1 | contig 11688 bp, 6 predicted proteins | sample JI91814BDNA_FD_70968 | JGI IMG/M metagenome (GOLD analysis project Ga0075158, IMG submission 70968) | Wastewater effluent complex algal communities from Wisconsin, to seasonally profile nutrient transformation and Carbon sequestration -... | ecosystem: Engineered > WWTP > Effluent > Algae... | reverse complement strand
GGAAGCTTTTGTCCGAATAACTCAACCGTAGTATCACGCTCCGACACATTCTTAAGCATACGCGGAACGATCTGCCATTGATCAAACGCGTCACGGTTCGCCCGCATAGTGGCTTCGCTTCCCGCGCCTCCCGCGATGTAGGCGAACGCTTCCTTGGTGATTTCCTTTTTTGCCTTTTGCTCAAGCTTTTCAAAGGAAGCTTTTACCGATAATTTCTTCCCGGCAAATCCATTCAGGTAGATTTCTTTTTGCCAGTCGTGGGCGGATAGCGATTCTTCCATCGAGGTAAACTACAAAGAATCAGCAGTTCCTTCAAATCAAAACCTTATTTCCAATTGGTTGTTTTTAGTGATATTTGCCTGCTTTATTTTAGTGATATGAAGAAAATTCTTGCGGAACTGCTCACCATTGGTGATGAAATTTTATACGGACAAATAGTTGACACCAATTCGCAATGGATGAGCGTGGAGCTGGATAAAATCGGCATCAAAGTTATCCGCAAAACAAGTGTGGGCGACCAGGAAGATGAAATCCTGACTGCGTTAGCGGAAGCGGAAAAACGCGCTGACATAATTTTAATTACGGGCGGCCTCGGCCCAACCAGTGACGATCTTACCAAACCCTGTCTTACAAAATATTTCAATTGTGGCCTGGTGTTGAACGAAGAGGCGCTCGCAGAAGTAACAGAGTTCTTCAAAAGTCGCGGCCGTGAGCTTACAGAAGTAAACCGCCAGCAGGCTATGCTGCCAACCGCTTGCGAAAAGATCACCAACGGAATCGGTACAGCACCCGGAATGTGGTTTAACAAAAACGGTAAGATATTCATGTCGATGCCGGGTGTACCGCATGAAATGAAGCTGATGATGACCGAGTATGTTATCCCCAGACTTACATCAACTTTTAAAACACCGGTTATTTACCACAAAGTTGTTCGCACAATAGGTGTTGGAGAATCAATCCTCGCGGAAAAAATTAGCGCTTGGGAAAAATCATTGCCGAAGCATATTGGTCTCGCCTACTTACCGAGCCTGGGTGAAGTAAAGCTACGCATCACCGGCTACGGAGATTCCTATGAAAAACTGGAATCCGAAATAAATGCGCTATCAATAACACTTGAAGACCGCATCGGACAATTCATTTTCGGATACGGTGAGGACCCGATCGAAAAAGTTATCGGAAAAACCTTGTTAGACAAAAAACTTACACTCTCCGTAGCAGAAAGCTGTACAGGCGGATACTTATCTCACCTGATCACGAGCATTCCCGGCAGTTCGGCTTATTTTTTAGGGAGCATGGTTCCGTATGACTACCAGATCAAAATGCGGCAGCTTGGCGTAAAACCTGAAACGCTCGAAAAGTACGGAGCGGTGAGTGAGCCAACGATTATTGAAATGGCCAACATCGTGCGCGCAAAATTCAATACCGATATCGGTGTTGCCACGAGCGGAATTGCAGGGCCCGGAGGCGCTACCCCGGATAAGCCTGTTGGAACTATCTGGATTGCATACTCCGACAAGCATCAAACCGTTACACGCAAATTACAGCTTTCAAAAGACCGGATGATTAACATTCGCTCGGCTTCAATTGCGGTGTTAAATTTGATCAGACTGAGCTTGCCTAAATAGAGTTTTAGCAATCCTATAAAATTCTAATCTTTACTTAACAATGTTAGCGCTTCGTCTAAAAACATTCCATTCATATGAAAACCCTGTTCTGCTGTGTCTTGTTTTGTCTTTCGATTACCTCGAATGCACAAGATAAAAAATTGGACAGCCTTTATCAGGCACTGGAAAACCATCCGCAAAAAGACACCACCAGATTTAAAATTCTAATTACTCTGGCCGACCAGCAACTCTTCTCAAGCCCGTTAGAAAGTAAAGGATACATCGAACAGGCCATTGAACTTGCCACAACGTTAAAAAATAAAAAGTGTATTGCTGATGGAGCCTACTTGCTTACGCATTATTACTTCAATAGAGCAGCTTACACGGAGGCACTTGATCAGGCCCTGATTGCCCTGCATAATTATGAAGATGTAAATGATACAAGAGGCATGTACGATACGTATGAGCTTTTGGCAATCTTGTACCAGAGTTGGAAAGATTTTAATAAAATGGATGAGTACCTGAATAAGATGCAGGAGTTGGCAAACCAAAACAAAAGTTTTATGGATGCCTATTTCTATCAGAATTTGGGATTCCTGAAAACAAAAGCACAGAAATATGAGGAGGGTCTTGATTTGCTAAACAAGGCAATACTTCTCCATGAAAAGGATAACCTCTACGAACTTGCCACATGTTATTTTTTGCGGGGTAAAGCACAGATGGCATTAGGAAACGCCAACGCTGCTTTGTCAGATTTTCAACAATGTATTAGCAATAGTAAGCGAAGCAATCACCCGGATTATTTAGTGAGCGTTGCCATAGGCAATGAAGGAATAGGGTCTGTTTATATCGCTCAGAAAAAGTTTCTTAATGCCTTACCTCATTTAGACACTGCTCTGGTAATAGCATTGCAAATGAACAGCAAAAGCTTGGCCTTAGGGGTGTACAAGAGTAAGATTAAGCTTTATGAGGCCCAGGGAAATTTTCAAGAGGCCCTTCAAAACGAAAGGCTGCACAGACAATTGAGTGACAGCATTTTTAACAAAGAAAAATCACAGCAGATTACAGAAGCTCAGACCAAATATGAAACTAAGAAGAAAGAGCACACCATTGAATTGCTTCAAAAAGATAAGAAGATCAGCACGCTTTGGAGGTCAATACTTATTGTTGGGATTATCGTACTCACTATTTTTTTTCTGTTTCTCTATTTGTGGCAAAAATCCAGGTATAAGAAAAACAGTCAACTTTTGAACCTCCAGGTAGATTTGCTGACTTCAAAAAATCAGGAATTGGCGAATAAATATAAAAACAGAAGCTTAAATTTTGCTGAAGCTGAAGTAGAGTCTAGCAATGACAAGCTTCTGAAAAAGGCAATTACGCTAGTAGAAGTAAATTTGTCGGATTCTCTTTTTGGGGTTGAGAAAATGGCTAGTGAAATGGGTATGAGTCGGGCTAGCCTTCACAGAAAGTTGAAGGGTATTACGGGTTTTGCTCCATCCGAATTTATACGAAACATAAGGCTGAAGCGGGCCGCTAATTTGCTTCGTAATGATGCAGATTCAGTGGCTCAGATTGGATTTGCCGTGGGCTTCGAAGATCAATCCTATTTCTCAAAATCCTTTAAGAAACAATTTGGCGTAACCCCCAGCGAATACGTATCAAAAGCGGATTCCCTTGTTTAGCACAGGCTATACAACTTCATTTTAGCCCAAATTACCTGTTTTAACTACCAGATTACCTTTTTTGCAAAACGGTAAGAAATAGGTTTGTCAAAGAAATTCAACAGAATTTTTATGATGAACCAAGCCTTGTCACTTCCTGACATTTATCCTTCGGTATCTCCCCATTCTGTATTCAATGAGATTGCTTTTTCTGGTTACCCCAGCCTGTAAAAAAATGTATCACTTAAACTAACCCTATACATATGAAACCTTTACTCTTTTCAATCTTGATTTTCGTCTGTACAGTTACGCAGGCACAAAACACTAACCTGGGAACTAATGCAGGCAATGCTGGAGCATCCAATACATCTATTGGTAATTCTGCAGGCGATGTAGTAACAGGTAATGCCAATACATTTATCGGGCATTTTTCAGGAAAAAGCACAACTAATGGTGCGTTTAACTCTTTTCTTGGACTTACTTCGGGGTATCGCAATACAACAGGCAGCAATAACTTATTTGCCGGAGCACAAGCTGGTCATGATAACCAAACAGGTAGTAACAATACCTATGTAGGAAGTTTCTCTGGACAACTAAGCACTAGTTCTTTCAGTAACTCTTTTTTAGGAACATATACGGGATTTAACAACACTTCAGGTTATGAAAATACATTTGTTGGTTTTCAGTCTGGGTATAATAATAACACAGGGCAACAAAATTCTTTCTATGGTGCTCTCGCGGGCAAGCAAAATACAACAGCATCCAATAACTCATTTTTTGGTTTTGGTTCAGGGTACACTAACTCAACAGGTACTAAAAATGCTTTCTTCGGATCGGAGTCTGGTTTTTACAATACAGCAAGTTACAATACCTTATTAGGATTCAGAGCCGGGTATTCGAATACAACAGGAAGCACCAACACGTATGTAGGAAGCGAATCCGGCTATAATAATACTACTGGCTCTGGAAATTCATTTATTGGTTATGCTTCCGGCAGAACTAATAACAGTGGGTATCATAATACATTTCTGGGTAACCAGGCAGGACTTACTAACACTTCAGCATCAAACAACACATTTATTGGAAATTTTTCCGGAAGCCAAAACACAACAGGAGCATCGAATACATTGGTAGGAAGTTATTCAGGTTCTAGTTTAACTACCGGGGAAAACAATGTGATCCTGGGCACGCAGGCTGGTCAGAGCAACAACGGCAATAACAATGTATTTATCGGCCTTGGTTCAGGTGGGCAGAATACTGGAAGTGGTAATGTGTTTATCGGAAATCAATCTGGCTTTTACTCAGACAAAAAATCCAATACGTTAATCATCCATAATACTGGAGACTCTACAACCCCACTTGTTTTTGGGGATTTTCAAAATCGTCAAGTAGGAATTGGCACCTCATCGCTTGGCACGTACACCCTAAGTGTAAACGGTGATGCTTTTGCCACGGGGCTTTGGTTGAGTTCCGACAAACGATTCAAGCAAGATGAAAAAGCCCTTACCGGAGCGCTCGAAAAATTAAATACGGTAAAGGGAGTTTCTTATCAATTCAAAAAAGGTGAAGCAGCAAACGGAAGATCTTTTTCTGATGGCACACAACTTGGATTTATTGCACAGGATTTACAAAAGACATTCCCGGAGCTAGTTAAAGAAAATAGTGATGGATACCTGGCGGTTAATTACACGGGCATGATACCCGTTCTGGTAGAAGCCATTAAAGAATTAAAATCAGAGATCGAAATTTTAAAAACACAACTGGAAGAAAAATCTGTTGACGTAAAAAATCTTACTTTAACCAATGCCGTAGCCGGTGTATCGCTCGAACAGAATCATCCCAATCCTTTTGGTAATGAAACAACCATTGGGTACACATTACCGGATGGTTCCCATTCCGCTGCCCTTTACATATTTGACCTTACGGGTAAACAAGTATCTGTTTCCGGAAACCTGAAAGCAGGCAAAAACGAACTAACGATTTCTTCCGCTCAGCTAACCCCCGGTTTATACTATTATAGCCTGGTGGTCAATGGGGTTATCATCGACACGAAAAGAATGATTCTAACCAACTAGTTTTTGTTTCATTCAACTAATAAATCTTTAACTCTATACATAATGAATACCAAGCAATCAATTACTTCAAGACTGTTTTCATTGATTGGCGTCTGTGTTCTTTCGGCTTCACTTCTTATGTCGTGTAAGGAGGATAAGGAAGATACCGAGCCAACCCCAACACCAGCGCCTAGTATAATCTCCTTTACTCCAGCCCATGGATTACCCGAAGCTACAGTAACCATTACAGGCACCAACTTCAGTTCAACTCTTGGCGAAAACAGTGTAAAAATTAACGGCACAGAAGCCACGCTGCTATCGGCAACAACAACCGAACTTGTGGTGATTGTTCCGGAAACATCTACCGGAAAAGTATCAGTTATCCGAGATAATAAATTGGCGACAAGCACAGTCGATTTTGAAGTACTGCTAGATTTTCCGCGTGTTGGATTAATTGGCTTTTGGCCTTTTACAGGAGATGGTTTGGAAAAAGGGTTAAACAATCCTTCACATACATTCTCACTTGAATCAACCTCTAATCCTTCGCTGGTGGCCGATCGTTTCGGAAACGCCAACCAAGCCTTAAATTTTAACGGAATTCAGTTTACTTCAATTGGCCAAACAATTACCAACCAACCATGGACCATCTCAGTTTGGATTGATCCGGGCATATTCGATAATCCTACCATGGGATTTATGGAATCAAATAGTGGCAATCGCTACCTTGTTTTCAATTTTGCGAACAACGCAAGCGGTGATTTTTACATCAGTGCTTATGGTGATGATGGAACAGAGGAGACCCATGGTAATTTCTATTCGTTGGTAGCCAGTTCCCTAAACCGATACATCCCATATCCCTCTGTGAATGACATTTGGATGAACATTATAATGACCTATGATGGCTCCGTTTTTAAAATCTATAAAGACAACGTTGAGGTTTATACTAACACCGTAACGACCCAAACCCCAACGCCCAACATTTTTATGTTAGGCAAAACCCATAATGCATATTACTACATTGGTAAGATGGACGACCTCATTCTTTACAACCGGGTGCTAACCACTGTCGAGCGTACTCAACTGTTCGAACAAACTGTTTCTAAGTACTAATCAATATCTATTGTTAATAACCTTTCTCCCAAAACAGCTCTTTTTAAGAATGCAAAACTGACAACACAAAATAAAATTTAGTGTAGGGTTAAGTTCACTGCCTGTTCCTGATACCGGACAGGCAGTTTTTTTTATTTCATTCGGCTCATTTCAGGGTTAGTGTTACGCACTAAAAATGCTAATTTTACCCTCCGAAAACGTTAGAAATTCTATGGCATCAATTGAGCTAATCATGCCTAAAATGGGCGAAAGCATCATGGAGGCAACCATCCTTACATGGCTTAAAAAGCCTGGCGATAAGATCGAGCAGGACGAATCGGTGCTCGAAGTAGCCACGGATAAGGTGGATACGGAAGTACCTTCAACCCATGCCGGAATTTTAAAAGAAATACTTGCCAAAGAAGGTGAAGTAGTTAAAGTGGGTAAGCCGATTGCCATTATTACCACCGATGCGGCTGTGAGCAGTACCGCAGCACCTGTTGAGCCTGAGTCTAAAAAAGAATCAAAAAAAGCTGCGAAAGAAATTGCTGAGCCTGTTTCAAATGGTTCAAACGGAGCATCTCACGCAGCGGTTGATTTTAAATCATCCAACCGGTTTTATTCTCCGCTGGTTAAAAATATCGCGAAGGAAGAAAATATTTCAGTTGCTGAACTGGAAGCTATTTCAGGATCGGGACTGGAAGGCCGCGTTACAAAAAAAGATATTCTCGGCTACGTACAGAACCGCAAGCAGGGTAAACCAATTCAGACGACTGCCGGTAAAGCAGTTTCTTCCGCACCGTTAGTGCCTGCATCTATCAGCGCAGGAGATGAGATCATTGAGATGGACCGCATGCGCAAAATGATTGCCGAGCGGATGGTAGATTCAAAACGTATTTCTCCGCACGTTACTTCCTTTGTAGAGGCTGATGTTACAAACATTGTCTTCTGGAGAAATAAAATGAAGAACGATTTCCAGAAACGAGAGGGTGATGCCTTAACGTTTACCCCGATCTTCATTGAAGCGATAATTCTTGCCATAAAAGATTATCCGATGATCAACATCCAGGTGGATGGCGATAGAATCATTAAGAAAAAGGACATCAATATCGGATTGGCAGTAGCACTACCCTCCGGCAACCTGATTGTACCGGTTATAAAAAATGCGGATCAGTATAACCTTACCGGACTAGCAAAAGTTGTGAACGACCTGGCTAAACGGGCGCGCGAAAATAAATTGAAGCCGGATGAGCTCTCGGGTGGAACATTCACAGTATCGAACGTAGGTTCTTTTGGTAACGTGATGGGTACTCCGATCATCATGCAGCCGCAGGTAGGCATTATCGCATTAGGCGCAGTGCAAAAGAAACCAGCCGTGATTGAAACTCCTTCCGGTGATGCGATTGCCATCCGGCATAAAATGTTCCTGTCACACTCGTATGACCATCGTGTAGTCGATGGCTCACTCGGAGGAATGCTGGTCAGGCGTGTAGCCGACTACCTCGAGAAGTTTGATAGTAACAGAACAATTTAATAAAAAAGCCTCCCGAAAATTCAGGAGGCTTTTTATTTTTAGGATGCGTGATAATTTATTTTCTAAGCGATAAGTATCCGCTTACCTCCTTACCGGATTTTCTCCGGATTACATAAAAATAGTTTGCGGCCGGAAGATCTTTACTCCCCCCAACATTGGATTGACCGTTAAACCTTTTGGCCGTATCGTCATTATCATATTTTTTCATCTCAAACACCAGATCACCCCATCGGTTGTAAATGGAAACAACATCGGTTTCCAGCAGGTTATCAATGTGAATGTAATTGTTGAGTTCATCATCCGGATTTGAGGAAATCGCATTGAACACAACGATGGATTGATTTTCGGCCACAATGGCCAACGTTACAATTCCTTCTGAAAGGGAAAGTTCGTTTTGAACCAGGGCAGCCGTTGAATTCAGTCCTCTTCCAAGGGAAGTAAAATCCCCGGAAGCGCTTTCTGAAAACGCCACAACAAATTCATTATTCTTCAACGCATCCAATCCTTCATCGCCTTCAACCGGAAGCACAATTCTTGCATCATCCAATGAGCCGGATACAAGATCAACTGCCCAATAACGTTTGTCGGAAATATCTTCTAATGAAGAACTTGTGTTCAATGTTTCACCAGTCTGCAACTCGGTAAGGGCAATCCCAATTTCAGAGTTGGTTGTGATGCCGCTTATCTCAACAGGCAAATACGTTGTTCCGTTTCCAACTGGAAAGAGCTTTGCACCCGTTCCATTCTGATAAACTGCTGTATTGATGTGTGATGCATCTGACCCACCCGTAATAACAGCGGCTGAAGAGAAGTGTACTCCATGATTGCCTTGTGCATTAATAATTCCATTTGTCAATGTGAGGCTTTCTACTACAGTCAAGTCAGCCAGGATTTGCTTAATTCCTCCTCCGCTAATAACAAGTTTATTAAACGATTGATTATTGTGATTAATGATTTGCGCTTCTCCGGGAGGTCCATTAAATGTAATTTCGCCCGCTCCGGGATTGTATGTACCGAGGTTAAGCCAAACGCCTCCCATCATCATATTACCATTATTGGTGAGCGTTCCATTGTTCACCAAACTATCCTGTACCGAAAAGATTGTATTAGAACTGATGCTAACAATTGCTCCGTTGTTATAAAAACTCTGCGCATAGAGGTGAGCAGTCGAGCTACAAAAAATAATCAGGAAGGTTATGCGATAAATAGTTCTCATGCCTTTATTATTTAACCCGTGAACGAATTCCACTAACTACCATCCATCTGGGTCCACCGGCCATTTGCGTTCCAATGAGGGTAAGCGTCAGAAACTCCCCATTACCAATACCCATATCGTACGTAGTGACCAGATCTTCATCCGTTTGGATCCGTTCCTTTCCTCCGAATCCAACAAGCCTCACCGGTGCCGAATTAAGAGAACGTATTATCAAAACACGGCCCGCGTTATTAGGATCGATTTCTGGCAGATCGATTGAAATAGGCTTTGCGGAATTACTTACAACAATGGAATAGTCAGTGGCTTTTACGGCATAATCATCCGAGATAACGATATGACTGACAAATTGTGATCCGTCAACATGCAGGTTACCCAGCGGAACAGCTACATTGATCCCTAATCGATTATCCTTTTCATCAAATACAAAACCTGCTTTTCCATTAATATCTGTTGTGCTACTCCAATAGGCAACTTGCCCAGCACTACCACCGCCACCAACACCTCCACCACCGGTAGCATCTGTACCTGGAGCCCAGGCTGTTCCATTCCATTTTAAAACCTGGTTTGCTACAGGCAGTGTGTTTGTTACGGGCCTGCCCTGTAATCCATCAACCGTTGGGTTTGGGTACGTGCCATTCAAGTCACCGTTTGCCGTTCCACCAGGAGCAACTCCCGCCACAGTTGTATTGGTTGCGGCAGTGATTCTTCCTTGAGCATCAACGGTAATCTGAGGAACGGTTGTTGCTGAGCCGTAGGTGTTTGCCGTTACACCGGTTGTCGCAAGTTTCACTGCCGTTACAGATGCGTCAACAATTTCGGTTGTACCAACAGCAGCATTTGCAATCTCAGTTCCGGTAATTGTATTTGCTCCTATCTGTAAACCTGCTGAAAAATTACCGGTGATATCACCGGCTGCTGGTGCTTCAGAATCCAGAACAACAGCAGCGTTTAATCGATTTGTATTAATCGTGCCGGTTGTTGCTGCATCGTTAATGGCTGTGACAACATTAGTTCCAGCCGCAGCCGCAATCGTTGGGTTAGGGTATGTTCCGCTAAGATTACCCCCAGCGGCTCCTGATGGAGCTACACCTGATATAGTAGTGTTGCTGGCCGCAGTAATTCGTCCTTGCGCATCAACCGTAATCTGAGGAACCTGTGTTGCGCTTCCATATGCAGCAGCCGTAACACCGGTATTCCCCAAGGCAATCGTTCCACTTGTCGTAATCGTTCCGCCTGTAAGTCCAGTACCCGTAGTAATACTTGTAACCGTTCCGGAACCAGCTGCATCCGCCTGCGGAGTCCAGTTACTTCCATTCCATTTCAACACCTGACCCGTTGTTGCTCCACCTGCGGTGATCTTAGCTGGGCCCACTGCACTTACTTTTACATCCGTAACTGCACCATCCGCAATCTTAGCTGTCGTAATAGCATTAGTTGCCACCGTTGGATTGGGAAAGTTACCTGATAGATCTCCACCCGCAGCACCAGTTGGCGCTGCTCCTGTGATCGTAACATTGGCAGCGGATGTAACTCTTCCCTGAGCATCTACAGTTAATTGTGAAACTTGCGTGGCAGTACCGTACGTTCCCGCGGTTACCGCAGTATTGGCGAGTTTGCCAGCGGTTACTGATCCATTTGCCAGATCTGCTGTTGCAACAGTAGCATCTAAAATATCCGCAGAGGTGATACTTCCATCCGCAATGTCAGCGCTCGAAACCGCATTGGCAGCAATGGTAGGATTGGGATAATTGCCTGTAAGATCTCCACCTGCTGCACCTGTTGGTGCTGCTCCGGTGATAATGGTATTCACAACACCTGTTATTCTGCCCTGCGCATCAACTGTTAACTGCGGAACTTCCGTTGACGTACCATAGGTTCCGGCAGTAACTGCTGTATTCGCGAGCTTGCCGGATGTTATTGCTCCGTTAGCAACATCTGCCGTGGCGATCGTGGCGTCTGTAATGTCTGCTGAGGTAATGCTTCCATCGGTAATTTCAGCAGTGGAGATTGCATTAGCCGCTATTGTCGGATTAGGGTATGTTCCTGTCAGGTCACCGCCTGCCGCACCTGCTGGTGGAATGCCTGTGATGGTTGTATTCACAACACCTGTTATTCTTCCCTGTGCATCAACCGTTAACTGAGGTACTTGAGTCGCTGTTCCGTATGAGCCTGCAGTTACAGTCGTATTAGCAAGCTTGGCTGCAGTAACCGAGCCGTTGGCTAGATCTGCCGTGGCAATTGTTGCGTCTGTAATGTCTGCCGAGGTAATGCTTCCGTCCGTAATTTCAGCACTCGTCACTGCATTAGCAGCAATAGTAGGATTAGGATATGTGCCCGCAAGGTCCCCGCCAGCAGCACCACCTGGAAGTGTTCCGGTTATCGTAACGTTGTTTCCTCCGGCTATAGTCAATACGCCAGTTCCGGAAACATATGATAAGGTTTGTCCATCGGTATTGATCGTAGAAAGGTTGATTGTATTTCCTCCCGAGATGCTTAAGTTAGGTGAGGTAAACGAGATGGTTTGATTATC
>Ga0075158_10003149_pt1 | contig 11691 bp, 7 predicted proteins | sample JI91814BDNA_FD_70968 | JGI IMG/M metagenome (GOLD analysis project Ga0075158, IMG submission 70968) | Wastewater effluent complex algal communities from Wisconsin, to seasonally profile nutrient transformation and Carbon sequestration -... | ecosystem: Engineered > WWTP > Effluent > Algae... | reverse complement strand
AGGACAGAAGCAGATTGGGAATGACCAGCAGAAGATAGGCCTGAAAATAGGGCGCGAGCCGGTGCGGGCCGAGCCGCGTCGGGTCGATCCACGGCAGGTGGGCCCCCACCCAGGCTCCGATCCCAACGCTGGCAAAGATCAGAAGCAGCGTGGCCAGCGCTCCGAGATAACGCCCAGCTAGATATTGGAACTTCGTCAGCGGCGCCGTGTAAAAGAGGGAGGTGCTGTTGCTGGCGATATCCTTGTAGGTCGCCTGGCCGGCGATCGCCGCGGTGATGATCAGCCCGAAGAAGGTGATATAGCTGATGATGCTGTTTAGCGCATAAGGGGAATTTACCAGGATCTTGCCGCCGGTGCCGAACTCGATGACGGCGCTCGGGATCGCCCCGCCCGAGGCGGCGGTGAACAGTCCACCGAGCAGCAAGAAGACGACGAAGTAGACGTAGGTAGAGATTCGCCGAAGGTGCTCGCGGAGCTCGAACGAAGCGATGTTCAGGACCACGGGTCAGCTCGCCTTCTGCGGACCGGGTCTTCCACTTATGAATCCGCGGATGGTGGCAAAGTAGAAGTCCTCCAGGTCCGGCTCGATCGGCACGAATCCCCCTTCGGGCGGCTGCTCATCGAGCACGTGGATCAAGGTCTGCCCGGCGTAGAGCCGCATCGAGATGACGCGAAACTTATCCCGATAGGCGGCGGTCTCCGACTGGTGGATCGACTTCTTCCACACCCGCCCCGCCAGCCTCGCCACCAGCTCGGCCGGAGCCCCGGTGACCAGCACGTTGCCCTGGTGAATGATGGCCATGTTGCGGCACAGGTCGCTGACGTCGGAGACGATGTGGGTCGACAGGATCACGATGACGTTCTCGCCGATGGAGCTCAGCAGGTTGTGAAACCGCATCCGCTCTTCGGGGTCCAGTCCGGCGGTCGGCTCGTCGACGATGATCAGGCGCGGGTTGCCGAGCAGCGCTTGCGCGATGCCGAAGCGCTGCTTCATGCCGCCGGAGAAGCTGCCGAGGGGCTTGTTGCGATGCTCGTACAGGTTGGTCTGCTGCAGCAGCGCCGCGACCACCGCGCTGCGCTCCTTGGAATTGGCGATCCCTTTGAGGGTCGCGAAGTGCCCGAGCAGCTGCTCGGCCGAAGTCTTGGGGTACAGCCCGAACTCCTGCGGCAGATATCCGAGCATCCGCCGCACCGCATCCTTTTGTCTGAGCACGTCGACGGCGCCGAGCGTGACCTGGCCGCCGTCGGCCTCCTGCAGGGTCGCCAGGGTGCGCATCAGCGTCGACTTGCCGGCCCCGTTGGGCCCCAGCAGGCCAAACATGCCGAGCGGGATGTGCAGCGAGACGTCCTTGAGGGCATGCGTGCCGTTGGGATATCGCTTGGATAGGTGTTCGATTCTAAGTTCCATTACTCACCTACGCGAATGTATCGCTACTAACAAGTTTAAAATCAACAACATAAGCGCGCAGTCGGGCCCAGCCGGCGCTGACCGCCAGCGGTCCTCCGCTGGAGCGGCGGCTGTTCAGGCGAGGGCGGCGCGCAGCGCCTGGGCGCTCAGCTGCGGGGAGCCGCGCTTGTCGCGCTCGGCGATGCGGACGAGCTCGTAGAGCTTGCGGTTGAGCGGGGTGGCGACTCCATGGGCTTGTCCGAGACGAATGATCTCTCCGTTGAGCAGCTCGATTTCCGTCAGGCGATGGCGGTCGAGGTCCTCCCACATGCTCGAGCGCGCCGAGGGGTCGACCTTCACCATCGCCGCGGCCACGCGAAAGAACAGCCAGTCCGGCAGCGACAAGACCGCCGGCGCCAGACTCGGCACCAGGCGCCCCAGGCGCACCGGCTGCAGGCCCGCGGCGCGCAAGCAGGAGAGCCCTTCGCGGACGACGCCGGCCATCACCAGCCGATAGCCGCGATCCGCCAGCTGCTCGCGCAGCGGCACCCCGGCCAGCGCGTTGACCGCGTTATTGAGGTTGATGAGCAGCTTGCTCCACTGCACCCTCCGCAGATCGTCGTGCAGCACCACGGCAAACCCCGCCTGCTGCAGCACCCGCTGCAGCTCTGCGGAGGCGCCGCTCCCGCGCTCCAGCTCGAGCGGGCCGCTGGTGCCATTGTGGAAGTGACCGCTGCCCTTGTGCACCACGTTGAACGGCACCATGCCTGCAAGCAGCGTGCGCCCCGGCAGGGCCGCCCGCAGGGTGTCGGCGTTCGTCACGCCGTTTTGAAAGCTTACCACGACGGCGCCCGGCTTGACGACCGGCGCCAGCGCCGCCCCCGCCTCCCGGGTGGCCGTGCCCTTCACGGTCACCAGCACCGCGTCGCAGTCGGCCAAGGCGCTCACCTCGTCGAAGTAGCGGACCTGGGCGGGAGCGAGCTGCACGCGGGCCCCCGCGTAGTCGGTGAGCGTGAGTCCGTGCGCCTTCACCTCGCTCCCCATGCGGCCGACCAGGGTGACGTCCTGACCGGCCGCGATCAGCCGTCCGCCGAGATAGCAGCCGATCGAGCCGGCCCCGAAGACTCCAAGTCGCATCGCAGGATTATATACCGTGGCGGTCGGGAATCAGCCATCCGCCCGCGTCGTCAGCGCGATGAGGCCATCCAGAATCCTCCCCGCCGCAGCCGCTGTCATACTGCAGGACATTCAGGGGCGATTTCCTGCCGCAGGATTCTCACTAGACTGAGGATACTAACTATTTTAATATTGTAATTTAAATTACATCCGGAGCGCGTTCCATGGCCAGATTGCCCCTCCTTTTCCACGGGCTTACCATCGGCATCGCCGCGCTCCTGGGCGGCTGCGGTACTGACCCAAGCGAACCACCGTCCGCCGTTTCGTGGAAGCCGGTGGCCGGCACCCAGATCGCGCACCAGGACGCGCAGTTCGGAGTCCCGAGCTTCGTCTGGCTGGAGCCGGCCGCGACGGCGCCGCAGTCGACGGCCGAGGACGTCGCCTGGCAGGTGGTGCGCCAGCTGGCGCCGACCTACCGCCTGAACAAGGAGGCGCTCACGGCGGCGCGGGTGCGCGGCGTGCACGACACCGGCCGCGGCGCCATCATTGTCCACTTCGAGCAGCGCGTCGGCGAAGACGACGTGTTCGGGATGGAGATGAACGTCGTGCTCGGCCGCGATCTCGCGCCGGTGGCGTCGACCGGCCACCTGGCGCCGCTGGTCCGGCCGAGCGATCTCACGGCCGTCGTCAGCCTCGACGAGGCGGCGGCGGTGGCGAGCGCGGCGCGGGCCATGCTGAGCGCCCCCCAGGCCAGCATCTCGGCGCAGCGCATGACCAAGGACGACGGCGGCCACGCCCTCTACGCGCTCGCCCCGATCCAGGCGAGCGACGGGATGCACAGCGCCGCCGCGCCGGCCCGGGTGCGTCGCACCTACTTCGCCCGCCCGAGCGGGCTCACCCCCGCTTACTACATCGAGCTCGACATGCAGCAGAGCGACCGCCCCGACTCCGACATGAACTCGTTCGTCATCTCGGCGGTGGATGGGAGCGTCCTTCTTCGCAACAACCTGGTCGCCAACGACGCAACCTACCGGGTGTGGGCCGACGGTGCGCCGGGCTTTCTGCCCTGGGACGGGCCGCATGGCAACGCGCTCACCCCCTACCCGCTGGCCGCCCCCGACGGCCGCCAGCTCGCCTACCAGGCGAGCTCGCTGTTGACCCTGCTGAGCGCGCCGTTCTCGAAGAACGATCCGTGGCTTCCCGCCGGCGCGACGCAGCTGTCCGGCAACAACGCCTTCGCCTATGCCGACCTCTCCAACAAAGACGGCTTCGGCCCCGGCGACCTCAACGTCCCAAACACCGCCGCCGACACCTTCGACTATGCCCTCAACCTCACCACCACCGACCCGGCCGCCAACCAGACCGCCATTCGCGCCGTCACCACGAATCTTTTTTATATCGTCAACTTCATGCACGATTACTTCTACGACTCCGGCTACAACGAGGCGGCGCGTAACCCGCAGCAGAACAACTACGGCCGCGGCGGCGTCGCCGGTGATCCCATCCACGCCGAGTCGCAGGACTACTCCGGCCGCAATAACGCCAACGCCTCGACGCCCGCGGACGGCAAGTCGCCGCGCATCCAGCAGTACCTGTGGGATCCGACGCGGACCCTGACCATCAACAGCCCGGCCGGCCTGGCGGGCACCTACCAGACCGGCACCGCCGATTGGGGCCCGACCACCTTCAACGTCACCAAGAGCGTGATAATCGTCGACGATGGCACCGCCCCGACCAGCGACGGCTGCGAGGTCCCGTTCGTCAACCGCACGGCCATCAGCGGAAACATCGCGCTCATCGATCGCGGCCTGTGCAACTTCACCCAGAAGGTGCAAAACGCCCAGAGTGCCGGCGCGGCGGGCGTGGTCATCGTCAACAACCAGCCCGGCGCCCCGACCGGATTGGGCGGCACGCCCACGGTGACCATCACCATTCCGGCGCTCATGATCAGCCAGACCGATGGCGGCAAGATCAAGGCGGCGATCGGCGCCGGCATGACCGTCAACGCCACGATGCTCTCGATCCGGGCCAACAACGACAGCTCGCTGGACGGCAGCGTCGTCTCCCACGAGTGGGGGCACACCATGTCCAACCGCCTCATCGGCAACGGCAACGGGCTGACCACCAACCAGGCCGGCGGCCTCGGCGAGGGCTGGAGCGACTTCACGGCGCTGCTCACCCTGGTCCGCCCCGAGGACATCATGGTCGCCGCCAACGCCAACTGGAACGGCACCTACGCCGTCGGCGCCTACTCCGCCGGCCCGGGCAACAACGTCGCCTATTACGGGATCCGCCGCTACCCCTACTCCAGCGACATGACCAAGGATCCGCTCACCTTCAAGCACATCCAGGAGGGCGTCAGCCTGCCGACCAACCCGGCGCCGCAGTACGGGCAGGACGGCGTCGGCAACTCCGAGGTGCACAACACCGGCGAAGTGTGGACGACGATGCTGTGGGAGTGCTACGCGGCGCTGCTGCGCGACACCGGGCGCTACACCTTCGCCAAGGCCAACCAGAAGATGCGCGACTACCTGGTCGCGTCGTACAAGATGACGCCCCTGAATCCCACCCTGCTCCAGGCCCGCGACGCGCTGCTGGCCGCGATGTACGCCGACGATCAGCAGAACTTCCAGCTGTGCACCCAGGCCTTCGCCCGCCGCGGCGCCGGCATGGGGGCGACCGGCCCGGTGAGCACCTCGCCCGACAACAAGCCCGTCACCGAGAGCTATGTCGGCGGCGTCGCCTTCAACATCAGCGACATTACGCTCGACGTCACCACGAGCGTCTGCCAGAGCGACGGAGTCTTTGACAGCGGCGAGAGCGGCCGCCTGACGATCAAGGTCAGCAACACCGGCAGCCAGCCGATCACCCTGAGCGGCACCGTCACCGCGAGCAACCCCGCGGTCGCTCTGGCCAGCGGCGCCGTCAGCTTCCCGGTGATAAGCCCCTTCGCCAGTGGCACCGCCACCGTCGACCTCACGCAGCAGGGCGCGGCAACCGACGACAGCGTCACCTTCACCGTGGCCCTGGACGCCACCCCCGCGGCGATCGCCGGGCGGACCACCATCACGCGCACGTTCCGGATAAACTACGATATCGCGACCGGGATGGCCGCCACCGACACCATGAACGATCCGAGCCCGGTGTGGACCGTCGGCTCCGACCCCACGCGCGACACCTCGCAGCCGTGGCGGCAGGATCTGCAGTCCGGCACCTGGATCGGGCCCGGCACCGGCGCGGCCTCTGATCAGTACCTGGTGTCGCCGCCGCTCAACGTCGGCCCCAGCGCCTTCGGGTTCACCTTGCGCCACCGCTACAGCTTCGACGATGATCCGCCCGGCACGCCGGGGCCGCTGTTCTACGACGGCGGCGTCATCGAGATCAGCCAGGACGACGGCGCGACCTGGACCGACATCGGGCAGAGCCTGACGACCGGCGGCTATAATGGCCAGATCTACGCGCAGAGCCCCGTGCTGCCGCTGCGCCAGGGCTTCGTCGGCGACAGCACGAACTATCCCGCGTTCGTCACCACCACCGCCAGCCTGGGCACTGCCTATGCCGGCAAGCCGGTGCGGCTGCGCTTCCGCATCGGTACCAACGACATGGGCAGCGCGGCCGGCTGGGAGCTCGACCAGATCGACTTCACCGGCATCACCAACACCCCCTTCAGCATCCATGCCCCGAACGGGTCCAGCACCTGCAACGGCGCGCCGGTGGGCGATGGCGGCAGCCCGGACGGCAACCAGCCCACCGACGGCGGCAGCCAGGCGACGGGGTGCAGCTGCGACCTGACGCGGCATGGCTCTGGGGCGGCAAGCTCGGTGCTGGCGTTCGGAATGTTCGCGGCGCTGTTCCTGCGCCGCAGGCGGACGGTGCGCGCGTAGGCACGCCGTCGCGATGTCGTGCCGCGCGACCGTCGCGCGGCACGATCCCCGTCGGCGCCGCGGAGCGTTCGGCGGGGCCCGGCAGCGCTGCATCTTTGCCGCTCACCGCGGCGCGCGGATGATACACTGCGCGCGATGATTCCTTCCCCGAGCTATGAGCCGATTCCTCTTGAGTTCCAGCGCCTTGCCCCGTCCCAGCAGCTCCAGCGCTCGCGCGAGTTTCTGGCCGCGATGGAGGCCCGGCGGACCGTGCGCTTCTTCAGCCGCGAGCCGGTGGATCCGACGCTGATCGACAACGCCATCCGCACCGCCGGCACCGCGCCGAGCGGCGCCAATCAGCAGCCGTGGACGTTCGTCGTCGTCTCCGATCCCGCCGTCAAGGCCAGGCTGCGCGAGGGCGCCGAGGCCGAAGAGCAGGAGTTTTACACCAGCGGTCCCGCCGAGTGGCGCGCCGCGCTGGCGCCGCTAGGGACCGATGCGATCAAGGCGCACATCACCGACGCGCCGTTTGTAATCGTGGTGTTCGCCCAGACCTACGGTCAGGCGGTCGACCCGCAGTCCGGGCAGCCGGTGCGCACCAAGCACTACTACGTCCGCGAGTCGGTCGGCATCGCCAGCGGCCTGCTCCTGGCCAGCCTGACCCTGGCGGGGCTCGCCACGCTCACCCACACCCCGAGTCCGATGGGCTTCCTCAACGCCATCCTGGGGCGACCCGACAACGAGCGCGCCGAGCTGCTCATTCCGGTCGGCTACCCGGCCGCCGATGCGGTCGTCCCCCGGCACGCGCTGAACAAGAAGCCGCTGCACGAGATCCTGGTGCGCATCGGCTGACGGGTCCGCGACGGCGGCTACTTGTCGACGACGACCACGCCGAACGGGGCCGCATCGGCGGGCAGATCGGCGGCGGCGGTGGCGTTGACCGCGGCCAGACCGGCGCTGGTGGTCGCCCCGGTCAGCCGCCAGCCCTTGACGCTGGCGCTGCCGACGTTGACCTCGTAGAGGTAGCGGCCCGCCGGATCGAGCGTCAGATCGGTGGGCAGGTGACCGGCGGCGCCGACGTTGCTGCGCAGCGTCATCTTGCCATCGCTGGCTACCGCGAACAGCGACAAGGTGTCGGCCCCGGTGTTGGTGGTAAAGGCCGAGGTGCCGGCGGCGTTGACGACGATCCAGCAGGGGAAGCGCTGGCGGCTGACCGCGCTGTTGTTGACCGTCAGCGTCCCGGACGTGCCGACGACGAAGGAGATCGCCCCGGGGAGGTTCTCATCGACCACGAGCAGCTGGTTGCTGGCGGCGGCGCGGGGGCTGAACACGCCGGCGAACGGGCCGGGCAGGCCGGTGAAATCGTAGCGCTTGGTGAGGCGCGCGATGTTGCCGCTGGTGTCGTAGCTCACCGCGTAGCTCACCATGTGGCCGGTGCCGGCGGGCTGCGGGACCAGCAAGATGAGCAGACTGCCGGACGGGTTTAGCACGATGTGCGTCGGGATGTTGCCAAAGGTAAGCGCGGTGCGCAGGCCGGTGGCGGTGAGCAGGCCGCCGGCCGCGACCGTGAAGCCGGTCAGGCTCGGGGCGCGCGCTGCGGTGCCCTGATTGAGGACCAGGAGCTGGCTGCCGCGCAGGATCAGGCTCACCGGGAACGTCCCTCCGGAGTCCACCGTGCTCACGCGCGAGAGCGCGCCCGTCGAGCCGATCGCAAGCGACGAGATCGTGTTGCTGCCGGGGTTGACGACAAACAGGTAACGGCCATCGGTAATGAGGCCGCTCTGCGAGACCAGGAGATCGCCGCTGCCGGCCCCGCCGGTCCCATACAGGCCGACGAGCGAGCCGATCGCGCCGGTGCTGGCGTCGCGGCGATAGGCGGCGATGGCGTTGCTGCTGCCATTGGTGACGGTGTACAGGAAGGACGAAGTGGCGGTCAGGGGCTGCGCCAGAGCGGCCACGCCAGCGGTGTCTCCGGTGTCTCCGGTGTCTCCGGTATCTCCGGTATCTCCAGTATCTAGGGGGTCCGGCGCACCGCAGTGGACAAAAAGGAACCCGGCCAGAAGGACTGCTGCTTTCTTGATCATGTTGAGCCTCATTTTTTGTCGACCTCATAGCACCCCTTCGCCGAGCGAAGCAAGGGCGCGCCTGCGCAAACGCTGAACCGGGGCGGCTCAGCGTCTGGCAGGGGTCAGGTCACGACGCTGACGAGGGGCCTTGAGCCGGCGAGGGAGAGTCGGGGCCGGCAGGACTTCGGGCGCGGGCTCCGATTAGGGAGTCGCCGGCTTCTGCAGCTTGCAGCCGGGGAGGCTCAGGTCGATGGCGTTGCTGGCGTTTACGCAGGTGTAGATCTGATAGAGCTGCTGGCCGTAGCTTGCGCCCTTTTCGACCGTCACGTTGCCCATGCTGTCGATCTCGCACGGGTTGTCGACGGTGCAGCGGGCGCCGCTCTCGTTGGTGGTGTTGTTGACGCCGACGACCTCGTAAGAGCTGGCGCTGATGATCGGCGAGCCCGAGGTGCCGCCGATGACCTCGCAGCCAGGCTCGGAGTAACGGATGGAGTCCTGCCAGGTCCAGCTCCCCTCGGTCAGCTGGGGGACGAACTTGCTGATCGTGCACGAGTAGATCTTGCGCCAGAAGCCGGAGACGACGCGAATCGACGTGCCCGCCACCGGGTGGGAGTCGGCGATGAGCAGCGGTGCGACGCGGTAACGGGACGAGATCTGGGCGTACGTGGACGTCAAAAGATACAGCGCCATATCGGTGCCGGTCATGGTGCCGTAGATCAGCTTGGAAGCACGCAGGGTTCCCAGGTTCGAGCTGCCGCTGGAGCTGAGCAGACTGAAGGTGCGGCTGGACGCGACGTTGACGCGGGCCTCGCCAGCGGGGATGAAGCTGCCGGTGCAGTGGCCGTTGGTCAGCACCATGGCGTAGTCGGTGGTGCGCGAGTTCTTGAACCGCACCAGCGATCCCGAGCAGTTGGACAGCCCGACGATGGCGGTGAAGTCGACGGCCGCGGCGTCGAGCTCTTCCCAGCTCGGCGCGAGGGACTGCGCCGTGGCCGTCGCCTGGTGCAGCTCCTCTTCGGTACCGACTGGCAGCGCGTAGGCCTGGGTTGTCAGGGTCAGCGTCAGGAGCGACGCCAAAACGGGGAGCCGAAGACCACTATCCCTACGAATCATGAGTTCCTCCTGGCATCGTGGTGAGGTCGATGCGTGCAAGGGACTCTATCTGTAATGCTCTTCCCAGACACTCAGGGTTCTTTGTCTCCAGGGCGGGAGTCCGGTCGCCAGGGGCGGCTGGCTGTCGCTCATCAGCCAAAATCCAGCTCGGGGGCGGGGGTCCGGTCGCCAGGAAACATGGCCGGGCCAATTATTTCCAGAGTCGCACTGACGAGCGGCGCCGCCGCTGGACTTCAGCGCGCTACGGGCAGAGGTGCCAGGCGAACGTGGTGATCGGGGTGCTGTCACCGCCGCGGTCTACCACCGAATCGGCGGTATTGATGTTGAAGTCCGAAGTCCTGTGCGAGCCGCAGTTGAACCGCGCCGAGCTGGGGGCCGAGCCGCTCACCGAGTTGCCGTACAGGAGGAGCGGCGCCGCCGTAGTTCCCGCTCCCTCGACGTTTATTCCCTGACGGGCAGAAGTCACTCTGTTACCGTGTACCTCACCGCCAACGATGTTGGTCGACAGGTACCATGGGTGGGGGCCGAGCTGGATTCCGAAGTGGCAGTTGCGGGCAGCCGAGCAGTCGATGTTGTTGCCGGTGACGAGCGCGCCGGTGAAGTCGCCCGAGGTGGTGCCGTTGAAGTTGTCGAGCATCAGTCCGGCGAAGACCACCTGCCCGGGCTGACTGATTAAGTTATTCTGCACCACCGCGCCGCGCCCGCCGCCCACGATGAGCGCCACATCGCTGTTGTCGACAAAGACATTGTCGACGATGGTGGCGCGGTCCGAGTAGTGTACGGTGAGCCCGTCTGCCCACATGTTGCTCACCGCGTTCTGGCCGTTCGCGCGGAAGACGTTTCCCGTGATCACGCCGTCGTTGCCGCGAAACTCCATGCCCGAGCCGCAGAGCGCGTTCTTGCTGACACAGCTTATGACCCGGCAGAAGGTGCAGTCACTCATCCGCGCGTTGAAGCCGTAGCGGTTGCTGCCGGCGGCGCACTGCGCGGCGGCCGTCGTGCCCAGGCGGGCCTGGCGATTGCCATCGAGGATCAGGTGGTCGAGCGTCACCTCGTGCGTCGAGTCGACGGCCAGGAAGCCGCCGCCGTTGGTGTTGAACGAGGGCAGCGCCCTGAGCACGGCGCAGCCCGATCCCGCAGCCTCACAGCTGGCGGTCGAGCCGGCGAGCCCCTGCGTCTGCAGCGTGAAGGGCTTGCTGAGCAATACCTGGGTGCCGATGCCGTAGACGCCGGGCGGCAGGTTGAGCGTGCCGCCGGCGGCGCTGCGATCGATGCACGTCTGGATCGCCGGGCCGAGATCGGTCGCGCCGTCCGGCGTCACCGAGACTCCCGGGCAGAGCGTCACGGGCGGTGCGGTGACGTTCACTGCCACGTTGGGGGACGATGCGCCGAACCAGGCGACCGCCTCGTGGACCATGCGCCACTGAAAGTTGTAAGTGCCCGGGGTCGCGGGGGCAGTGATGTTGAAGGTGAAGACCTTGGACTGACCCGGGATCACCGACTCACCAGGATTCATGTATACGCGGGTGGCGCCGGTCCACAGGGGGTTGTCCTGAGGATTTTGCGTCCCCAGCTTGTATCCCAGGTCTCTGCTGGGAGCCCAGCTGGTGGTCCCGGTGTTCTGCATGGTCACCGTGACAGTGCTCGTCTGTCCGGCGGTCATCGCGGTCGGCACGTTCTGGGCGACGAACGCGGCGTTGTCGGCGGCGCAGACAGCGGAGGGTGCGGCGAAGCCGAGGGACCCCACGAAGGCGGCAAGGAAGGTGGCCTGGTGTCTCATCTGGGAAGACTCCTTTCGACTGAGCTGATATCGTCTGGAAGCTGTACTCAGGGCGGAGGCCGTAAGAACCATCATGCAGCCTGCCGCCAGCTAGAACAGACCGCCGTGCCCGGCTGCGTACCGTACGCGCACGGATGCGTACCGTACAAGAATGTGGTGCCGATTTGCCCGCACAGCGACGCTGAAATCCTTGGTGCAGATCTTGCTCTTGAAGTCTGATTCCCAACGGGTAGCGGTTACCCCTTGAACTGATTCGCGTCGAGGTTACGCGCTTCCAGCCAGCGGTAGATCTGCGCCCGCGAGCGCTGCATCTCACGCGCGATATCCGCCACGATGCCCTTGTGCTTGACCAGCAGTGCGCGCAGG
>Ga0075158_10003148_pt1 | contig 11693 bp, 10 predicted proteins | sample JI91814BDNA_FD_70968 | JGI IMG/M metagenome (GOLD analysis project Ga0075158, IMG submission 70968) | Wastewater effluent complex algal communities from Wisconsin, to seasonally profile nutrient transformation and Carbon sequestration -... | ecosystem: Engineered > WWTP > Effluent > Algae... | reverse complement strand
GATTGATGCGGATTATATCTCTATTGATGATAATAAAAATCTGATCTACGCCAGAGGAAAACAGGACTCTTTAGGGAAGATTGTGGAACCCGTAATCACTACCCAGGCCGGGAAAAAATACGAAACCAACGAATTCAGCTATAATACAAAAACGAAACAGGCCATCGCTTTCAACGCAAGAACAGAAGAAAGTGAAGGGGTCATTATAGCTCAGAAAACTAAAAAATATAATGATTCCGTATTCGCGATGAGAAAAGCGGATTATACAACGGATGATTATTTCATTAAGAAAAAAGATACGGCAGCGGATTATTTTATGAGAGCTTATAATATTAAGCTGATTAAAACCAAAACAAAATCCCAGATTGTGACAGGTCCTATTCAGATGTTTATTGAGCAGGTGCCTACACCACTTTATCTTCCGTTTGCTATTTTACCATTTTCAGATAAAAGAGCTGCAGGTATTCTGATCCCGAGTTTTGGGGAAAGAGAAGATGTAGGTTTCTTCCTGAACGGAATTGGATATTACCAACCGATTGGAGAACACTTTGACCTTAAGGTTTTAGCCGATATTTATACAAAAGGAAGCTGGAACTTACGTCCTCAGGTGAATTACCAGAAGAAATACCGCTACTCAGGAAACTTTACAGCAGATATCGGGACTATGGTAAGAGGGATTAAAGGTTTGGATGATTATACTAAAAACAGTACCTACAGAATCAACTGGACGCACTCGCAGGATTCTAAGGCCAATCCTTTCCTTACATTCAGTGCGTCTGTGGATATTGTAAGTACCAAGTTCTATAACAACCCGCTTAATAACAACTACATTTTCAACCAGAATGTACTGAATACTCAGCAGAACTCTACGGTAACCCTAACCAAAAGATTCCTGAAACTTCCGATGACTATTACAGGAACGGCGTCATATTCCCAGAACTTTGCAACAGGATTGGCAGATCTTCGTCTTCCACAGATGAACGTAGCGATTAATCAGTTCTATCTGTTCAAATCAAGAACGGGGATCAGACAAGGGCTTCTTGAAAATATTACGGTGAATACAGGATTCAACCTTACCAATTTCGTAAATACTCAGGAAAACGAGCTATTTAAAAAAGAAATGTGGGATAAAATGCAGACAGGGCTTAAAAACAATATCGCATTGGCTACCAATACAACATTGGCGAAATATTTCACGTTCAGTTTAAGTGCCAATATCGATAATGCTTTGACTACAAAAACGCTGAACAGATATTATGATCCGGTAAAAAATGTCACGGTTGATGAGATTAACAAAAACTTTACAGGATATTCTACTTTCTCCACTTCTGCCAGTCTTCAGACCACCCTTTTCGGAATGATGAAATTTAAAAAAGGATCTGCAGTAGAAGCGGTAAGACATATGATGACTCCGAGTGTGAGCTTTACTTATTCTCCGGATTTTTCAAGTCCTAATTTCGGATATTACAGAAACTATTATAATGCAAACGGAGCATTGACGCCATATTCTATTTTTGAAAAAGGAATTATCGGAAGCCCGTCAAGCGGTATGCAGGGAGCTTTAGGTTTCAATATCGGTAACAATATTGAGATGAAAGTAAAGTCTAAGAGTGATTCTACAGGGGTGAAGAAAATCAAGATTTTTGAATCTTTAAACCTTGCAGGGAGCTACAACTTCGCCGCAAAAGATCATCCTTGGTCGGTATTCTCAATCAACGGACAATCTTCATTTTTCAATAATAAACTTACCGTAAATACCAGCCTTGCCCTGGAACCTTATAAAATTGATTTCTCATCAGGACAGGATACAGGAGTGAGAACGGAGCAGTTCGGTCACTTCAGTGTACAAGGATTCAACGTTCAGTTATCTTATCCTTTAAGCAGTGAGATTTTTGGAGGGAAGACGGATTATGCTAAGAAATATTCTTCGAAGGGAGAGGTCCGAAATGAGAATTATTATTTTGATGATGATCATTATGCTCACTTTGATCAGGCGTGGACTTTAAATATAAGCGCCAATTATGCTTACTCTAAAGGACTGAGTAAATTTGCCAATAAAATTGCCTCCATTGGACTAGATGGTAGTATCAAGCTGACACCTTACTGGAATATCAACGGAAGTACGCATTATGACATGGTGACTAAAGAATTGGCATATACAAGAATTGGTTTTTCAAGAGATCAGCGAAGTTTTACCATCAATTTCAACTGGGTTCCTTTCGGACAGTATAAAGTGTATGACTTCTTTATCGGTATCAAAGCCAATATCTTAAGTGATGCATTAAAGTACAAAGACAGAAGCTTTACCCAGCCTAATGCACCTTTCTAATATCAGATTGGCATTTGACAATATAAATTTTATATTTGCAAGCAAAATAAATTCTAATGAAATCACTGTTGGGAAAATTCGCAGACTCACGAATAGAACAGATAGTGATTGCTTATGACCTTAGAAAAAATTAAATATCCGCATATGAAACAAATAATCAACACAGTTAATGCACCTGCAGCTATCGGGCCTTATTCACAAGCTAATATGGCCAACGGAGTTTTGTATATCTCCGGACAGATTCCTGTAGATCCAGCAACTGGTAAATTGGTAGAAGGTATTGAAAAAGAAACGCACCAGGTAATGAAAAACCTTGAAGCAATTCTTACTGAAGCCGGCATGACTTTCAAAAACGTTGTAAAAGCTACCATCTTCCTTAAAAGTATGGATGATTTTGCTGTAATGAATGATATCTATGCATCATACTTAGATTCAGAAAGCTATCCTGCCCGTGAAACGGTACAGGTTTCATGCTTGCCTAAAAATGTGGATATCGAAATTTCTATGATTGCACATCAGGATTAATGAACTTTATAAGAAATACAATTGCGGTTCTGATAGGTCTTGGTATTGCAGGACTTATTATTACTCTTGGTATAAGGGCTTTTCCGCAATGGGTAACTTTTGAGGCTTTTGCTCCGTTTGAGCATTGGCAAAGGTTTCTTTTCAGCATGAAAGATGATAAGGCATTTTTCGGCTTTCTTTTGTTTATTTCCGGATTAGGAACTACTATTGGAGGGGTTGCGACTGCCATTATCGTTAAATATGCTAAAGTAGCCTATGCTATTCTGATTGGCTTTATTATGCTTTTTATTGCCATGTTGGATGTCATTATTTTTCCTTATCATCCTACATTTTATAAGATCTCCATTTTTCTTACGTTCTTTCCGTTTTCCTGGATTGGAGGAAAGATTGTAGAAGTGATCTACGAAAGGAATAAAAAGAAAAGTATCGCTGATAAAATGAACAAGTCTAAATAAATAATAAAAAAACGCTGCAGATTTCTGCAGCGTTTTTTGTTGATATGAAAACTCATTTAGTTTCTGATTAAGGCATTTTAAATCCCCTCTGGTAATTTCTTCCGTAGTCGTCCATATATTTTATTTGTGCGGTTCCGGAGAATTTATTAAGTAAATTTTCCACATCTTTCTGCGAATTTACAGGCTTACCATTAATTTCTGTGATGATATAACCGTCTACAATTCCTGCTTTAGCCATTTCGCCTCCTTCTACAACATTTTTAGCAACAACTCCGCTATTTAAGCCGTAATACGCTTTTGTTCTGTCATCAATGCTTTGGAATTCTGATCCGATTTTTTCAGTTACACTAAGATCCGCTTTTGTTCTTGTAGAGGTTCCTCCTTTCTGATCTCTAAGCGTTACACTAGTAGTACCCTCTTTACCATTTCTTAAATACGTTACCTGTACTTTATCACCAGGACGTTTGCTTCCAATTGACATAGAGAGATCAGCAAAGTCAGTGATATCGTAGCTGTCTACTTTTGTGATCACATCTCCTTTCTTCAAGCCTGCATCTTCTGCACCGCTGTTCTCACCAAATCCTGTAATATAGATTCCAGAACCTACTTTTAGATTAGTCTTATATTGTTGATTGTAGGAAGTTACCAATTGATCATTCGAAAGGTCTAAAGACTGAACTCCAAGGAATCCTCTCTGTACAATTCCGAATTTCTTGATATCTTCAACAATTTTTCTTGCTAAGTTAGAAGGAACGGCAAATCCGTATCCCTGGTAATATCCTGTAGTAGACTGAATCGCAGAGTTAATACCAATAAGTTCGCCATTCGTGTTTACCAAAGCACCCCCTGAGTTACCCGGGTTAATAGCAGCATCCGTCTGAATGAAACTTTCAATAGGGTTAGTTGCTTTTCCCTGGCCTCCTAAAATCCCGATACCTCTTCCTTTTGCAGAAACAATACCAGCTGTTACTGTAGAATTTAATCCTAATGGATTTCCTACTGCAAGTACCCATTGCCCCACGTCAATATTGTCAGAGTTCGCAAAATTCAGATAAGGAAGACCTTTTTCTTCAATCTTTAATAAAGAGATATCTGTATTAGGGTCTGTTCCTACCAAAGTAGCGATATATGATTTTTTGTTGCTTAAAACAACTTCCAGTTTGTTAGCACCTGCTACCACGTGGTTGTTGGAAATAATGTAACCGTCCGGAGAGATGATGACACCGGAACCCATTCCAGATGGCATATTGTCTGGAGTTTGTTGCTGCTTTTGTCTCTGCTGGCCTCTTCCCCCAAAAGGATCTCCGAAGAAGAAGTCAAACAAATCCTGTTCTGAAGCTCTGCTTGAAGTTCTGCTTTGGTAATTTTTGATGGTAACTACAGCCGGAACGGTTGTTTTAGCCGCTTTTACAAAATCATCGCCTACTACTCCCGTATTCATTCCTGCGAATGAAGTATTGGGTGCTGCCGTTGTAAAATAAGATTGATCTCCATTGTTGGAACTATGTCCGAAATATTGTAATGTTCCAACGGTAGTAGCTCCGGAAATGACTCCAACTACTGCAAATGGTAATAGTTTTTTTAAAGTACTCTTCATTGTATATCTTTCTTGTTTATTAATTAATTTCATTTTATGTTTTTGAGTAAACAAATTTAATGTTAAATAAGTAATCAATTAGTATGCTATGTTTCAATTTTAACTAAAATTTAACGGCTATTATGTCATTTTATACCTTATGTCGTAATTGTTAATGCCATAGTTAACAGAACTTAAAAAAAAATTAAAGAAAATATGGCAGACTTATGATATAAAGTAATCTGTTTTTCATCGCTGACAGGTCATTACTTATTGTTTGTGATTTGTGTCATAAAGATACTTAATTCAAAAATTATTATATTTGCAAAAATTTTATTCTCACTTAAAACGTTTATAGCATGCAACTGTATAACACCTTAAGCGCAGAAGAAAGAGCTCAACTTATTGCTGAAGCCGGTAAAGACCGTCTTACTTTGTCTTTCTATGCGTATGCCAAAATTGAAGACCCCAAAAAATTTCGCGATGAATTATTTATAGCCTGGAACGCATTGGATGCACTTGGCCGTATTTATGTTGCAACGGAAGGAATTAATGCTCAGATGAGTGTTCCTGCGGATCAGTTTGAGGCTTTTCGTGATACGCTGGAAGTCTATGACTTCATGAAAGGAATCCGTTTGAACGTAGCGGTAGACCAGGACAATTATTCTTTTTTAAAATTAACCATAAAAGTCAGAAACAAAATTGTTGCTGACGGTTTGAATGACGAAACTTTTGATGTTACCAATAAAGGAATTCACTTAAAAGCTCAGGAATTCAACAATTTATTAGAAGACCCGAATACGATTGTCGTAGATTTCAGAAATCACTACGAAAGTGAAGTAGGGCATTTTGAAGGAGCAATTACTCCGGACGTAGAAAACTTCAGAGAAAGTTTACCTATTATCAACGAACAGTTACAGGATTTTAAAGAAGATAAAAACCTGTTGATGTATTGTACAGGAGGGATTCGTTGTGAAAAAGCAAGTGCTTACTTCAAACATCAGGGTTTCAAAAATGTTTATCAATTGGAAGGAGGTATCATTGAGTACACCCGCCAGATAAAAGAAGAAGGAATAAAGAGTAAATTCATTGGGAAAAACTTCGTATTTGACCACCGTTTAGGAGAGAGAATTACAGACGATATTATTGCACAATGCCACCAGTGCGGAAAACCTTGTGATAACCATACCAATTGTGCAAACGATGCCTGTCATCTATTGTTTATCCAATGTGATGATTGTAAAGCTGCAATGGAAAACTGCTGTTCTACAGAATGTCTGGATATAATTCATTTACCATGGGAAGAGCAGGTAAAGCTTAGAAAAGGACTACAGGTTGGAAATAAAGTATTCAGAAAAGGAAAATCTGATGCGCTGAAATTCAAAAAATCAGGTGAGTTATCTGATAAACCTTTATCAAAAGCTGAAACTAAGAATATCCGCCAAAAAATTGCTGTTAAAAAAGAATTGATAGGAAAGGCAGAGCACTACTATTCAAAATCAAAAATTGCACAGTTTTTAATTGAAAACAAAGACCTGTCAGTTGGAGATAAAGTATTAATTTCCGGGCCTACAACAGGAGAGCAGGAAGTTACTATTACTGAAATCTATGCTAACGGAGGTCCTTGTGAAACTGCAAAACCTGGAGATCAGATTACTTTTGAACTTCCATTCAGAGTTCGTTTATCTGATAAGCTGTACAGAATTGTGCAAAATGCATAATAGGAAATAAAGCGATAGAGCTGTAAAGCTTGTCAGAGTAACAATTATTTCAGTTCAAATAACTTAATAATTATGCTAAAAGCTGAGCTTAGAAAAAAATATACCTTAAAAAGAAAAGCCTTGTCTTCTGATGAGGCTTTCTTGTTATCGGAGAAGATTTTTGAAAACTTCATCCGGTATTTCAAACCAATAGAAGAGGAAAAGGTACATATTTTCATTCCAATTCCGGCAAGAAAAGAAATTGATACCCAAATCTTTATTCAATATTTTTTAGCGCAAAATATCCGTGTTTATGTGCCTAAAATTTTTGGAGATAAGCTTATTAATATTGAGATCTTTGAAGACACTGTTTTTGAAACCAACAATTGGGGGATTTCAGAACCTGCTTCCAATGAAGATGCTGGAGAAAAATACTTTCATTACGTGATTACGCCTTTGTTGTATTGTGACAAAAAAGGAAATAGAGTAGGATATGGTAAAGGTTTCTACGACGGATTGTTTCAATGTATATCCGAAGAGACAAAAAAAATCGGAGTCAATTACTTTGACCCCGATGAATATGTGGATGACGTCTGGGAAAACGATGTTCCCCTTGACTATTTGGTTACTCCTACCGAAGTACTGTCTTTCTTAAGCGGCTTGGAATAAAAATCTAAAAAGTAGAATTTAAATTCTTTTTTAAGCTTGGAAGTAGAAAGCAGTATATACTGTGCATTCTTTTCAAAACTTCCCAGCGATTTATTTTTATTGTCAAAATATTCCACATTGAACTTGGCATAGTCCAGCGTGTCTTTTTTATAAAACTCTTTATAAACATTCAGGTTGCTCACTTTCGCTGTTTTTGCTTTCATACTGTCCAGTTCTTTCAGCAATCTTTTAAATGTCAGAGAATCCGGTTTGTGAAAATAACTTTCCATTTGTGAATAAATCACGGTATCTATTTCCGTATTTCTGTTTCCGCTAAGATATAAGGTAGACAGATCCAGAAGTTCCTGAACTTTCTGTTTGGTGATGGAATTAATAGCCTGCATACTATCCATTTGCACTGCAGGATAGCTTTTTTCATTGTTGCTGTTTCGTAGTTTATCGAGGTCGCTCACCTCCGAGGTTTTATTATTACAGGCAATAAATAACGTCAGAAGCACGGTGAAAATTAAAAAATTATTTATTCTTTTCATCTGTGGTAGCAATTTTAAATTTGATGGATATAATCTTTCCTTTGATATCCTTTTTCATTTCTATTACATTCAGGTTTTTCAGAGAGGTTGTTGGAGTTGTTACCAGAGTGATATACTTCTGTTTATCCAGCCTTTCAATGCCATACGTATCATTATCATAGACCTGATAGATGACAGCATTACTGCTGATCAGGTTTTCGAGCTGATTTCTTTTCTGCTTAATAAGAGCAACCTGCTCATCCGGATTACCTCCCTTGATGTCTTTTATAGAGAAATAATAGACCGCCATTTTATAATCATCCGGCTTTAGTTCTATTTTTTCTTCTTCAGGGGCATTTTCAAGGTTTCTGTTGACTTCCAGAGGCTCGTAGAAAGGAGCACTGATTCGCATTTTTAAATTTTTATCCTTGGTAGAATAATAAAAACACTCACCTGGTTTTATTTTATACATCAAGGGAGATTCATTTTCTTTCACTACCATTATTTCTAAGGTATTGATTACAGAAACCCCTCTGTCTTTGTCGATGAAACAATATTTATAAGTTTTCGAGAAAAGTACATCTTTAAATCCTAAAAGACCGGTGATGGTAATCAAAACTGAAGTAACAAGTGCCCAGGCATTCTTTTTGAAGAAATTTTTCTTTGGCGGAACAGATGAAATTGAAGTTTCATTTGTCGTTGTTTTGTTTTGTGTAATTGCTTGGTTTTCAGTAGTTGATTTTTGTAAATCAGTGTTTTCCTGGGCAATTATTTCAACTTTTTTAGGCTGAATTTCAGTTTTTGGTAGTTCAGGAGCTGAAGCCACTGTTTTTTCAAGTTCATCAATTTCTTCTTCCTCCAGATTTTCATTTTCCTGAAGTAATTCACCGGCAAAAAGATGTTGTTTTTTGAACTCATACCATGAGTCGTAACCCGCATAAATGCTCAATAAATTGAGCATGTCTATTCTCGGTAATTTAGTAACCGGTGAATTTTTAAAATAGGTATAAAATGACTTTTCACTGATGTTACCTTTCGCTTTTTTTCGAAGGTCTTCCTGAAAATATATAATATCTATACCCTTCCACTTGGATATGTCATCCTGCGAAGGGGTATATTCTTTTAAGTATTGACCCTGAACATCCTTTTTTAGCTGTTCAAAGTGTAATAGATCTAAATCTGTCAATTTTTCAAAAAATAATTAAATTATTGATTATCAGCTATGTTTTTTTGTAAAACTATTTTACAAAGGTATTACAATTATTTTTCATAGACAAACTTTCTAACTGCTCTACCTTTGTCTTGTTCAAATAACAGAACAGAAAAAAATTTTATAAAACAATATTAACAAAATTAAATTTAATTTATTATGAAAAAGTCATTATTCGTAGCTGCTATCGCTGCAATCTCTCTAGTTGCTTGTAAAAAAACTGAAGCTACTGCTACTGAAGGTACAACTGATTCTGCTGCTGCTACTGTAGCTGATTCTGCTGCTGTAGTTTCTGATTCAGCTGCTAAAGTTGTTGATTCAGCTGCAACTACTGCTGTAGAAGCTACTAAAGATGCTGCTGCTGCTACTACTGCTGCTGGTGCTGAAGTTGCTAAAGATGCTGCTAAAGGTGCTGCTGACGCTGCTAAAGGTGCTGCTGATGCTGCTAAAGGAGCTGCTGATGCTGCTAAAGATGCTGCTAAGAAATAATTCTAGCATACGCTTAACAATAAAAGAACCGTTTCACCCAGTGAAACGGTTTTTTTATGCTTAGTCATTGCGAGCCGAAGGCGAAGCAATCTCTTTCATATTAAAATCAGATCAGTAATAACTTATCCCTTCTTCTGTTTCAAAGATTCATAGCAGGTAATAGCTACTGCATTGCTCAGGTTTAAAGAATCAATACTTCCGGCCATAGGAATTAGCGTATTTTTTCCTTTTCCAATCCAGAAATCACTCAATCCCGAATGTTCCGTCCCGAATAATACGGCAGAGCGCTGTCTGAAATCTCTCTTATAAAGATCCTCAGCACTTTCATCCATAAGTGTAGTGTAGATATTGAAACTGTTTTTCTGCAGGAATTCCAAGGTTTCTTCATTTTCAGCCTGATAGACTTCCATTCCGAAAAGGCAGCCAACACTGGATCTTATCACATTAGGGTTGTAAAAATCAGTTTTTCCATCAGCAACAATCAGTGCATCTACGCCAAAAGCTTCACAGCTTCTTAAAATAGCCCCAAGATTTCCTGGCTTTTCTACGCCTTCAACAATAATTACCGTAGAATCTTTTTTAGGAATAAAGGCCGAGAGTGGAGTTTCTTTTGCCTGGTAGATACCGATAATTCCTTCGGAACTTCCTCTGTAAGCTATTTTTTCATACACTTTTTCACTTACATAATGGATTTTTCCATCGGGAAGAGTTCCTTTAAAGATATTTTCAGAGATAAAGAATTCCAGCGGCTCAAAATCATACTGCATGGCTCTTTCATTTTCCTGCTGGCCTTCTACTACAAAAACTTTTGATTTTTTACGAAATCTGTTATCAGTAAGGAGCTTAGTGACATTTTTTATTTTATCGTTTTGAAAACTTTCTATCAACATTTTGCAAAATTATGCAAAATTTATGATTGAACTTCTCTGGTTTTAATAAAAAGGTTTTTCCATGTAATCTCCATTGGAATTTTATTTTTTCTTTTATAATAGATAATGGCTAAGATCAAGACGACAATGGATAACAATTTATAGAGGTTTCCATAGAAATTTCCGGAAACGTTTTCCGAAACATTGAAAATTTCCCAGTACAAATTCATAAAAAAATGAAGGAAAATGGCGGTCCATAAGTTATACTCTGATTCAAAATATGCCCAGGCAAAGAATATTGATCCTAAAAATGTAATGGTAAATATTTCGGTAAGTTCTATTAAGTTCTGACTTTGATACAAATGTACCTGTGCAAAAAGTAAAGAACCTAATAATGCGGATGATAAAAATCCAAGCCGTGTAAATCTGTACAATATTCCAATAAGAAAAGATCTGAAAATAATTTCTTCAAAAAATGCTGAAGATAATGTATTGATAAACAGGGATTCAAAATTTATTTTACTGATTGCTTTAAAATGGATAATGTATCCGATGAGCATTGGTAAAGTTCCGATCCATGCAAAAGAAAATCCTTTGATAACTGGCTTATTTAATGAAAGCGGGTCTGAAATGTTTCTTTTGGGCAATAAAATTTTTAATGTAACCATCAATGGAACTAAAGTTACTGAATAAGCAATTACATGGGCTATTGCTTTGCTGTGAAACAGATTTTTTGAAAGCGTCTGAATGTTTTTAAAAAAGAAAAAATCGAAGAAATAATAGATTGTAAAGCCTAGAATAAAGATGAAAAAGAAGCGGATGTTTTTACTCATGTCTGTTAAATTTTGAGCAAAAATGTAGCTTTAAATCTATGTTTTCAATTGAATGTGATGAATAACAAAGAATAGTGACGAATGACAAAAATTATGAATTCTGCTGTTGTAATTGAGGAATAATGGAAGGTATAAAACTCCTTGAAACCGGGATCTCAAAATCAATTTCAGGAAGAATTAATTTATAACCCTGAGCATTTCCTTTGAGATTTTTTACTCTTCTAAGATTAACAATATAGGAACGGTGGCATTTTTTGACAGAATCAGTTTCGATTTGTTGTAAAGCATTGGAAAAGCTTATTCTGATTACTATTTTTTTTACGCTGTTCTTCTCTAAAAAGTAAAACGTACAGTAGTTTTCCATGGACTGAACGCAAAGAAAATCTTTTTCATGGATCATAAGTTCTGTATTCTGAGCTGATATTTTTAACAGATTGTGTAGTTGTTCAGGAGCCGGAATGGGAAGATGTTGAGAAATATTGTCTGCTTTCTTTTCATGAATATTTTTTAAATAGATGTACCGGGATAA
>Ga0075158_10003147_pt1 | contig 11697 bp, 12 predicted proteins | sample JI91814BDNA_FD_70968 | JGI IMG/M metagenome (GOLD analysis project Ga0075158, IMG submission 70968) | Wastewater effluent complex algal communities from Wisconsin, to seasonally profile nutrient transformation and Carbon sequestration -... | ecosystem: Engineered > WWTP > Effluent > Algae... | reverse complement strand
CCGCGCGCGTGCCCGACCACGGCAAGCGGGTGCCGTTCCGCTTCCTGCGCATCGCCGGCGACGCCCGCACCGCCCTTGCCGACGCCACCATCGCCCGACTGCTGGAACGCGAAACCAACCCCGGCGACGGCGCGATCGAGAAGCTGCGCAACCGCTTCACCCTGCCGCCGCTGACCATCGCGGTCATCGCCAGGCTGGGCGATGACGAGAAGATCCCTGCCTCGGAACGGTTTTCGACGGCGTCCTGTGTCTGCCTGTTGCTGCTGCAGGCCGCGCAGGCCGAAGGCTACGGCGCGCAATGGCTGACCGGCTGGCCCTGCTACGACCGCCCCTTCCTTGAGAACACGCTGGGGCTGCAGGCGGACGAGCAACTGGTCGGCACCATCGCCATGGGCACCCCGCAGGTCGATGTGCCCGACCGCGAGCGCCCGGATCCGCGCGACCTCCTGACGGACCTCACCCTGTAGGACCGGATGACCCAACCCACCCTCCACCTGGTCGACGCCTCGATGTACGTGTTCCGCGCCTGGCATTCGATGCCGGACGAGTTCCACGATGCCGACGGCTGGCCGACCAACGCGGTGCACGGCTTCGCCCGCTTCCTGCTGGAACTGCTGGAACGCGAGCGCCCGCGGCATATCGCGATCGCCTTCGACGAATCGCTGGATTCCTGCTTCCGCAATGCGATCTACCCGGCCTACAAGGCCAATCGCGATCCCGCGCCACCGGAACTGCGCCGGCAGTTCGCCTGGTGCAAGGCGCTGTGCAAGGCGGTCGGGCTGGTCACCCTGGCCCACACCGACTACGAAGCCGACGACCTGATCGGTACCGCCGTGCATGTCGGCCGCCGAGACGGTTTCCGCAGCGTGATCGTCTCCGCCGACAAGGACCTGTCGCAGCTGCTGCAGGCAGACGACGAGCAATACGATTTCGCCAAGGCGGTGCGCTGGAAGGCGGATGGCGTGAAGGCGCGGCATGGCGTGCACGCGCACCAGATCGCCGACTACCTGGCCCTGACCGGCGACGCGGTCGACAACATCCCCGGCATCACCGGCATCGGCGCGAAGTCGGCGGCGATCCTGCTTGCGCATTTCCAGTCGCTTGACGCGCTGCTGGCGCGCATCGACGAGGTGCCGTTCCTGCGCCTGCGCGGCGCTGCTGGAATGGCCACCCGCCTGCGCGAGCAACGCGAGCACGCGCTGCTGTGGCGACAACTCACCACCATCGCGCTGGACGCACCCTTGCCGGAGGGCGGCTTCGCACGTGGTCGCGGCGACGGCGAGGAACTGGCGTCGCTGTCGGACTGGGTCGGCTTCGGGCCGCTGACCCGCAAGCGCTTGGCCGATGCGGCAGGGCTCTCGACCTAAAACCGCCCGCAAAGCATCCGAGCGACGGAGTCCTCTGCCGGTGGGAGTTCGAGCGCGCCATGGATGGCGCGCGGCCGCGCATCGGAGCCGGATGCGGAGCCTAAGCGGCGAAGTCCTACCGGCAGAGGGCTTCGGCGCGAATGTGGATCGTCATCCGCCTGCGTTAGCATCGACGCATGGGACAGAACCTCAAGCACACCCTCTACGAAGGCGACTGGCTGCGGCTGGTCCGCATCGGCCACTGGGAAGCCTGCGAGCGCACCCACGGCCAAGGCATGGCGGTGATCGTGATCGCGGTGACCCCGGCGGACGAGGTCCTGTTCGTCGAGCAGTACCGTATCCCGCTGGGTTCGCGCACCATCGAAATGCCCGCGGGCCTGGTCGGCGACGACCATGCGCAAGACACCCTGGTCGATGCCGCGCGTCGCGAACTGATCGAGGAAACCGGCTGGTCGCCGGGCAAGGTCGACGTGCTGCTGGTCGGCCCGACCAGTTCCGGCATGAGCAACGAACGCATCGCCTTCGTCCGCGCACGCGACCTGACCAAGGTCGGCGATGGTGGCGGCGTGGACAGCGAGGACATCACCGTGCACGCCGTGCCACGCGCCGAAGCGCCCGCCTGGCTGATGCGCAAGCAGGCGGAAGGCTTCGAGCTCGACCTCAAGCTCTGGGCCGGGTTGTGGATGATCGACCGCAATCCGGATGGCTCCGATGCAAAGTGAGCCGGACTTGACGACGGTCAAAATGCCGGCGGCGTGATCGTGGGAGACTCGGTTGAATGCCGAGGAATCCGCCATGAGCACATCCCGTCGAAGTACCCCCGCCGCACCCGCCAAGCCTTCCGCCGCCAAGCCGGCCCCACGCCGCCGCACCCGCCGGCCACCTACCGAAGCCGCGTTGGCGCCAACCGCCGCAGCTGCAGCGGTGGCGCAGGAGGAGGCTGAGCGCTGGGCACAGGCGCACCCACCCGCACCGGTGCCGCCGATGGGCGTGTCCCCCGCGGCACTTGGCGTCTCGGCCGACGCCGCGCGCGAGATGGAGAACATGCCGGCCAGCGCCGAGAACAGCACCGCCGCACCGCTGCCTGCGAGTTATCCCTACCGCACCCGACTCAAGCGCAAGGATTACGAGGACGAGAAGCTGCGGCTGCAGATCGAACTGCTGAAGGTTCAGAGCTGGGTCAAGGAGACCGGCCAGCGCGTGGTGATGCTGTTCGAGGGCCGCGACGCCGCCGGCAAGGGCGGCGCCATCAAGCGCTTCACCGAGCACCTCAACCCGCGTGGCGCGCGCGTCGTGGCGCTGGAGAAACCCAGCGAACAGGAACGCGGCCAGTGGTATTTCCAGCGCTACATCGAACACCTGCCCAGCTACGGTGAAATGGTGTTCTTCGACCGTAGTTGGTACAACCGCGCCGGCGTCGAACGAGTGATGGGATTCTGCAGCCCGGCCGAATACCTGGAGTTCCTGCGCGAGGCGCCGGAGTTCGAACGCATGCTGGCGCGCAGTGGCATCCGCCTTTACAAATTCTGGTTCTCGGTGAGTCGCGAGGAACAGCTGCGCCGCTTCAACTCGCGCCGCAATGATCCGCTCAAGCACTGGAAACTCTCGCCCATCGACCTGCAATCGCTGGACAAGTGGGAGGACTACACCGAGGCCAAGGAAGGCATGTTCTTCCACACCGACACCGCGGACTCACCGTGGATCGTGGTCAAGTCGGACGACAAGAAGCGGGCGCGACTCAACTGCATGCGCCACGTCCTGTCCACCCTGCCATATCCGGGCAAGGATCCGCGGGTGGCGTATGCGCCTGACCAACGCATCGTCTGCAATGCCGCCCACGTGCTGGCGGACAACGGACAGTAGCCGTAGGCGCGCCGGCCGCGTCGTGGGCTGATGCGCCCGCCACGGGGCGGGCGCACGCGGATGGATCAGTCGGCGAAGCGGTCCGTCGCTGCCACCAGCGCGTCGACGTTCTCGGCCTCGAAGCCGGAATGGCCGGACGCGGCGGAAATCACCAGCTCCGCCTTCGGCCAGGCCTTGTGCAGTTCCCACGCATTGGCGACCGGGCAGACCACGTCGTAGCGGCCGTGCACGATCACGCCCGGGATGTCCTGGATGCGGCCGATGTCGCGCAGCAACTGGTCCTCGACCTCGAAGAAGCCGCCGTTGACGAAGTAGTGGTTCTCGATGCGCGCGAACGCCAGCGCGAAGCGCGGATCGCCGTGGCTGTTGGCGAAATCAGGGTCGATGTGCAGGTAACTGGTCGCGCCCTCCCAGATGCTCCACGCCTTCGCCGCCGCCAGGCGGGTGGCCTCGTCCGTCGAGGTGAGCCGGCGATGGAACGCCGAGATCAGGTCATGCCTTTCGACCGGCGGGATCGCTGCCAGGTAGTGCTCCCAGGCGTCCGGGAAGATCCGGCTCGCGCCTTCCTGGTAGAACCACTCCAGTTCCCAGCGGCGCAGCATGAAGATGCCGCGCAGGACCAGTTCGGTGACCCGCCGTGGATGGGTTTCGGCATAGGCCAGCGCCAGCGTGGAACCCCAGCTGCCGCCGAAGACCTGCCAGCGCTCGATACCCAGCAGTTCGCGCAGCTTTTCGATGTCGGCGACCAGGTCCCAGGTGGTGTTGTCCACCAGGTCGGCATGCGGCGTACTGCGACCGGCGCCGCGCTGGTCGAACAGGACGATGCGGTACTTCGCCGGATCGTGGAAGCGGCGCATCTTGTCGTTGCAGCCGGCACCGGGACCGCCATGCAGCATCACCACCGGTTTGCCCTGCGGATTCCCGCACTGCTCCCAGTACAGCGTGTGGCGGCCGTCGACTTGCAGGGTGCCGGTTTCGTAGGGGGCGATCTCGGGGTACAGCGTGCGCATGCGGGGGCATCCGTGCGGTGTGGGGCGCGCATTCTACCGCGCAGGGTTCAGTCGGCCGTCCGGCCCAGGGTCACGCGGTCGCGGCCTTCGAGATCCTGCACGGTCTCGACATCGATGAAGCCCGCCGCTTGCAGCAACGCGCGTACGGCCTCGCCCTGGTCCCAGCCGTGTTCCAGCAGCAACCAGCCGCCCGCTTCCAGGTGGGCCGGCGCATCGCCCACGATCCGCCGGATCGCATCCAGCCCCTCCGCACCGGACGACAGCGCCGTCGGCGGCTCGAAGCGCAAGTCGCCTTCGCCAAGGTGCGGATCGCCGTCGGCGATGTACGGGGGGTTGCTCGCGATAAGGTCGAAGGTGTCGCCCGCGAGCGGCGCGAGCCAGTCGCCCTCGCGGAACTCGACGGTGGCGATACGGTTGCGCGTCGCATTCCGGCGCGCGACTTCAAGCGCCGCGTTGCTGGCATCGGTGGCGATGAGCGAGGCACGCGCCCGCTCCTTCGCAATCGCCAGCGCGATCGCGCCCGAGCCGGTGCCGAGATCCGCAACCCGCGCCACGGCATCGACCGCAATCCGCGCCAGCGCGAGGTCGACCAGCAGTTCGGTCTCGGGTCGCGGGATCAGGGTGGCCGGGGAGACGGCGAGTTCCAGCGTCCAGAAGCCCTGCGTACCGGTCAGGTAAGCCACCGGCTCGCCGGCCTGGCGACGCGCCAGCATGGCCTCGAAGCGCTCGGCAATGCCAGGCTCCGCCAGGTCAGAGGCATGCGCGAACAGCCAGCTTCGCGGCTTCGCCACCGCGTGGGCAAGCAGCCATTCGGCATCGACGCGCTCGATGGCGGTTGCGGCCTGGCGCAGCAGGGATTCGATGGTCGCAGGCGCAGCGGGCATGGCCACAGTGTCGCATCGCGGTCTTTCCTGCGGCATTTGACCCAGATCAATAGCGAAAGACTATCGAAACGATATAATCAATTTCATTGATCGATAACGCAAGCTTCGATAGATTTGTCGCGTTGCAGCAAACCACTCCCCCCGAAACCCAAGAGGCTTCCATGTCCCTGCTCGATTCCAGCGTCACCCTGCATCCGCGTCCGCTGATCAACTCCAAGGTGCCGGCGTTCAAGGCCAATGCCTACAAGAACGGCGCCTTCATCACCGTCAGCGACGAGGACCTGAAGGGCAAGTGGTCCGTGCTGATCTTCATGCCGGCCGCCTTCACCTTCAATTGTCCGACCGAGATCGAAGACGCCGCCGACCATTACGCCGAGTTCCAGGCGATGGGCGCCGAGGTCTACATCATCACCACCGACACCCATTTCAGCCACAAGGTCTGGCACGAGACCTCGCCCGCCGTCGGCAAGGCGCAGTTCCCGCTGGTCGGCGACCCGACCCACCAGCTGACCCGCGCTTTCCGCGTGCACATCGACGAAGAAGGCTTGGCCCTGCGCGGCACCTTCATCGTCAACCCGGACGGCGTCATCAAGACCGCCGAGATCCACGACAACGCGATCGCCCGCGACGTCAAGGAAACCGTGCGCAAGCTGAAGGCCGCCAAGTACGTGGCCGAGCACCCCAACGAGGTCTGCCCGGCGAAGTGGAACGACGGCGCCAAGACCATCAAGCCGTCGCTGGACCTGGTCGGCAAGATCTGACCGCTCCTGCGCGCGGTCCTGTCGCCGCGCGCAGTCCGTCCCTCTCCCGTCACGGGAGAGGGCTCCGGCCAGCCCCTCGCGGGTGGTTGGCCGCAGCCCTTTCCGCCTCACCGCCGCGCGCAATGCGCGGCACGCCATCACGCGAGGACCCCCATGCTCGACGCCGACCTCAAGTCCCAACTCGCCGCCTACCTCGAGAAGCTGCAGCAGCCCATCGAGCTGGTCGCCTCGCTGGACGATTCCGATGCCGCGCACGAGCTCGATGCGTTGCTTGGCGAGATCGCCGCGCTGTCGCCGAAGATTTCCCGTGCCGTTGGCGATGACACACGCAAACCGTCTTTCCAGATCCGCCGCACGGGCACGGACATCCAGGTAGGTTTCGCCGCGATTCCGCTCGGCCACGAGTTCACCTCGCTGGTGCTGGCGCTGTTGCAGGTCGGCGGCCACCCGGTGCGCATCGACGATGCGCTGGCCGCGCAGGTGCGTGGATTGCCGGGCGAGTACGTGTTCGAGACCTACATGTCGCTGCATTGCCAGAGCTGCCCGGATACCGTGCAGGCGCTGAACGCGATGAGCGTGCTGAATCCGCGGATCCGCCACGTCGCCATCGACGGCGGCCTGTTCCAGGCCGAAGTGGAGGCGCGCGAAATCCTGTCGGTGCCGACCATCTACCTCAACGGTGCGGTGTTCGATGCCGGCCGGATGAGCGTCGAGCAGGTGCTGGCCAAGCTCGACACCGGTGCGGCAGCGCGCACGGCCGAGGCCTTGAAGGACACCGCACCCTACGAAGTGCTGGTCGTCGGTGGCGGTCCTGCAGGTGCAGCGGCGGCGATCTATGCCGCGCGCAAGGGCATCCGTACCGGCATCCTCACCGAGCGCTTCGGCGGGCAGGTGCTGGACACCATGGCGATCGAGAATTTCCCCTCGGTCGAATACACCGAAGGCCCGAAGCTCGCCGCCTCGCTGGAAGCGCACGTGCGCAGCTACGGGGTCGAACTGGTGACCTCGCAGCGGGCGAAGGCACTGCATCCGGCGACCGAAGATGGCGGCTTCGTCGGGATCGAACTCGACAGCGGCGCGACCCTGCGTGCCCGCACCGTCGTGCTCGCACCGGGCGCGCGCTGGCGGCAGACCGGCGTGCCCGGCGAGGCCGAATACCGCAACAAGGGCGTCACCTACTGCCCGCACTGCGACGGCCCGCTGTTCAAGGGCAAGCGCGTGGCGGTGATCGGCGGCGGCAACTCCGGCGTGGAAGCGGCGATCGACCTGGCCGGCCTGGTCGAACACGTCACCCTGTTCGAATTCGACGGCAAGCTGCGCGCCGATGACGTGCTGCAGCGCAAGCTCTACAGCCTGCCGAACGCGAGCGTGCACGTGAACGCGCAAACCACCGCCTTCATCGGCGACGGCAACAAGCTGCAGGCGCTCGAGTACACCGACCGCGGCACCGGCGCGACCCATCGGATCGACGTCGCCGGCGTGTTCGTGCAGATCGGCCTGCTGCCCAACAGCGAATGGCTGAAGGACACCGTGCTGCTGACCCCGCGCGGCGAGATCGTGATCGACGACCGTGGCCACACCAACCTGGCGGGCGTGTTCGCCGCCGGCGATGCGACTACCGAGCCGTTCAAGCAGATCGTGATTGCCATGGGCGCCGGCTCGACCGCGGCGCTGTCCGCCTTCGATCACCTGATCCGCCACTCGGCGCCACTGGCCACGACCGAAGCTGCTGCGGCATGATCGACGGCGCATGAACCTGCGCGACCTGAAGTACCTGATTGCGCTGGCCGACCTGCGCCACTTCGGGAAGGCCGCGGATGCCTGCTTCGTCAGCCAGCCGACCCTCTCCACCCAGGTCCGCAAGCTGGAGGAGGAACTCGGGGTGACCCTGGTGGAACGCGCGCCGCGCAAGGTCATGCTGACCGCGACCGGCCAGGACGTGGTGCAGCGCGCGCGCCGCATCGTGGCCGACGTCGAGCAGATGCGCGAAGCCGCCCGCCGCAGCAAGGATCCGGAATCCGGTTCGCTGCGGCTCGGCGTGTTCCCGACACTTGCTCCCTACCTGCTGCCGCATGTGGTGCCGCAGCTACGCGAGCGTTTCCCGCAACTGGAACTGCTGCTGGTCGAGGAGAAGAGTGACGTCCTGCTGCAGCGCCTGCGCGAAGGGCGACTGGATGCCGCGCTGCTCGCATTGCCCGTGCACGACGAGCAGTTGCACGCAGAGTTCCTGTTCGAGGAACCCTTCGTGCTGGCCGCGCCGCAGGGGCATGAACTCGCGACGCGCACGTCGTTGCATGTCGACGAACTCTCCGACGAAACACTGCTGTTGCTGGAAGACGGCCACTGCCTGCGCGACCAGGCGCTCGACGTCTGCCGGCTGTCCGGCGCGCAGGAGAAGTCCGGTTTCCGCGCCACCAGCCTGGAGACCTTGCGGCAAATGGTCGCGGCCGGGGTCGGCGTGACCTTGTTGCCGGCGCTGTCGGTACACGCGCCGATCGTGCAGCCTGCCAACATCCGCCTGGTGAAGTTCAGCGAACCCGCGCCGAGCCGCCGCATCGCCCTGGTCTGGCGCAAGTCATCGGCAATGGAAGCGTTCCTGCAGCAGTTGGCCGCTGAAGTCGGCGGACTTGCCCGCGCGCAGTTGCAGTCCCACTGAGGAAACCATCGATGGCACGACCGCCGGGCTGGATCGTGTTGATGGTGTTGGGTTGCCTCGTACTGGGCTGGTGGCTGTCCAATCCCGCGCCATCGTTGCCGCCGCCCGCGACAGGTGTCGCATCCGTCGCCGGCGGCGCGCGCGCGGACACCAGCGCATGCCCGTTGCCGCCACTGGTCGCGCGCGGCGACGCGCCACTGCAAAGCGAGGTCCCGTCGTCGATGCCGTCGCTGCCGCTGGAAGGCGCCACGCTGCAGCCGTTGGCCGGTTTCAGCGTGGAGGCGCGCGTGCTTGGTCGCGAGGATTACCGCATGGGCCGCGAGGCCGACTTCTCGCCGATGGACCTGGCCCTGGGCTGGGGCCGGATGACCGACGACGCGGTGCTGGGACAGCTCGACATCAGCCAGGGCGGTCGCTGGTACAGCTACCGCTGGCAACGCGACCCGCCCATCCCGGTGGACGAGATCGTGCGCAGCAGCGCCAACATGCACATGGTGCCGGCCGACGACGCGGTGGCAGAGGCCCTGCGCGATGTCGACGCGGGCGACCGCGTGCGCATCGACGGCTGGCTGGTGCAGGTCAACACGCCGGACGGCTGGCGCTGGCGGAGTTCACTGACCCGCGAGGACAGCGGCGGTGGCGCCTGCGAAGTCGTATACGTCTGCGCGGTAAGCCAACTCTGAGTGGGCGGCGGCGGTCATGGACGCTGCATGCGTGGCCGCGTTTTGCGCGATGATAGCCAGCATGAATCGAATCGCATTGTTGTTGGTGTGCGTGCTCGCGTGGCTGCCGGCAAATTCGGCTGCGGCCGAGAAGCCGGGCGAGGCCAGCATCGTCTTCGTCGGCGACGTCATGGTCGCGGAAACCCCTGGCGAGCTCATCGCAAAGGGTGTCGATCCGTTCCTGCCCTTCCAGCCCATCCTCCGGGCGCACGACATCCGCATAGGCAACCTGGAATGCACGGTGGCAACCGGCGGCAAGGCCGAAGCCAAGCCCTACACCTTCCGCGCGGATCCGGCCGTGCTGCCGCTGCTGGCGCGACATTTCGACGCGATGTCGCTGGCCAACAACCACTCCGGCGATTTCGGCAAGGCCGCGTTCGCGGAACAACTCGGGCTGATGAAAAAGGCAGGGCTGCCGTATTTCGGCGGCGGCCACGACGCGACCGAAGCGCACGCGCCGTTGATCGTGGAACGCAATGGCCTGCGCATCGCCCTGCTCGGCTACCTGGAGTTCAAGCCGCGTTCGTTCGAAGCCGATGCCCACCGCCCGGGCGTGGCATGGAGCGGAGAGGACGACCAGGTCATCGAGGACATCATCGCGGCGCGCACCATCCACCACGCGGACATCGTGATCCCCTACATGCACTGGGGTTGGGAAGAGGAAGCCCAACCCAGCCCGCGCCTGCGCGAATTCGCGCGGCGGATGATCGACGCCGGCGCCGACATGGTCGTGGGCGGCCATCCGCACGTGACCCAGGGCGCGGAGACCTACAAGGGCAAGCCGATCATCTACAGCCTGGGCAATTTCCTGTTCAACGGCTTCGACACCGAAGCGACCACGACCGGCTGGGTACTGTCCCTGCGCGTGGGACGCGAGGGCGTGCGCGAATGGCGCACCCACGTGGCCAGGCTCGACGCCAACGGCGTGCCGCATCCCGCCATCGATGCCGCCAGCCCATGCGGTGTTGCCGGCGACCCGGCCGTCCGCCAATGCAAGGGAACGCCATGAAGCGGATCGCCTGCTGCCTGCTGCTGGGCCTCGCCTGCGCCGATGCAGCCGCCGCCGGCGCACGCTGCCACGTCATCTACGGCGGCGAGGAATGGACCGTCGACGCCGCGCCCACCGCGCAGCCATATCGCGTCGAAGGCAAGAAGATCGGCCGTTACTTCGAATTCAAGCTGGTCGTCGCCGACCAACCCACGACCGGCCAGTCCATCAGCATCTACACCTACGGCATGTCCACCGGCGAGCCGGTACTGATCCACCAGGCGCTGTATCGCCCGCCGTTCGATCCACGCGCCGACGGCACCGGGTTCAGCGGCTTCCAGTACGTCTACGAGCCCAGCAAGAGCAGCGAGCTGCAGTACTGGTGCCAGGCCCTGCCCTGACGGCGCGCGAGCGCCTCAGGCGCCGGTGCCGATCGGGCAACTCACGCCGGTGCCACCCAACCCGCAATAGCCCATCGGGTTCTTCGACAGGTATTGCTGGTGTTCGTCCTCGGCATAGAAGAACGCTGGCGCGGGATACAGGATCTCGCTGGTGATCCCGCCGAGGCCGGCATCGAGCAACCGGCGCTGGTAGGCATCGCGGCTGGCGATGGCGGCATCGAACTGTGCCTGCGTCGAGCAGTAGATCGCGGATCGGTACTGGGTGCCGATGTCGTTGCCCTGGCGCATGCCCTGGGTGGGATCGTGGCTTTCCCAGAACGTCTTCAGCAACCCGTCGAAGCTGGCTTCGCCGGGGTCGTACGCCACCAGCACCACTTCGGCATGGCCGGTTTCGCCGGAACAGACTTCGCGGTAGGTCGGGTTGGGCGTGACACCACCGGCATAGCCGACCGCCGTGGTGAAGACACCCGGGATCCTCCAGAACTTGCGTTCTGCGCCCCAGAAGCAGCCCATGCCGAATTGCACGGTTTGCAGGCCGGTGAATTCGCCTGCGATGGGACGGCCATGCACGTGGTGCGCGTTGCGCACTGCCATCGGCGTATCGCGCCCGGGCAATGCGTGTGCCGGATCGACCATGCGTTGTTTCCAGCCGCCTATGCCCAGCATCGCCAATCTCCTTCGGAACGGACTTGCTGGATGGCGTCGGTCGGCTTGCTTTGCAACCCGTCTCGATCAGTCCACGTAGGCCGGCGCCGCGCAGACGCGGTTGCGGCCTTCGCGCTTGGCCCGGTACAGCGCCTTGTCCGCGCGGGCCAGCAGCTTTCCGGGATCGTCGCCCTCGCGCAGCACTGCCATGCCGATGCTGATGGTGAAGCGCAGCGCCTCGCCCTGCCAGTCCACCACCGCCGCTTCCACCGCCTCCCGCAGGCGTTCGCCGACCAGCCGCGCCGAGGCCGCATCCTGCCCCGGCAACAGGACCAGGAATTCCTCGCCGCCATAGCGGCCGAACACGTCCTGCGGGCGCAATTCCGCGCGCAGGGTGGCG
>Ga0075158_10003143_pt1 | contig 11705 bp, 9 predicted proteins | sample JI91814BDNA_FD_70968 | JGI IMG/M metagenome (GOLD analysis project Ga0075158, IMG submission 70968) | Wastewater effluent complex algal communities from Wisconsin, to seasonally profile nutrient transformation and Carbon sequestration -... | ecosystem: Engineered > WWTP > Effluent > Algae... | reverse complement strand
CAGGCCGGTGGCGTCGCGGAACAGCGCCCACACCACCGGGCCCTGCGGCCCGTTGACGCCCTTGGCGACGAAGCGATAGGCGGCGAAGCTCAGCACCGCCACCAGCAGTGCCGTAAGTCCAACCTTCAGTGCCGCCGACATGCTCTTCATCGAGAAACTCCTTCAGCGCCGCGGTCGCGGAATGTTCTTTCGACCGTGTGGGGGACCTTTTGGGGGGCTCTGCGCCGCGTCCGGCAGATCATCTACGATCAGATCCTTTTCGTCGATATCCGGCAGCTGCACCGCCCCCGAGGTGCCGATAAACTCGCGCAGCCACTTGTGGCGCGTCTGCTTGATCTCCTCGGGCGTCCCGCTGGCGATGATGACGCCGCCGTAAAGCGCCGAGATCCGGTCGCCGATGCGAAACGTCGAGGCCATGTCGTGGCTGATGATGACGCTGGTCACCTGGTGCTCCCGCGAGACGTCGCGCATCATGTCGTCGACGTTCTTGGTCGACACCGGGTCCAGGCCGGTGGTCGGCTCGTCGTACAGCAGGATCTCCGGCTTCATCACCAGCGCCCGCGCCAGGCCGACGCGCTTGCGCTGGCCGCCCGACAGCTCGGCCGGGAACTTCTTCATGAGCACCTGCGGCAGCGCCAGCTTGTCGAGCTGGTCGACGGCGATCTGGTGCATCTCGGCGCGGGTGTAGCGCCGCCGCTTGCGCGGCTTGCCGGTGCTCGGGTCGATCGACTGGTCGCTGTCCGGATCGCCGTGCTCGACGAGCGGAAAGATGATGTTCTCCTCGACCGACATCGAGTCGAACAGCGCCGCATACTGGAACAGCATGCCGAACTTCTTGCGCATCCGGTTGAGCCCGACGTCCGACAGCGGCACGATGTCCTCGCCGTCGACGTGGATCGAGCCCTGATCGGGCTTTAGGAGCCCCATCAGGTGCTTCATGATCACCGACTTGCCCTGCCCCGAGCCGCCGATGATGACGTTGATCTTGCCGCGCGCGATGTCCAGGTCGACGCCGCGCAGCACGTAGTGCGGCCCGAAGGTCTTGTGGATGTTGCGCACGCGGATGTGCCAGGCCTCGTTCTCGGAGCTGGCGTCCTCGTCCGGGGGCTGCCACTGGCCTTCCATGGGCATCGGGCTAGCTGCCTCCGGCGTGGGTCACGAAGGTCAGCCACAGGTCGGTGAGGAAGTAGTCGAGCACCAGGATCGTCACGAAGCTGCCGACCACCGAGCGGGTCGTCGCCACGCCCACCCCCTTGGCGCCGCCGCCGGCGTTATAGCCCTGGTTGCAGGCGATAAGGGTCAGCACGCACCCGAACACCAGCGCCTTGACCAGGCCCTGGGTTAGGTCGTTGGCGTCGAGCAGCCAGCGGGCGTTGGCGATGAACACCCCGCGGTCGACGTTCTGCACCTCGACGGCGACGATGTAGGCGCCGAACATGCCGACGCAGTTGAACAGCATGGCCATCATCGGCACCATGATCGTCCCGGCGATCACCCGCGGCACGATCAGGTACTGCAGCGGGTTTATCGCCATGGTCGCCAGGGCGTCGATCTGCTCGGTGATGCGCATCGAGCCGAGCTCGGTCGCCATGCCGGCGCCGGCGCGAGCCGAGACCACGATCGCGGTGAACACCGGCGCCAGCTCTCGCGAGAGCGCCAGCCCGACGGTCGCGCCGACGTAGGCCTGGGCCTGGAAGGTCCGCAGCGCCGAGCTCAGCTGCAAGGCGAACACCGCGCCGACGAACAGCGAGATGAGCAGCACGATCGGCAGCGACTCGAACCCGACAAACACCATCGCCTCGATGAGCACCCCGAGCCGCAGCGGCGGCCGCAGCATCCAGCGCACGACGTTGAGCAGCAGCAAAAGATGCGCGCCCACCGTCTCGATGAGCAGGGCGAGGACGCGCAGCACCGGGCGCCACAGTCGGTCCACCCAGCCAGCCAGTCGCTCTAGCCACATAGGCCTATCCTAACGCAAAAGTGGGACGGGCCGCCCGCGCTCGTCGGACACGGGCCGGCAGCCGGGTCGGCCGGGGCCGGCTTGGTCGCAGCGGGACAGTGGCGCGCGCGCATCCCCTGCTTTTACCTGAACTTGCACCGCCGCGACCAGCTTCTCCTACGGCCGCACCTCGCCGACGTACACCCGCGGCACCCGCTTGGACACCGTGCAGCAGATCTCCCACGGGATGGTGCCGGCCCAGTCGGCCAGCTCGTTCAGGGTGATGAGCCCGCCCTCCCCGCTCGCCCCGCCGGGGACGCGCTGGCTGCCCAGGATTACCACCTCGTCGCCGAGCTGCACCCCCGGCACCGCGGTGACGTCGATCATCGTCATGTCCATCGTGATCGGCCCGAGTACGGCGCAGCGCTGGCCGCCGCACAGGACCTGGGCGCGGCCGCTCATCCGCCGGGTGTAGCCGTCGGCGTAGCCGAGCGGCAGCGTCGCCACCCGGGTCGGCGCGCAGGTCTGCAGGGCGGTGCCGTAGCTCACCCCCGCCCCGCGGGGCAGCTCGCGCAGCGCGATGATCCGGGTGCGCAGCGACATCACCGGCCACAGCGGCGACAGCTCGGTGTAGTCCGGCGCGACCCCGAACATCCCGATCCCCGGCCGCACCAGGTCAAAGCGCGCCTGCGGGTAGCGCGCCGCCGCCGCGGTGTTGGCGACATGGACCAGCCCCGGCCGGATCCCGAGCTCGCCGAGCCGCGCCTGGCACTGCGAGAGCCGCTGCAGCTGCTCGGCGGTCGGGTCGCCGCTCGGGCCGTCGGCGTCGGCCAGGTGGGTGCACAGCCCGCTGAGCACCACCCCCGGGTGCTGGCGCAGCGCCTCGACGAACTCGTCCAGCTTCTCCGGCCGCACGCCCAGGCGCGACATCCCGGTGTCGAGCTTGAGGTGGACGTGGACCCGCTGCATCCCGAGCTCCTGGCCGGCGCGCTGCAGGCGGCCCAGGTCCTGGGCGTCGGCGACCACCGGGGTCAGGCGGTAGGCGACGACGTCGCGGTGCGACAGCCCGTAGAAGCAGCCGAGCACGACGATCGGCGCCTCGATGCCGCCCCGCCGCAGCTCCACCCCCTCTTCGACCAGCGAGACCGCGAAGCCCCACACCTTGCGCTCCAGCGCCCGCGCGCACGCCACCGCCCCGTGCCCGTAGGCGTCCGCCTTGAGCACCGCCAGCATGCCCACCCCCGGATCGCGCAGCGAGGCGCGCACCGCGTCGGCGTTGCGCCGCAGCGCCGCCAGATCGATCTCCGCCACCGTCGGCCGGATATCGGTGCGTATGTCATAGACCTGGTAGATAAGGAGATCTTTTCCGCGCCGCCGGCCGCCGTCAACAATTCGCACCGCGCCCGGGACAGAAAGGCCAGCAATTACCGGTAGCTGAGCAGCTCGGGCCCAAGGTGCGGCGTGCAGTTGAACGAAATCACGGAAATTTCCGGGCTTGTCCCCCCCGGCTCGTCTCCGCGGTAGCGCAGCTCGACGAGCGCCGTGTTGGCAAGCACCGTGCACAGCTTGAGCACCATCGGGTCCAGGAGCCCCAGCCCGAGCTGCAGCGCCGCCGCCATCGGCCCCGCCGAGGTCACGATCGCCGTCGTCCGCCCCCGCCCCTGCTCCGCCATCACCGTCAGCAGGCCCGCCTGCGCCCGCGCCAGAAACCCCGCGAACGTCTCGGGCAGCGCCGCCTCGGCGAGCTCGCCGGTGATCCAGTGGGTCATCGCCCGCTGGAACAGCCGATCGAAGCTCCGCCGGTCGCGCAGCGGATCCGCCCCCCCGAGCTCCGCCCGCAGCGCCGCCGCCTCCGCCGCCATCCGCTCTGCCGCCGCGACCAAAATAGCCTGAAACGGAACCTCGTCGAGCCCCGGCAGCGGCCGCCCCTCTGGCAGCTCGCCGCCCGCCGCCCGCGCCCCGTCCCGCATCGCCGCCGCCGTCTGCCCGTGTCGCCGCCGCGGCCCGACATACAGCGCATCGAGCCGCACCCCGCTCCGCGCCCAGAACCCGCCGAGCTCCTCCCCCTGGCGCCGCCCGAGCTCGGACAGCGAGTCATAGTCGGCCTGCCCAAACGCCGCCTGCCCATGCCGCACCAGATAAATCACGCTCACCCCAGCACCCCCACCCCATTCCTGGGGCACATCTATGAACTCCCCAAGCTGGCTTCAAGCGCCCTGGACTCCTTCACAATCAGGTCCAGGCGCTCTGCAATCGGCTTGAGGTGCTGCTCGCGCTTGTCGACCAGGGCATAAAACTCCGCAAAGCTGCCGTCGATCTGCTCGTAGATGACGTTCAGCTTGTCGACGAGCTTGAGCTTGATGTCCTTCTCGAACTGCTTCTTGCCCGCCAGGAGCCCCTCGCGAAACTCGCGGCCGATCCGCCCGCGCTTGAAGATGAGCACCCCGCCCGCCAGCGTCAGCCCCGCCGCCGACAAGAGCCCCGCCGTGATGTCGAGCACCGCCACGTTGGTGACCACCGCGATGATCCCGCCCACCACCGCCAGCGCCGTCCCCGACGCCGCCAGCGGCATGATCCCGCCCGGATTTTCCCCGAGCAGGCGGGTAAACGAGTCGTCCTGCAGGAGCACCGTCACCTTCTTGCGCACGTCCTCCAGCACCTCGAGCCGGCGGTCCTCCAGCGCCACGTCGTGCGGCCGGGCGCCGCCGCTGCCGATGCGCTCGATCTCCTCGCGCAGCTCGGTGAGCAGCTTGCGCACGCTCTCGACGAAGCTCTTGGCCCGCTCCTTGGCGATCTCCTCGACGACCGTGCTCACCCGGCCCTTGAAGCGCTGCTGCATGTCGGCGATCCAGCGATCCACCGAGCGGTCGCGCCGCCACAGCGCCCGCACCGACCGCCCGAGCAGCGCCCCGAACGTCAGCCCCTCGGCAAACTCTTCCGCAAGGTCGCTGCACAGCTCCTCATAGCCGCGCATCACCCCGTCGATGAGGGCCTGGATCTCGCGCCCCGACTGCCGCCCGCTGCTCGCCAGGCGCTCGCGCACCTTGTGCACCGTCGCCTGATCGCGGGCGAGCGCCGCCCGCTGCTCGGCCAGGCTCTCGGCCACCTTCTCCAGCTGCCGGCGCGCCGTGCCGTGGATCGACAGCAGCTTGAGCCGGTAGTGGTTGCCGCCGGTAATCGTCGCGCGGATAAACTCCCGCACCGGGCCAAAGCCGCTGTCCGCGGCGGCCGGCGGCCCCGCCAGCTCGAGCTTGGCCGAGGTGACGAAGATCGGCGCCGCGGCCAGCTGCTCCTTGTCCAGCTGCGCCCGCAGCTCGGCCAGGTTGACCGCGATCTCCTCGGAGCTCGCCCGATCCGCCTGCTGCATGACCAGCAAGAGCTGCTTGCGCCACTCCTTCTGGATGAGCCGGAGCAGGCTCCACGCGGTCTGGGTGTAGGGGTTCGGGGCGTAGAAGACAAAGATGATCAGATCACTATTTGGCAGATAGTGCTCGGTGATCTCCTGGTGGTTTTCAATGACGGTATTGGTGCCCGGGGTATCGACGATCGAGATCGTCTTCAAGATATCCACCGGCAGCGTCTTCTGGATCAGGTGCTCGCTCAGCCGGGTCTCGCTGCGCTGCGGCCCGTAGTCGAGCTTCTCGATGACCGCGGTGCACGGGCGGGCGTGCACGGCGCAGATGTTCTCGCCCAGCAGGGCGTTGATGAAGCTGCTCTTGCCGGCCTTGACCTCGCCGACGACGACGAAGCGGAACGGCTCGCCGAGGTTCTGCATCTGCGCGAAGATGACCTTGGCGATATCGTCATTATTCAGGCTGATAACCAGCTCGTGTATCGACTTAAGCAGCTCCCCGAGGCGGCCTTTGGGGACAGTGAACTTATTGTCGATAAGCCGCTCGAGCATGGTTTGCCAAGTATAGTTTGACCGGCCAGAGGTGGCTACAAAGACTTGGCCCCGCGCCCGGCTCAGGGTTCGTCGGCCTGGCCCTGGCGGCTCAGGCAGTAGCCGACGCCGCGGACGGTCTTTATGTAGCGCGGGTCGCGCGGGCTCGGCTCCAGCTTGCTGCGCAGCTTGGAGATGTGGACGTCGATGCTGCGATCGAAGGTCTCGTACTCTTCGCCCTTGAGCGCGTCCATCAGCTGCTCGCGCGACAGGACGCGGCCGGCGGCGCGCGCCATGGTGGCGAGCAGCTCGAACTCGTAGTGGGTCAGCGCCACCGGCTTGCCGTCGACGGTGACGGCCAGGGCGTCGTAGTCGATCTCGAGGCCGCCCGAGCGGAAGCGCCGCCGCTCGGCGGGCGCCCCGGGGCCGCGGCGGAGCACGGCGCGGATGCGGGCGAGGAGCTCGCGGGGGTTGAACGGCTTGGCCAGGTAGTCGTCGGCGCCGAGCTCCAGCCCGACGATCTTGTCGACGTCGTCGCCCTTGGCGGTGAGCATGAGGATGGGCAGGCCGCGGTGCTCGGGGTTGGCGCGGACGCGCCGGCAGACCTCCAGCCCGTCGAGCCCCGGCAGCATCAGATCGAGCAGCACCGCATCAAAGCGCCCCCGGCGCAGCGCCGAGAGGCCCTGCTCGCCGTCGCTGACGACGGTGACCTCGATCTCGTGCTGGCCCAGATACTCGCGCAGCAGCGCGCCCAGGCGGGCATCGTCATCGATCAAGAGTGCCTGCGTCCGCGACCCGCTCATGAGCCCAATCCTAAACCTCTCGGAGCGGTTGCGGGAGACTTGCGGGCCCGCTCCCGCGGTGCCGGGCGCGGCCGGCGGCACTGCGGGAGCGGGCGGCGCGCCGGACCGCCGCCGGGCCGCGGCTACTCGTGGCCGGCGCGGAACGACCGGATGCGGTCGGTCACGATCAGCCGCTGCTGCGGCGTGAGGGTGTCGTGGGCCTCGATCACCGCCTGCTGGATCACGTCGCCGAGCTCCTTCAGCTTGCCTTCCCGCTCGCTGCGCAGGGCGGCCAGGCGCGCGGGGTCGACGCGGTCGGACTCGAACAGGCGCAGCACCTCGTCGATCTCGCCGTGGTGATCCTTGCGGCTGCGCTCAAAGGCGGTAAAGACGCGGTCGCGCGCCGCGTTGATCGTCGCCCGCTGCGGCGGCGTCGCCTTCGCCTCATCGAGCACCTCGTCGATCGCCGAGCTGACAAAGCGCTTCATGATCGCCGGCCGCCCGCCGTGGCCCCAGCTTGCGTGGGCCCCACGCACCAGCCCAAAGCCGGCCAGCCCGGCCAGCGCGGCAGCGACGATCCCAACCTTGAAACCAAGACGACGGCTCATCATGACGGACTCCTTTTAGGACGGCCCCGCAAGCGGCGGGGCGGGTTCGAATCGACCGACGCTCACCGCCGATCTGATAAGTAGATTCTGCGGCGGGGTCGTTAACCTCCCTTGTGGCGACGGTAAAGTTTTGTAAAAGCGGCCGCTCCCGCGCGCTTTACAAAACTTTACCGAGCCCGCGCACTGGCTTTACGCGCAGCGGCGAGCCTGCAGGAGGGCGCCTGGGCGCCGCCCGCCGAGCCGGCGAAAGTGTTATTGAGGAATGATGATGAAGAGGCTGTACACCCGCATCTACATGCACTTCGTTCTGCTGCTGCTGGTGGTCGGCCTGGCGACCAGCGCGGTGTTCTCGATCGGTCAGCGCGGCGCGTTCTGGCGCGAGGTCACCGAGCGCATGTCGCGCCACCTCTCGGCGGCCCTGGCCGAGCGCTGGAGCGACGAGGAGGCGCGCCGCGCCGCGGTGGCCCGGCTGCACGAGGACTTCGACATCGAGCTGACCGTGCGCGACCTGTCCGGTCAGATCCTGGCCACCGGCGGCGCCCCGCTGCCGGCGCTGACCCGCGGCGAGCTTGCGGCGCTGCGCGCCGGGCGCGATCTGGTGCGGCAGCGGCCCTACTCGGTGGCGGCGCCGATCCGCGACTCGCGCTCGGGGGTCATGGTCGGCATCATCGACATCGCGCCGCCGCGCCGGCTGCGCGCCCTGCCGGGGTTCTGGCTGGTCCGCCCGCTGACCGCGGTGGCGCTGGTGCTGCTGCTGGTCGGGGTGCTCACCGCACCGCTGGCGCGCCGGATCTCGCGCCCGGTCGAGCGGCTGACCGAGGCCAGCCGCCGGTTCGGGGCGGGGGATCTGACCTACCGCATCCCGGTGCCGGCGCGCTGCGAGCCGATCCGGCACCACCCCCACCGCGGCCTCCGCGACCACCTCCGCGACCTCCGCGACCACCTCCGCAACCTCCGCGGCCACCACGACCACCGCGGCCACCACGGCCACCACCGCCTCCACGATGTCTACGACGTCTGCGACCACCACGACCACCACCATCACGATCAGATGCAGGAGCTGGTGCAGGCGTGGAACGACATGGCGGAGCGCATCGAGCGCCTGGTGCGCGGCCAGAAGGAGCTCCTGGCCAACATCTCGCACGAGCTGCGCTCGCCGCTCGCCCGGGTGCGGCTGGCCCTGGAGCTGCTGCCGCGCAGCGCCGACAGCGAGTCCCGCCTGCGTGAGGTCGAGTCCGACCTGGGCGAGCTGGAGCGGCTCATCTCCGACGTGCTCATGACCTCGCGCCTGGGCGCCACCGGCCTGCCGACGCAGCCTGTGCAGGTGGAGCTCGCGCCGCTGCTCGCGCAGGTGGTCGAGCGGGCGCACCACGATCCGCTGACCGCCGGCAAGCCGGTGCGCATCGAGTCGCTTCCAGAGCTGACCCTCATGGCCGACGCCGCGCTCGTCCGCCGGGCGATCTTCAACCTGGTCGAGAACGCCGCCAAGTACGGCGCCCCGCCGATCACCCTCAGCGCCCGCATGGCGCCCGCCGGGGACGCCGTCGAGATCAGCGTCACCGACGAGGGCGAGGGCATCGCCGAGGAGGACCGCGAGCGCGTCTTCGAGCCGTTCTTCCGGCTCGACAAGGCCCGCACCCACAGCGCCACCGCGCCGCACGGCTTCGGCCTGGGGCTGACCCTGGCCCGCCGCGTCGCCGAAGCGCACGGCGGCACCATCGCCGTCACCGCCGCGCACGCAAGCGGCGGGCGCGAGCTCGGCTGCCGCGTCACCCTGCGCCTGCCGCTTCTCGCCCGCCGCGCCGCGGGTTAGTCCCGGGCCAGCTCCGGGCCAGTCCCGGGCTAGTCGTCCAGGCGCAGGTGGCGGCGCTTGACCTGCGAGTCGCCGGCCCGGCCCGCCCACTCGAACTGCGCCCCGTGCTCGGTGCGGAAGGTGCGGAAGGGCTTCCACTCGGCGCCCGGAAACGCCCGCCGCGACAGGGTGAGCCGGCAGCTGGCGGCCCCGGCGAAGTGGCAGTAGGCCGGGCTGCCGTCGGGGTCGACGTACTCGGTGCGTACCATGTCGTCGGCGCGGCAGGTGTACTGGACCTCGACCTTGCGGCCAAGGCCTTGGGCGCTGACGGTGTAGCTGCCGGTGCGGAAGTCGGCCCGGCACACCGGCATCGTCAGCCACGACTTGAACGCCAGCTCGGCGCCGTCGAGCCCCTCGGGGTAGACCGAGACCATGGTGAGCGGGATCACCACCGGGCCGCCGCGCATGCGCACCGAGAGCGTCTCGAGCACCGCGCTCGCCGGAGTGGACAGCTCCAGGTCGTCGGCGAACTCGAACGAGTTGCAGCGGCCCCAGCCCCAGCCGTAGGCGTGCTTGCGCCCCCAGATGTGCGACTGACCGCCGCGCGCCCGGTCGAGCTCCACCCGCTGGCCGTCGATGACGATGCTGCCGCGCAGCTCGATGCTGTGGTTGGGCGAGACGAGCAGGCTCTCGGCCAGGCCCAGCCGGTCGGCGTACAGCGACTCGGGCAGGAGCTGATGGGGGCGCGGCGCCGGGGCCCAGGCGAGCTCCCACGACACCTCGTGGCCGCCGCCGGCGAGGGCCCCGCGGGCGTGGTCCTGCCCGAGCGCGGACTCGCCGATGCGGAGCAGGAACGGGTGCTGGGAGCTGGCGAAGCTGGCGAGCGGGAAGCGGCGGTGGATGCCGAAGGTGCGCTGCGGGTCCTGGGGGTCGCAGCGGCAGAACCACAGCTCGACATAGGGGGCGCCGTGAGCCGGCGACTCCAGGGTGTAGCGCAGCCAGTAGCCGGTCCGGCTCCCTGGATGGTAGACGGTCAGAAACCACACTTCGTAGTGGCCGCGCTGGCCGCGCCAGACCAGGTGGTTGCTGTCCTGGGCGGCGCTCTGATCCGGGGTCTCCAGGGCCGTGCCGGCGCTTTTTCCGGGCAGCGCTGCGTCGTTCGGGGTGCCGCCGGGGCGTGCCGAGTCGGGGCCGGCTGGCTTGGCGCTAGCTGAACAAATGGACTCGTGACCGGGCGCGCGGCCGGGCTCCTGAGATTTTCTGCTGTGCATAATCCTCCGTGCCCCGGCCCAAGGCCTGCAGTTTCGGGGGGCCGACAATACTACATGTGCGGACCTGCGACCTAAAATACCCACAGCTCGAGAGCGCCGGGCCTGCCGTGACCGGCCGCGTGACCGGCCGCGTGACCGGTCGCGTGACCGGTCGCGTGACCGGTCGCGTGATCAGGTTGACCGCCTATTCCATCTAAGAATACGATTCAAACGTAGCTAAAAGTGCCGCGAATCGGACAATGGCGCGAGCACCACGACGGGACTCCACATCGCATCCACACGACATCATCTACAGGGGCCCCCCCAGGACCGGTGAGCTGAACAATGAATGGCAGACTGCGCACGACGCTGCTTGTAGGCCTTGTAGGCGGAGGCGTTCTCGGCTCGGCCGGGCCGGCCGTGGCCAAACAGACCACGGTGGGTCCGGCGGTGACCAGGCAGGGACCGCCGCCTTCCTCACCGACCAAGCCCGACGACGACGAGATTGTCGAGGTGGCCACCCCGGACAGCGGCAAGGTCAGCCGCAGCGCGCCGATTGACACGACGCTGCAGACGCGGCTCGAGCAGCTCGAGCAGCACAACGCCGACCTGACCTCGAAGCTGGCCGACCTCGAGCGGCGGCTCACCATCGTCGCCAACCCGCCGACCGCGCTGCGCCTGACCGGCTACGTCGACTTCGGGTTCTTCGCCTTCGCCCGCGGCAACGGCTCGGGCATCACCAACTACGTCGCCCAGCCCGGCAACCTCGGCCGCGACGCCTACTACAACAACGCCTACGTCCAGCGCTTCCCCGAGTTCTTCGCGCCCTGCGGCTTCACCGACGCCCACGACGTCATCCCGTGCCCGCGCGCGCCCAGCACCGGGTCCTCGCCGCTCGGGCAGAACCAGGCGCGCTGGCACTTCCTTGGCGACCCGCTCGCCACGACGATCAACACCGTCGGGCACCCGGCCGATACGCGCTCGCAGAACGATCCGGGGCAGACCTCGCAGGCGGTGCCCTACGACTACATCCAGTCCGGCGGCAAGCCGACGTTCATCATCAACGAGCTGAACCTGACGCCGATCGTGAAGCTCGACGCCTTGAAGGGGCTGACCGCGCTGGCGTCGATCAACTTCTACCCGCGCACCGCCAGCGTGTCGCTCGGCGACAAGCTCGACGGCGGCAGCGTGGCGCCGGCCGGTCCGACGAGCCTGGGCGACTACATCGGCGTCGACCTGGCGTTCCTTGAGTACACCACTCGCTTTGGCGCCGGCAAGCACGAGATCAGCGTCTACGTCGGGCGCTTCGACCCCAACATCGGCATCGAGTACCGGGTGCGCAAGGCGCCCGACCGCTTCGGGGTCACCCCGTCGCTCATCTGCCGCTACAGCTGCGGCACGCCGCTCGGCCTCAAGATGCGCGGCCAGTTCTTCGACGAGTTTCTGAGCTT
>Ga0075158_10003142_pt1 | contig 11706 bp, 12 predicted proteins | sample JI91814BDNA_FD_70968 | JGI IMG/M metagenome (GOLD analysis project Ga0075158, IMG submission 70968) | Wastewater effluent complex algal communities from Wisconsin, to seasonally profile nutrient transformation and Carbon sequestration -... | ecosystem: Engineered > WWTP > Effluent > Algae... | reverse complement strand
CTGGAATCCCATCGATGTACTTGAACATGTACCTCAGAGGACATCCCTGATAGGTTCGAATCGCACTGAAAGAAAGATAATCACGCACCGAGGCTTTCGCGATCATGTTCCTGCTCCGCGTTTCAGCTCGTCAATCACATCGCTTGCTTGACGGATATCAAGCTCCTCCAAGGATGATTTTCCGAAGCGAATTCGAATCAGTTCTAGTGCGTTGGTTTGAACCCGACGAGCGATGGCACGAATGGCTCGCAGTTGACTGGTGGTGATGGAACCAACATGTCTCACTGGAGCAGGCAGTGAGGCTGGTAACTGTGTTAAAGCACTCGGCTGCGGATCAATCACCTTGACCAATCCCTGAGGGACTTCTACTGTAGCCGCTGATTCAGGTCGTCGCATCTGTGTTTGAATGCTAAGCTGTTCCTCCACGGCTTCTTTACATTGGAGGAAGACGTTTCGTACCACCGACCGAAACTGATCCAGATTCGTTTCAAGTTGAGATCGCTCGACTTCGAACGCAATCTCACAGCTTGCTCCCAAAGAACCAAAATCGGGCATGCCGATCTTCTTGCTCAATCCACACGTGACGTTAATAGGCACGTCGTAATCTCCTTTTCGAGAAATGAAAAAAGGAGTAGCCCGAAGACTACTCCTCACACAATACAGAACGACTTACTAACCCCAACTCGAAAGCTTCGAGGTCAGGACCTAGCTATCGATGTCGGAGAGGGCCCATCTTGGAGTCCCAGTCGACGACTTGCGGACTTCGAGTTTCTGGCTCATCCAACTCCATGAGCACTTCCAGTGGGAGCTCGATCTGAAATCCAAGGCGTCGAATGACACTCAGATCTTCTCGTGTTGCTCGGGCAACTTGCTTTTCAATTCGATTTCGTTTCATGACTATTTCTCCTTGTCCATAAAAAAAGCCACTCCTGAGAGTGGCTGATAATCCAACAAACAACTTGGGACGATGGACTGACTAAACTTTGGGTTGAAGCCATCGCTCTTCAATCCACTCGATTTCCGCCTGGAGGGCTTCACTTCGCTTTGAAAAAGGACCCAACGTAGGCCCAGACAAAGGTGAAAGGTCCACCATCCACTGGCCGTTCTCATTGGGTTCGACATAGCTCCCCCGTGAGATTTGCATCCTTCCCAGTTTCTGCAAATCGATCTCTTCACAGTAGAGGGTGCGGATATTCCCGTTTGGACCAATGACCAATTTCATAACGGTCCTCTCGGTGACTAAGTGCGTCGCAGAATGTTACGTCGTGGACGCTGGGTCACAAGTTGATCCAGCGAAGCTTGAACACTTACCATCTGCTGAGCCACATGCTGCTGCAAAGCAGGGCGATCTCGTAAGGCTTGAGCAGTGACTCCACGCATCGCCCGTTGAGCTCGTACCACTAGCTCATCCAGTTCAGGGGAGGAGTGCACATTGAGGTCCCGGAAACGCTGGAAGAACTCCGACAAGTTGCCTACGGCACTGTCGCGGAAGACTTTGGGATTACCGTCTGCATCACCACTGAGGCGTTCCACCAGGTGATCCACGAGTTTAGCGAGTTCTCCAAGAAAGGCTTGCTCTGCCAGCGTAACTGCTTCATCGAAGCGGCTACGGACTCGGCGACACTCTTCTTCATAGATCTCTGGGTTGAGCCGACGTAAGTAATCAGGTGGTTCTACGGATGGGAATTCGTATTCGATTCCGAAGAGTCCCTGAATACTGGCAGGATAATCACTTGGGTCGTACAGCGATCCAAGGCGATTACGAGCCGCTTCACGCAGTTCGGAATAGTGTCGTTGCAAGTTCTCAACTGCTTGAGAAAGTTCCTGCTTGAATCGTTCCATTTCTTCACGAAACGAATCGACAGAATCTTGACGCAGTAGTCGAATACCTGGCTCTGGGTACGGTAAAGTCAGTGACTTCCAGTATCCAATAGCTTTACCACGTACCTTAGTGACTCCCCGAAAGGCAGCATGAGAAGTATCGAGGATCTTTTTGCCTGCTGAGAGCATTTTGCCCTCTGCATCAAAAGGAATCGCAGCTTGTTGAATTTGATCGGTCGACAAGGCCTTACGACAGCCAAACCAGTTAATGCTGACCTTAACGGCAGCCATTTGGAGTCGCAGACGCTCACCGGCATGATTCAATGATGTGTTTTCCATGACAGAAGACATTTTTTTCTTTACTCCTAAAACAAGAAAACCCCAGCAGCGAGGACGCTGTGGGGTTGGAAATGGCAACAAAGTTAAATCGAACCCAGAACAACTCTTAGTTGTTGGAAGGATCGGTATTGATCTTCCGACGACGAGTGTTCTTGGCTTCTTTAGTGGTGTATATGCCCGCTTGGCTAGCTGAAAGGCAACGTCCTGAGGCCCATGCTCTCAGCTTTTCGATCGATTCGGCAGCCGTGATAGCTACCGGCACGACATGGTTTGCAGCAGCAGCCAACGGAATATCAAGCATTGCCGAAAGACGGCAACAGGATTTGATCTCGGCTCCCGTCCATTGGTCGTCTCTCGGCGAAGTTTGGTTTGGGTCGATACCGTAGAGGTTACGGTAGAGATTCCAAATGACATCCTTCTCTTCTCGCTCTGGAAGATCGATAAAGAAGACACCATCAAACCGTTCGCTACGACTGAACTCCGGTGGTAACCGTGAGATGTCGTTTGAGGTGCATACCACAAAAACATCACTGGTATGATCGTTGAGCCAAGTCAGAAACGTTCCAAAGAGTCGAGAGCTCACTCCCGAATCTCCACTGGATTGTGCTCCCGAAAAGGCTTTCTCCACCTCGTCGATCATCAAGATACAAGGAGCCATCGCATCGGCAATTCTCAGAGCTTGTCGTGTTCGCTCTTCGGATTGCCCAACAAGAGATCCTAATAGACTTCCGACATCGAGCATTAGAACCGGGCGTCCCACTTCGCTTCCTAGGAGTCGGCAAAACTGAGACTTGCCACACCCAGGAGGAGATAGAAGCATGACGCCTCTCGGACGCTTTAGTGGATTGGACTCGCTGGACCGCATTAAAGCTCGTTTACAGAACGCTTTGAGGCTCACGAGGCCACCTAGACTACTGAAGTCCTCAGACGCCTTAGAGAGCGTCAGAGAGCCACTCTTTTTGAGCATCTGAGACTTAAGCTCCCAGAGTGAGTCCGGAGAGATCTTGCCTTCCCGAACCAGTGACAAGCTCATCGCATTTTCTGCTTCCATTCGAGTTAAGCCCACAGCGGCATCCAGAACTTGTTCTAACGCTCTACCGTTTGGAAGTTCATCGGACACTGTTGCCAGCTCTTGAGCGATTTCCAGCAAGTCAGAGCGAGTCGGTAGTTGGTGCTCAATAACGACAAACGCTTTCTCCAGTTCGATCGGCAAGCGAGTCACTGGAGAAACAATGATGGTCATTGTCCGAGTCTGTTTGCCAAGAAGGATTTGCTGACTCAACGCCTGAATGATTTCAGGGCTCTGTAGAAAGGGATGGAAGTTCTGTAAAACGACCACCGTAGTCTCATTTTCTTGAGCGAGAGTGCTGATCCATCGACATGCGCCAATCGGATCACCAATGGCCTCTCGCTGATCAGTTGATGGAATGCTTCCACCATTTTCCATATCCCAAACGGCCAGCTTCCATTGTTCTGCAGTGCATAGCTGACGTATTTCCTGAAGTACTTCTTGCGGCTCAGGAGATTCGATCCAAAGCCCTGTGAAGCACGCTCGAATGTACTCCGATAGTTTTTGTGTACAGGTCATTTTTTCTTTACCTATGGTTTACCAAGAAAACGGATGAGAGTTCAGTGCTTCAGCTCTTGTCGAGCGGATTCTGAAACTCGGAAAAAATCGGCTTTGAGCGATTCTTTGGTGGTTTTCCCCAAAGCTTGCTCAATAAACGCACTGGCTTTGCGACAAGCATTGCCGACAAATCCATGCGTTTCCACTTTGGAAGTTCCATCGGGTGCGACGGTGATTTCAATCTTTTGCATTAGCTTCCAGCTCCCATTTGAACGGTCAATTTGATCGAACCATCACTCAAGGCTTCCTCATGGACCCGCTGGCCTTTGCGACGAGCTTCCAGTTTGACCTTCTCAACGGCATAGGCTTGAAGATAGCGATCGAGTTCCATCTTCTTGCCCCACCGACCTTCGTAGTTATCAAAAGCCACCATGCCGGTCTCAAGTTGGAAGACTACTGGGTAACGCCAGTTCGGAAGCTGAACCCGGGTGCCGGTAACACTTCGATTGAATAGCTTGGTTTCACCCTGGGTTGGTTGTGATAGGTTCATGCGACGACAAGCCGCTTGAACCGCCTGAAGGTCTCGCACCTCGGTGGAGATTTCGACTGTGTGACTCATTTAGAATCCTCCAAAAGTTAAAATCTGGATTTTAAAACGGTAGGTCTTTTTCTAAGATCGGAGACCGACTTTCTCGGTCTCGAATCTCATGCCATGAACCACCATACGAAACTTGATTCAGTCCCAAAGCACCGTAAATGATCTGGGGTTGCTGAGTGGGTAAGCGGTCTGTTGAATCCGCTACAGAAGTGCTGGATCGCGAAAGTTCGAACAGCAATAAACCGAAGCAAAACAAATGAACGGCTTGATTCAAAACGATCAAAGCGATAGCGATCGTAAGCCAGCGACCCTCGTCTTGTGGTTGAAGGGCTTGGCTAGCCATTTCAGATTTAGCTATGCTTTCTGATTTGGATTCTTGACGGGTGTTTTCGAGTCCGCTTTGAGTTTCGATGAATTGGACCTCTGACGACTGTGGTTCCTTTCCCTCTTCCCCCATACACGAATTCTCGCCAAAGCCGATGAAGCTTAGCGAGAACATCAGAGACAAAAGGCTCGCATGAAAGTGAAGTTGAAATGTCAAACTGAGTTCCATGGGGTTGCTCCTGTCCCGTCCAGTGACGATCGAGTAATTTGAGAAGTGTCAAGCGACGATTGTGTTCCAGTTTCCAAGCCATCATGACCATCGCCAAAGTAGCCATGAGTGCCAACGCAAAAGACCAATACAGATTGGGCATATACCCTCCGAAACGAAAAAGAGAGACGACGAAAGGCTCTTCGTGAAATCCGAAGAGCGTAAGACATGGGAAATCCATTAGCTGATAGCTATGAATTCCCAATTAGTAATGACACAGTTCGTCGAAGAATTTAGGTTGCGTTTGTTCGAAGTACGGCTTGGCATGGGAGACGCACGCTAAAGAAGTGCTGATGACACATCATCGCCCAAAAATGTTCATAGATAGGCCCCTGATACCCCCAGATTGCGTGCAAAATCTACCTAATTTGACCATCAGTATCCGACTCATTACGTACGTCCAGAAAGTGTATTTGAGCCGTTGAATGTCCATTCTCCGCTGACGCGAGGAATCACTGTCAGCATGTTTTCTCAGTGTTTTAGAGACTTTTCATCGCTCCTCGCAATTTCGACGGAAGCATTTTGCAACCACTTTTTTTAGGTGCATAAACGCTCAAACTGGGATTATGTTCTGTCCATATTTTTTCGAGGATATGGGAGAGAGGCTACACTCAGGTAGGATAGTGCCGTCGGGTTTCTATTGACCAGTCTTAGCTAAGAATCGAGAGCCTGCTGTTGGGTAGATACACGAATTTGACTAAACCCGTGGGCAAAAAAGAAAATCATTTCTGAATTTTTTTGTACACTTGGCACATTTTGTGCACTATCACCCAATATGTATAGTGACTGCCAAAGTGGCGGTAAGAGATCTGACTTTCTGACAGGGAGGAATTGAGATGACGACGGGTAATTTCGACAATGAAGTTAGAAGTGCGCTACGGTTTTCCATATCGCAGTCGAAACGGATGGGACTGGAGTTCAGGGATTTGTTAGCAGCCGTTGACCAAGTCCGTACTCTGACATTAAACGAATTTGCTCACCATCTGCGATCACATGGATCAATCCATGACTTCTGGGATGCCTTTGGTTCGATGAATCTAGCACAGCGAATCTACTTCAAGCTCCTGCGATTCGAGCGGCTATTCCAACATATTCGCGTCAATTCTACGAACAGGTAATACTACCTGTTACCAGCGGAAGACGCTTTTTTCGGACCGGACAATTAGAGCGAAGTTGGATGCTCATTTACCAAGGGAGGATTGATTTGAATCGCTTCCAACTTCCTTTTTTGTGTTTGCTAGTGTCCGAACACGGCCTGAATCGCTTTGAAAACTCCAAAGTTGATTTAGTATCCTCTCTGCGACCAACAGCAAACCTGCACCTCGACAGCCACCACGCGATCATCGCTTAGCTTGAAGCATTCGTCAAACGTTGGTTCGTAGATAGTTCCAGGAGCTACCCCAGGTAATTCATCCGAGGTCGCAAAAATTGGGTATTCGATTTTTCCAAGCTCTGCACCATAAGCATCCATGAACCGAAGTTGAGCTTCAACTTTTCGGACTGCCGCTTTTGACCTGTTTTCCCAGCAGATTTGTAGCCCCCTTGGAGATGTTTTTCCATTATTGGATTGGAGAATCTCCGTACGGACGATCTTGATGATCTCACCGCTGTTCGCGCGTAATCGTTCGGCAACTTTTCGCTGAGCAATAGCAAACTGAATATCAACGTCGAGTGTCGAAGAAATCTCGTGTACGTGAAACTCCCTGATGAATTGCTTTAGAGGTATCAGCCTGAAGCGGAATCTCTGAAATATCTTGTTACGAGCGTACGCAGACCATTCTCTTTCTTTGTCGAAGAACCTCAGTCTAAAATTTATATCTTCGTAATTGAGAGCTAAGGCAAAGAACCACCAAAACGGCAATGCAACCAGTGTGAGCCAAATAGGGAACACCAATTCCCAAACAGTATTGACCGCGAGCAATTGCTCTCGGTCAAACCAGGCGGAGATAGCCGCTCTGGAGATAACTGCTAAACCAACAAGCATCTGCAATACTCCGAAGAATTTTGCGACTTGATGACTCTCTTTTCGGGATTCAGCGACCGTCTTGCAGGCTAAGATGAAAGTTGCCAACGGGACCAGTACCAGTTCAATGAAAAAACCGAAGGTATAGCTTGTAATCACGAAGCTAAGGATTGCAGCCGCTTTCAAGTTATCCGCAAAAAGTTGCCAGAGAAGGTGGTCCGGCTTTTTCTCATGAACAAGTGCAAAGCACGTTGCGATACCAACTCCGAAATACCAAAGCACGAGATCTTTGGCGTGACGTGATTCTAGTAGTTCCAGATTTCTGGAAGCAATATAAATTGCAGCTAGGTAGGTGAATGCAAGGAGCCAAAAGATGAGCAAAGGTGGCGTGAACAAAACGAACAATAGGCGTAGAAAGCCCTTTCGGGCATCGCTGAATAACGAAACACCTACGACAAAAACAACCGTCCACAGATAGATTGCGAGTTCGCGATTTGAGAATTCCAGCGTACAGTTCCTTTGGAGTGCTACTTCACTTGCAAGATGGGATGCTGGCTAATAGGCCGAGTTTAAGGTGCATTCAGGCGCGAGTTCCACCCAGAAGCCCATACATTACAGATTCCGACAAAACGTAAAGATTCGCTTCATGGCTGCATTGTGCGTTCCGTTCCGAAGCTCGATACAGTAAAGCTTCCTTCACGGATAAGACTACTTCGCCCATTCCTTCGGGTTCACATACCAAACTTGGCACCCCGAAAGTGTAGCATCCGCAAGAACATCAGAACTCCATCACAATCTATGCGTTACCGCCATTTTCCTTTCAATACGCCGGAAGAACGAAACCACTCCACTACGCCAATCGCAATGCGAGGAACACCGACCTCGGACGCTTACGAATGTTGGAGCAAAAGCAATCGAGCCCGGTCCAGTCGAACTACGGCGAGTTCAGTGGTAAACAAGCAATCAAACATTACGCGAGAGTGAGATGAAACGGCAAGACGCACGCATCAGCGGCGTCTCACCGCTTGAAGACCATTCAGCTTCATTGCAAGCAAGTCTTTTTATTCTCGCTTGTATTGTTTTCTGGGACGTTTCGATTTAACGGGTGCCGGAACAACTCGGTTATCCCCAACTTTACCACCAAAGTTGATTTCAATGGGACTGGGTCGAAAGACCATTCGAAAAACTACAGGAACATGATCGGAGACTTTGCCAGACCAGTCTGCAATGGACTTGTCTAGACGAACAATTGCCGTGTCATCACCCATGATCGGCCCAGGCTGAATATCACCGCTGATCACAATGTGATCGATGAGTGAACGATGCGAGTCGCCAACATAAGTGATTGCGTAGGGATCATCGCCTAGCTGGTCGTCTACCGTCGTGCTGAAGATGTCTGGCGGATTATTAAGGCTAGCAAGCGCATCACCTGTAATGATGTCATTAAAGTCTCCTCCAAGGATTACGGGCAGGCCCTCTTGGTCTCGGAGAGTGACAATAATCTCGGAAAGAACGTTGGCAGCAAGTTTTCGTCTAGCTTTGCTTTCGGCATCTCCAAACGCTTTCAGATGAACCACAAGCATCAAAAACTTTGCAGGATCACCCGTTCCGTCGGACGAAACTTCCACTTCAGCAAGCAATGGCTTTCTGGGAAATGCCGTTTTCCCTGCCGGTGTTGTAGCTCGAAGATAATCTGTCGTATCAAAAGGATCAAGGAGTTCGTGCTTGGATCGCACGATCGTAGTTTCTTGATCGTAAAGGATTGCTAGGTCTTGAGTCCCTGTGACATCCAGGTATTTGTAGTCATAGCTTAGCCCTCGATTAGCTAGTTCGGAGACCAATCGATCCAGCGCCCCACTTTCCACTTCGACTAATCCCATCGCATCCATCAAAAGCCGTTCAAAGACATTGGCAACCGCTTTAACTCGACTACTGGAGATTCCGTTATTGAAATGCTCAATGTTCCAAAAGCCTATATCTGCGAAGTTTCGAGTCCCTGTGAAGGTATCTACCACGACTTCTTGGTCACTGGAAGGTAGGCCAGCAGTGTCGAAAAAACCAAGAAGGGACGATGTTCCTTCGACTGTAGCCAAGATCTCTTCTACCCGATGTCTCGACGCCGTAGTGTAGCCCATTTGTTCTAGTTTCGCGACGATATTCGGAATTCGGATTCCCTCGTTTGTCGCACGACCATCCGGCTCAATCCAACCCGCATGGTGTAGAGCGACCAACTCCCATGTATCATTGAAGACAGGGGAACCACTGGAACCTGGCTCGGTATCGGTTCGATAGCGAATCACTTTATCCATGACACGCAGAACGTCACTGTTGTGAAGCGCGACCTCTTTAGGACGTCCCGCTGGATGCTGAATAATGGAAGCACGTTCATTTCGCGTGATCGTACTTGGATTTCGAGAAAGTGGGATGTGGGGGATGTCTTTTACCGAGTTCTTATCGCAAGCGACGATGGTAAAATCCAGTTCCTCGTCGGTCAAATAGAGGTCGGAGGGAAGAAGTTGTACTGCAACAGGAGTTGAGCCATTTTCGTAATTGAACTCGGCTACACTGCCAGCTGCTGTTTGCAAGTTCGGTAGCACGTGATTGTTAGTCATAACAACACCCGGAGCGATCAGAAACCCTGTCCCTTTTCCCGATGGTGTTGATATTCGGCAAACCGCTAAACAACACCTTGCTCCATCGGCCAGATAACGCGCTGGCAGAAAGTCTGGGGCTTGATCAACCTTTTCCAGATCTTTGATTTCGGCTTCGAATTGTTTACGAAGTGCCTCATCGTTGATTGGCATTATCGTCGGATCGAGTCTTGTTCTGTAACGGGTAGCCACAAGGCGTCGAAATGTCGTTGGGTTCAAATCACGCGCTGATGTGACTGCCTTTTCCTTCCCGGGACATTGAAGTTCCATAAACACTTTCCTCATTGAAAAGTAGAATCGAATGGGTCTCAAAAAAGATGAGCGCCGTGATCGGTATCAGATAACGGCATTCCCAAAAGAGGATTGTGAAGCGCGAAAAACAACCACCCTTTCGCAAGAATTCATCAAACGCGGCTTTAGCTAGTCTCTTTGGAAAGATGTACCTCGCATAAGTTGGGGGTAAGGGGTACATATTTGAAGGGGAAGTGGGGGGGCTTTTGAATAATCTCGAAGTACTTAAGTTCAAGACCACTCTTCACTTCCTGCGGTCGAAAGACTTCCTCTCGGCCCTCTTTTATTTAGCCCACAGTTTTCGCTGATTCGGACAGCAATTTTGTAGACATGCTTAAAGACACATCAAGCAATCCGTATACAAACCAGGCGTGATGAAATCCCGTAGTTCCTGAGCTAACTCAGGCGGGCTTTCAAATGATTCAGTACGTCAAAGCATGTTTTAGAAAAAGCTGTTTTTAGGGAGAGGCAATTGCCTAAACATGAATGGGCGTTAGAAATCCCTTGTGGTGGGCAAATCCTATCAACCATCCCCATTTTTTGCATGAAGAAAAGAATGGTGTACGAGAGTTTGTGTTTCCCAAAGTCCGAATCACGAGTTTGGCAGGCATTAGTACTAACCCCACTAGAATTCCCACACATGGCTGCAATCTTTGGTTTGCAGCAATTTAGTCAGCCACTAATCCACTGGTCCATTACTTAATAGTTCGGGTGCTTATATCGAAATCGAGGGCGTTTCAACCTCTTTCTTGATTGGTCGCGCAGTTAACGCATCCGAGATGCGATCGTGTTTATGAAACTTGGGAGCGGTTGGCTAGCGAGGAGCAAACATTTTATTCCACTGACCGAAGCGGGAGAACTGAGTGGAGTCATCATAATCCTCAACTTCTACGGCCCGGTTATCGCTGTCAGCCAACACTGCTTTTCTTGGCCGCGAGCAACGAACAAGCACATGTGGACTGAAGCGTTTGCTTACCTATGCTTACAGCGTTCTAAACGATCCTTTAGCCTTCGTATTACGGAACGTTTCCTATCGGTTCTCTACGCCAGTACGACGACCTCTATCCGTTGTCTGAATTCGAATGCAAATTTCGCTCCAGAAAAACGCGAAAAGTTGCGTAATCGTTGAACGCCTGTTGTCTTTCCTGGAAATCTGTTATCGGCAGCCTAAACACCCTTTCCACAAAATTGACAATGTCTTCAATTCTTACTGTGCACTGCTCAATCATCCCCAGATGTGGAGGGATGGGAAGCTCTGCATTTCCCAAGACATGCGGCAAGTCGTTATGGGAGCCAAATTTGTTGCGGTATGTCCGGAGTGTGCAAGCGATTTGTTCGAGTTCTTCGAGCAATTCCCGAAGCTCTAAACGTTCCGAATCAAAGGGTAAGAAAAAGCTTTCAAGTTGAAGAAGTGAGAGATTCTCGATCTGCCCATTTCTTTGCGTAGCCGGGTCGATCAACCGGCAAATTCTCGCGATCATGTCTCGCATCATTAACTGCTGTAGATTCCCGAAATAGGTAGGCGCTAAATTGTTGAGTCGACTAACCAAAGCAGGATCACCAAAGAGATCGTTATGTGCTTTCAGAAAGTAAGCCTGATTTAAGGTCTCCCACCAGAGTGCGATGAAGATCCTTCCATGATCCTCTCCCAACGCATTCAGACACAGTTTCACTTTTTCTGAATCCATTCTATACCCCATCGTAATTCTCGGAACATTCCCAAAGATCCTCCACAAAAAAGGAGGAAGGATAGCAGTCGTTTACGTCTCGGAATGAACCGCATTAGCCTTCTGTACTATTCATTGCTCCATAATCTACATCGTTTCCAGCCCAAGGCTTCATATGACTCTCCGTCAATCGCAAAAAATCTTACTAACATTGCTT
>Ga0075158_10003141_pt1 | contig 11708 bp, 10 predicted proteins | sample JI91814BDNA_FD_70968 | JGI IMG/M metagenome (GOLD analysis project Ga0075158, IMG submission 70968) | Wastewater effluent complex algal communities from Wisconsin, to seasonally profile nutrient transformation and Carbon sequestration -... | ecosystem: Engineered > WWTP > Effluent > Algae... | reverse complement strand
GCGATCTGTGCCTGTCCGTCCATTCCTTTTTTAGTAATGGAGATCAGGTGCTCTTTGTATAACCCGTATTGTACATAGAGATCAATCAGTTTCTCATAAAGACTCCTTCCTTTTTCTTTTTCATATGCAGCCATTTCACAAAGCAGGGCCACGGCACTAACGCCGTCTTTATCACGGATTTCATCACCGATCATCAGTCCAAAGCTTTCTTCCCCACCGATGATATATTTTTCCTTTCCTTCTTTTTCGCGGATCATGGCGGCAATCCATTTGAAACCGGTTAATACCCGGTAACAACCTACCTGGTTGCCTGCTGCAATGGCGTCAATCATGGGGGTCGTCACAATCGTTGTGATTACCATATCATTCGGACCAGCAATCCCTTTTGTTTTCCGGGCTTCCAGTAAATAGTTGAAAGCGAGCACAGCCGTCTGGTTGCCATTCATCAGGATCCACTCTCCTTTATTATCCTTGATCCCAATCGCCAGTCGGTCGGCATCGGGGTCGGTACCACAAAGAATATCAGCATCCAGTTCTTTGGCCAGTTTCAGCCCGAGGTTCATGGCTTCGCTTTCTTCCGGATTGGGATAGACTACTGTGGGGAAATTGCCATCCGGGACTTCTTGCTCTTTGACGATATGTACATTGTTGAACCCAAACTTTTTCAGCACTGGTGGCACCAGTTTGATTCCGGTACCATGGATAGACGTGTACACAATCTTCATATCGCTGTGTTTGGCGATCACTTCTGGGTACACACTCAGTCCTTTGACCATGTCCATGTATTGTTCATCCAGTTCTTTACCTATCGGAATGATATTAGCTTCTCCCCCGCTCCATTTCACTTCTTCTATTGAAGCAATCTTATCCACTTCTTTGATCACATTTTTATCATGGGGTGGTACCAGCTGTGAGCCATCATCCCAATAGGCTTTGTACCCATTGTATTCTTTGGGGTTATGGGAGGCCGTACAAACCACGCCGCCCTGGCAGCCCAACTGACGGATGGCAAAAGACAATTCAGGTGTCGGACGAAGTTCTTCGAAAAGATATACCTTGATGCCATTGGCCGCAAATACATTGGCAGCTGTTTCAGCAAAGAAGCGGCTGTTATTCCGGCTATCGTGGGCAATAGCCACTTTTACACCATTTGTGAAGCATTGGTTCAGGTAATTGGCATAACCCTGGGTGGCCATTCCTACCGTGTATTTGTTCATCCGGTTGGTTCCGGCTCCCATCAATCCGCGTAAGCCACCGGTACCAAATTCGAGGTTGCGGTAAAAAGCATCAGCCAGGTCGGCCGGATTTTCTTTTTGCAAACGGAGAATTTCATCTTTGGTAGCCTGGTCAAAACTGCCGGAAAGCCATGCATCGATTCTTGCCTGAATTGCTGCGTCCATATGGTTCAATATTTGGGATGAAAGTTATTGATTTTTCATTGTTTCAAACCGAAAAGGCTGCGGAAACGTAATTTTGTAATCTATGATTCCAGCCAGCCTGCGGCTTTCCGGTTCAATCCATCCCTGGATATTGAAATTGCATCAGCGTGCTGTCAGCTGCAAAGCTGCCGTCTGGTTGTTGACACTTCTCTTGTGTACGCTCTTTATTCCGGTCTATGCACAAAATAATATAGATACTCTTTCCAAAACAGCGGCCATTCCTGCTATTGTACAGCAGGCAGATACTAAAATTTATGTAAGTGATACTACTGCCAAGACGCCCATCAGCATCTCCGCAGCAGCCGGTTTTGTCCAGGACAGTCTCCTTCCCCGCCAGAAAAAATCACGCACCTGGGCTGTCACCGGCCTCAATGTACTGGGCTATGGCGGAGTGATGATCGCTCTGGCTGCTGCCTGGTATGATGATTATCCCAAAACAAAATGGCACTCGTTTGATGACAGTAAAGAATGGCTGCAGGTGGATAAGGTTGGTCATTTCTACAGCACCTGGATCGAGAGCCGTGCTAATAACGAAATGTGGAAATGGACCGGGATGGAGCGTAAAAAAAGAATCTGGATCAGCGGACTTACCTCCTTTGCTTTTCAAACCACCATTGAATACCTCGATGGCCGCAGTGCCAAATGGGGCTGGAGCTGGGCCGATATGGGGACGAATGTCCTGGGCTCCGGCAGTTTTATTGCACAGGAACTGGCCTGGGATGAACAGAAGATCAAACTCAAATGGTCATCCCACCGGAAAAAATACAATGACCCCTCTCTGAACCAGCGCAGCAATGAGCTTTTTGGCAAATCTTCTCCGGAAAGATTTTTAAAGGATTATAACGGACAAACCTATTGGGCCAGTGCCCCCTTAAAAATGATCCTGCCCAAAACAAAAATCCCGGACTGGCTCTGTTTTTCTGTAGGTTATGGTGCCGAAGGCATGTTTGGCGGCACAGAGAATCTGGCAAGGGATGAGAATGGGAATATCATTTTTGACCGGAGGGATATCAAAAGATACCGGCAATGGTACCTGGCACCGGATATTGACTGGAGTAAATTCAAAACCAATAGCTGGGGGCTACGTTTTTTGTTTAAGATTTTGAGCGCTTTTAAGTTTCCGGCACCAGCGCTGGAACTTTCGAACGGCGGACTGAAAATGAGGGCCCTGGTTTTCTAGTCAGGAGTCTTGAGTCAGGAGTCGAGAGTCGGCTGCCGACTGTTGACTGATGACTGATGACTGTAGACTGCCGACTGAATAAATTTCCCCACTCATCCACTTCGCATTAATTTAGCAGTGTAATATCAGACTATGCAAATCGCACAACAGGTTTTATTTATTTTACTAAGCGCAGTAGCCATCTGGCTTTTCAGTAAAAAGGTAAAAGAAATCAGCCGGAATATTAAACTGGGTCGCGCTGAAGACCTCAGTGATAATCCCTCCCTGCGCTGGAAAAACCTGCTGTTGCTGGCATTCGGACAGAAAAAAATGTTCCGGAATCCCCTGGTAGCCGTGATGCACTTTTTTGTTTATGCCGGATTTATCATCATCAATATTGAGGTACTTGAAATTGTGCTGGATGGCATCACAGGGAAACACCGGCTTTTCGCTGCCCCGCTTGGAGGTTTCTATTCTTTGCTCATCAATGCTTTTGAAGTGCTCGCCCTGCTGGTACTGGTTGCCTGTGTCATCTTCCTGATCAGAAGGAATATCATCAAACTAAAAAGATTTATCAGCAAAGATCTGGATGGCTGGCCCCGCAGCGATGCCAATTATATTCTGATTACGGAAGTAGTGCTGATGTCGCTTTTCTTATTTCTGAATGCCAGTGATACCCTGCTGCAGATCAGGGGTGAAGCGCATTATGCGGCCCATCCCACCGGTAATTTTGTGATTTCTCAATACCTCCAGCCGGTTCTCAATGGAATGAGTAATGAAGCCCTGGTGATAATCGAGAGAGGTTCCTGGTGGCTGCATATCGTAGGTATTTTTGCATTCCTCAATTATCTTCCCTACTCTAAGCACCTCCATATCGTATTGGCATTCCCCAATGCCTATTATGCCCGCTTAAAGCCCATGGGAGAAATGGACAATATGACTTCTATCCAAAACGAAGTCTTGTATGCCATGCAACCGGAACTGGCCCCCACTGAACCGGCCGCTCCACAGCGCTTTGGTGCCAAGGATGTGATGGACCTTAGCTGGAAAAACCTGATGGATGCCTATAGCTGTACAGAATGTGGCCGTTGTTCCGCTGCCTGCCCGGCGAATGCCACCGGCAAACTGCTTTCCCCCCGTAAAATCATGATGGATACCCGCGACCGGCTGGACGCAGTAGGTAAAAACATCAATGCCAATAAGGAATTTAAGGAAGATGGTAAAAGCCTTCTTCATGACTATATCACTGTTGAAGAGCTCCGTGCCTGTACCACCTGCAATGCCTGTGTACAGGAATGCCCGGTGAGTATCAGTCCGCTCGATATAATTCTACAATTGCGCCGTTATCTCGTGATGGAAGAAAGTAATTCACCACAGGAATGGACCACCATGTTCAGTAATGTGGAAAATAATTTCGCCCCCTGGAAATTCAGTCCGGATGAAAGAGATAAATGGGCGGAAGAAATGCCAGCCTCATGACAGATAAAAAGGATCTTTTCAATTTGGATCCTGACAAATCCTTACTCACCGCTTTTGGCTGGTGGGAAAAACGCCGCTGGATTTACAATGTGGTGGTTGGCTTCACCGGTGCCTTTTTTATGTTCCTGATGCCTATGATCAGCAGCTTTGATGTATTGGGTATCATTTTTTATGGTCTGCTGGCCAATCTTTTTTATTCCCTTGGTTTTTTAATAGAAGTGGTGGCCCGTTATTATTTTAAAAACGAATCCGATTTTACAGACCGAAGAAAGCTGATGTTTGGGGCCGGACTGGTTTTTGCAGTGCTGGTAACCGCTTTTCTGGCCACTGCATGGGGTCTTATGTCTGGCGGGGGGCCAGATTGAAGAAACAAAGTCCAGTGATTTAAAGGTGTCAGCAATATGTAGTGTTAATACTAAGTATGCCAGCCATACGTTATTGAAACATGAAAACCCCTATTCTTTTCCTTTTATTAACCACAGTAATGATCAATGCTGCTGCCCAATCCAGAACCGAATTGGGTGCCGAGTATATCCGTTCCATGGGTAAAGGGTATAACCATGCCAAGGCAGCAGTAAGAGGAGAATCATTCAATGGAAGTAAAAACAGTTTCAGTGCCGGAATCACCTATCAGTTAGGATCCAAAAAAGCGTATTCGGTTTCCCATGGCTTTGGGGTATATATTGGGTACCGTTATTCGTTCAGTGTGAAAACAGCCAGCTCTGCTTTTGCCGGGGCAAGGGTTTTATTTTCCCTGGAAAACTTTGAAGGCCAGACCCGGCAAAACAGTGTGTTCATGACTCCCTGGGCCGAAGCCGGATATCATATAGGCATCGGAAAAAGATATTATGCAGCCCCCTCATTGGGTTTTGGAAAGACATTCAAATTCAGCAAAGATTATCATTCACTGGATGAAGACAATGGCCCGAGGCTGATGCCTTCGGTATCGGCAGGTTACCGGTTTTGAACTAACGGTAATCCTTATCCGAAATCATTTGATTTCTTTCTCCTTTTCGGGATGCTCCATTTTATGAATAGCATCTTTTTTGGTCAGCATCCGCCAAAGCTGGATCAAAGCCGTGATGGCAAATATGCCGCCGATTACCCAGTTCAGGATATGCTGGTTATTATTGATCTTTTTAGCGATCAGCAGACCGCCAAAGATGAACACACAATTGCCGATAAATGTACCGATACCAATACCGAGGATATAGGAGTTATAATGATCCGAACGGGGTAATAATACTTTTTTAGTAAAGAGAACGGTACTCCACCCGAACCAGAAAGGGATTTGAACAGGATTTAAAGCACTCATTACAAACCCAAGGAAGAATTTAGGCAAAGAGCTGCTGAGTACTATGTTCTTTTCAACAGAAGGGTGCATGGCTGAGTAAAAGCTGGAAGCAGCCAGGGCTAAAACAATCACCAGGGTGATCCATTCCAATGCCTTCAGTATTTTTTCCTGTTTACGGATCCAGTCCATCGCTACCAGCGAAAGCCGCACATAGATAATTTCCACAATCAGCGAACCGATGGAAAATAGCATAGCAGCTGTTATCCCTTCTGTTACGGATATCTGCATAGCCGCAATATTGAGGGTTCCCAGGGGAAGCGATCCCAGGAAACTCACGAGCATGCCGGTAAAAAATATCTTTAACAGGGGGTGCATGCAACGAAAGTAAATAATATCAGGTAACCATCACCAGTTGCCTTAGTTTTTTGGTATCAGGCAGACTGATCTTTTTGCGGGTAATCTTTAACAAGCCTTCTTCTTCCAGCTGATTTATTACCGTTGTAACGGTTTGCCGGGCACTGCCGATAAGTTTTGCCACATCATCGTGCGTGAGAAAATTATTGAAAGTAAAAGAAGCGGTGCTACCATTGTAGCCCTCCATCATGGCCAGGTTATAAAAAAAAGCAAGGAGCCGGGACCGGACATCCTTATTGAGCATTTGCAATAACCTGAATTCTGCACGTCGAAGCTTCTCTCCTACCTGTTTGGCATATCGGATGGCCAGTTCAGGTTTATTCTTCAGCAGTCTTTCAAAATCTTCAACAGAAAAAGCACAGAGACTCACTTTGCCTTTGTAGGCTTTGGCGAATTCCCCGTTCAGGTTCTTTTTTTCAAGCGCAAACTGACCAAATATTTCACCTTCTTTAATGATTTCTTTTACGATCTCATTGCCTTCTTCATCGATATATCCGATTTTGATATAGCCGTCTTTTACAAAATAGAGTTTATTCAGATGATGGGAATCGAAATAGATATAATCGCCCTTCTTGGCCTCAATAAAATGATGCGCCACATTCAGCTCCTGGTATTCTGCATCGCTCAGGTGGCACCAGAGGTCATAATTACGTAACAGGAGCATTTTATCTTCGTTATCCATCCTTACAGAGATAATATTGGCTTAGTCATATTTTTCAAGGAGTTTGAAATGTCTTTTGGCGTCTGCCAGGTATTTCCAGCCACGACGAAATGACCAGTAAGGAGTTCCGTTTTTGTGATTATAACGACTGATCCTGTACAAAGCCTTCCAGTGGTGGAGTATCACGCCATATGCCTTCCACAAACTCATGCCGCAATCATAAATATGATTCGGCTCAGCTCCACAGCCGTTGAACTCAAGGATCAGGAAATTCTCCCCTTTTTTAAGATCTTCAATGGAAGTCGTTTTGATATCGTAACGGCCGTAATAGAATTTATCGGTAAAATGGCTGAGTTCATCAAATACCTGGTGAATCTGTTCATCTATTTCTTTGTGCAGATTGGTAAAATGGGCACCCCGGTTATGATTGCCGGCATAGGACAAATAGAATGTTTCTCCTTCCGGTACGATCCGTTCGAAACGGTGGCCATGCCGGTGCTGCATTTCTTCCATCCTGAATTTAGCCCTCGGGTGGTTTTGCACCAGTTCCTGCAGGGTAGCCAGTCCATTTCCTTTCACCTGTAATAATTCCTTGTCAATAAAACCACTGACCACTCCTTTTTTTTCCCAGGGATACCGGTAATAAAACACACTTACTTCTACCGGTAGTGTCACCAGGTCCTGAACAATATACTCCACCGGAATTTTTTCATGGTATTTCTGCAACTGATCCTCATTATCAATTTTACGGAACAGGATGCCCTTCATTCCCACATCCGGTTTTACAATAAAGGGGTATTGGAAGCCAGCTGCATGAATTGTTTCCAGCACTTTTTCAAATGGCCAATCGTGCATGACATAAGTTGTCCGGGGCACCAGATGTGCCGGCAACTGATCATACATCTCCTTCTTGCCTTCCCCTTCAAACCCGCCAAAAGTGATGGTGGGATTGGAAGAACTGAAGTACCAGAACGACCCGCTGCGAATACAATACCAGAGCCACACGGGTCCTAATGGGAAGTAGAGCACATAAAAATTCCAGAGTTCCCAGTTAAAAAGCTTTTGAAAAAATTTCTTCATTGGTTGCTAAAGTGGCAAAAATAGCCATTGGGGCTTTATTTTGGCAATTGCTGTTTAAAGTTTAGCTTTAAATCAACCAACAGCTATGTCAAACTTCATTGATTGAGTGCTGCTGACTGTCTGGCTGGCAATCATTCCCGGTCAAGGAGCCACAAAAAAAAGAACGGGTATACCAATAGTTCCATACTGGTAAAATCCCGGCTAAGTAACCATTTCCCTGATTGCGATCTCATTTGCCTTAGCCCTGACAAATTTTGAACTATTTTGATGGTTGGTTAACCGGCATCAAAGATATTTGCAGATATGAAAATCAGAACAGCAGCCGATTTAATGGCAGAAGGCCGGAGTCCTGAAATCCTTTTTTGGGTAGGATGTGCCGGCAGCTTTGACCAGCGGGCACAAAAAATCACCAGGGCCTTTGTGACTATTCTGGAGAAAGTTAAAATTGATTATGCCATCCTGGGTAAGGAAGAAATGTGTACCGGCGATCCTGTTCGCAGGGCCGGCAATGAATTCATGTTCCAGATGATGGCTTACCAGAATATCCAGGTGCTGAATAATTACGGTATCAAAAAAATTGTAACGGCCTGTCCCCACTGTTTTAATACCCTGAAAAATGAATACCCTGTTCTGGGTGGTCATTATGAGGTCATTCATCATACCACATTCCTCCAACAACTCATTGATGAAGGAAAGATCAAAATGAAGGAAGGCGGTATTTTCAAAGGAAAGAAAATCACCTACCACGATAGCTGTTACCTCGGCCGTGCCAATGATATTTATGAAGCACCCCGGAAAGTACTGGAAGCATTGGATGCCGAACTGGTGGAAATGAAACGCTGCAGGAGCAATGGTTTGTGCTGCGGAGCCGGGGGCGGACAGATGTTTAAAGAAGAAGAAAAAGGGGAAACAAGGGTGAATATTGACCGGAGTAATGAAGCCATTGGCACTGGTGCTGCCGTGATTGCAGCTGCCTGTCCCTTTTGCAATACCATGATGACGGATGGCGTAAAGCTGGCTGAAAAAGAAGATCAGGTTCAGGTACTGGATGTGGCCGAATTGGTGGCCGCCAGTTTAGCCGACTGATGCATGGGCCATCGTCAACCTTTCCTGTACTTCAAAAGCTTCTTTTAATTTACCTCTGGGGATCGGCACCCTGATGCCCCTGATTACTTTTCCCTGTTCATAGGAAATTTCGAGGATATTCATTTTACCGGCTTCCCGGATTTGAATTTCCCTGATCTGCCGCAACTGATTCTGGAAAGGTTCATGGCTGTTATTGACCGATATGCGGTCGGCCATGATCCTGATTTCCGGTATCTTTCTCCGCCAGGGGATCAGTTTACCGGCAAGAAAGTATAAAATCCCCTTCTTCCGGGCTTTCCATTGCAAAAAGCGGTTCCATTCGTCCTTTGTATAATTCCAACGGGTTAATAACATGTGCAATATTTAGGGTCAGCGTATACAATCGTTTATACTGTAAATTTGCAGTATGAATCTGGACTATCTATACCTGCTGGACGGTAATTTTCACCCTGATTCCAGGGTTTGGGTTTACCAAAGCAGCCGGCTTTTCAGCCTGGGTGAGGCACTGGAGATTGAAGCCAACCTGAACAGCTTTACGGAGAAATGGCTGAGTCATGGTGCCCCGGTGAAGGGAGCCGCCTATCTTTTTTTTGGACAGTTTATTGTTTTGATGGCAGATGAACAGGCTACCGGAGTCAGTGGTTGCAGTACTGACAGTTCGGTAAGACTGATCAAAGATCTGGAACAACAATACCGGGTTAATTTGTTTGACCGAACCAGTCTGGCCTTTGTTGTAAAGGATAAAATTCAATTGCTACCTCTTTCCCAATTGCAGTACGCGGCAGACAATGGTTTTATCGGGGCCAATACTCTTTACTTTAATAACCTGGTTCAAACCAAAAAAGAGCTGGAGGAACAGTGGATCATACCCGTGAAAGACAGCTGGCTGGCCAAAAGGGTTTCTTTTACTCCGGAATTGTTGTAGATTAATTGTATTAAAAACAGCGTTGTAAGCTATTAACTCCCGTCTTCCGCTCATTTTTTTGCTGCCGCTGGTTTTACCGGCGGTTTCTTTTTGGGGGCATTAGAGAAAAGGTAGGCCAGGCTCAGGCGATAATTGCGGGTACGGGTACTGCTGTAACTTTCCAGGTTGAAATTAGTACCGTAAGTAAAGCTGCGGTTTCTTTGCTGCACAAAGGGATCAATTGTGTTGATGGTTACCGTGAGCTTACGGTTAAAGAATCTTTTCATCAATCCCAGGTTCATACTGGTGGTCCAGCGCGCATATCCCTGCGGATTCGCAAAGCGGTTGAAGTTGAAACCACCGGTGAGATTCCAGATATCTTTCGGTGTATATATAAAACTCATATTGGAAGTGAAGGAACCCCCATCTCTGAATTTCCTGACGGTTTTATCAAAGCTGCTATAGACATTATAGATATAACTGGCGCTGGTATTCAGCCTGAATTTTTTTGAAAAAGTGAGTCCGCTCCAGGTGCTGGCTTCATATTCTTTGCGGTCACTGATATTTTCCCAGGTTACCTGTGTTTTACCTTCGGCCAGCAGGGTACGCACCTGACTGAAAATATCTTCTACTACATTATAACCAAATCCCAGGTTCAAATAGTATTTAGGGCGGGTTCTTCCCAGAACCAGGTCGAAATTGTGGGAAGTGGATGCTACCAGTTTTTCATTCCCAAAGCGAACATTATAGGGATCAGAAAAATCAATGGTCGGATTGAGTTCACCGATGCCGGGCCGGCGGATGCTTCTGCGATAAGACAGTGTCAGGTTCAATTTATCTGTCCAGGTCCGGTTGATATTGGCAAAAGGCAGGTAGGTCCAGTAATGATTCTTAACATCCCGGTTATCTTTCAGCAATTCAAAAAAGATATCCGTTCTTTCCGCAGACACACCCGCTGTAAAACTAAAATTGGGAGCGATGATCTGCTTGACAGAACCCAGTAAGGTGGATACGGTCTGGTGAAACCAGAAATCATTACTCAGCAGGTCAAGAGGTGCCATGGTACCTTCCGGCTTTTTCTTATAACTGGCATCCACATCCACATGATTATTGGAGCGGTTATAGGTACTGGCAAAAGAAAGAAAGGTTTTTTTATTGTCCAGCATCTTATCATAACTCAACCGCAGGTTATGACCATTGATTTTTGTCACATTCAATTGCTCCTGGGTACTGTCGGTACCATTGAATGTATAATCCGGATTTAAAAACTGCTGGTAATAATCACGATCGCTGTTATTGAATGAAAGATTCAGTCCAGATATTAAGCGAAGGGTTTCTCCTAATTTCCCTTTCCAGGTATAGGTAAAATTAATAGAAGGGTTGTAATTATCTCCGGTGCTGCCGATATCCCGTCGGCTCAGTCGCCAGGTATCCCCAAAGCGGTTAATATTTTTGTATTCCGTACTGCTGTGATTATCGAAAGTGTATTGGTTATAATTCAGCACCAGGTTGATGATATTCTTTTTATTGATATCATAATCGAGGTTGAGCCGGAAATTGGGTCGCAGACTTTTATTCCCAAACTGGTTACTGGTATTAAAAAAATTAGAAGAGTCCGTATAAATATTATTCCGGATCGAATACCCGTTTCCATTCAGCCGGTTGTATCCCAGTCCGCCATTCACGCTCAGGGCAATTCCCTGTTTCCGGTAGGTAAAATTGCCGCTGATATTAGCCTCTCCCCTGGTACCGGTAGAAACAGCGATACGGCCACTCTTCCCTACCCTGCCCTTGCGGGTTACAATATTGATCACCCCACCCTGTTCTGTGGCATACTGCGGGGGTGGATTGGTCATCACTTCAATTTTCTCAACAGAACTGCCGGGCATTGATTCCAGCAGGTCCTGCAATTGCTGCATATTCAACTCTACCGGTTTATCATCAATCAGTATTTTGGGTTCTTTACCTCTCACAGTGATCTTGCCATCTGCACCCTTGGCAACAAGAGGCACATTGTTCAATAAATCACTGGCATTGCTGCCGGCTGCCAGGGCAGATTCACCGGCATTGAAAGTGATATTACCATCTTTGGATTCGATGAGAGGCTTTTCGGAATAAATGATTACTTCGGCCAATTGCGCATTATTCACCTTTAAGATGATATCGTTCAGATTGAAATCACTTCGCTCTGT
>Ga0075158_10003140_pt1 | contig 11712 bp, 11 predicted proteins | sample JI91814BDNA_FD_70968 | JGI IMG/M metagenome (GOLD analysis project Ga0075158, IMG submission 70968) | Wastewater effluent complex algal communities from Wisconsin, to seasonally profile nutrient transformation and Carbon sequestration -... | ecosystem: Engineered > WWTP > Effluent > Algae... | reverse complement strand
TTTGCAAGATTTCCTACGGCCCAGATATCATTTGGACCACTGCCCCAGATACCGGAAAATGTATCAAACACTCCACCGGTACTCCCTCCATCTGCCCAGTTTGTACCATCATAATGTAAGATGGTGCCCTTATTTCCTACGGCCCAGATATTATTAGATGCGGTCCCCCAGATTGCACCCAAACCTTCGGTTGTTGGGCTTACCACACTAGACCAGCTTGTGCCATCATAATGCAAGATAGTCCCGTTGCCACCCACAGCCCAAACATTATTGGACGCATTACCCCAGAGTGCAACCATACTTATCATGGATGGATTTACCGCGGAGGTCCACGCTGTTCCGTCGTAGTGGTAGATATTGGTAGTGGCACCAACCACCCAAATATCATTGGGAGCGATGCCCCAAATTGCGTACCAAGCAAATAAAGATGGTCTTGCTACGTTGTGCCAGGCTGCTGGATGGATTGCTGGATAGTCGTAAGTTGTTTCGGTTGCATCGTCCCACAAGTTATACGTTGTAAATCCATTAGGATCACCTATCTCGACGTAAAAATACGACCAGTACGGCACGGTAAGAGTAACATTGCCAATCCCAGGTGCACCTGTCCCATCTCCTGTTGCTGTGGCTCCAACAAATTTACTATAAGGTAATCCAGAGATAGCTCTTGTATTAATCTCTAATGCGACTTGTTTCGCGGGTATCCCAGGTGGGATATATACATCTAGGTAGGTTTCGGTAGGGTCTGTAATAAAATAAACCTTACTTCCAATTCCCAATTTATGCCTTACAATATATGGTGTTGTATCAGATAGATCGGTACGGCCAGCGTACACATAAGAGACCCCTCCATTAGGGTTTACTCCCGCTATCGTTTGGTATCCACCACCAAATGGAGATGGGACTCCTCGTAAAATTAAATCATACCAACTCACAACTTTAACATTGTTGAATCCAATTCTTCTTAATGCAGCCACAATTCGTTTTTCAGTGCCTGCGGCCGCCCAGATTTCCCATCTGCTTTTTAGATAGGCTCGCAGAGATTCGTCAGCCTCATTTCTTGCTCTTTTGAGGTTACTATTGCGTGCATGAGCATCAAGAGCAGATATGTCACATTGCTCAATCCGAGAGGTCTTTAAAGCAGTGACTCCTCGGTTGATTAATTCATCAAAGACCTGGCCAAATGCTTTGAAATATTTCTGTGGGTTGGCTTTTCTAAGCCAAGAGACTCTTGTGTCTTTAAAAAAATCTTCGTATGCGCCCATTTAGTCCACCAAAACATAAGAGAGGTTACCGCTTGTGTATTGCAATATAGGATATTCGTAATAGTTTAAATTTATGACATCAACTGTGTTTGGATCTGGATCGGTGAGTTTTACATTCCGGATGGCAATTACATTGGCATCCTCAATTCTGGCGCCTAGTTTTTGCGGAAAGATACCCTGACCGATGTCTAAAATTCCTTGATACTCTAATAGATGTGCTTCGACTTGTGCTTGTGCATCAAGCAGAGATAATCCAGCACTCCGTTTAATAAATACAGTGCCTTTCACTACAATGTTTTTGTTAATAACTGTCTCAACTGAAACAAAAGAATTATTCGCATATTTCTGCGGGTTATCAAAAACTCCTTGTACTGCTGCAATATCTAAAGGTGCAAGCGCTCCAGCAGGGCCAGCGATGTAGACCGTGCATGAACCAGGCACATAAGCCCCTTTGTAAATATTTGAGGCTATTTTTACTTTGGAAACTGGCGACGAAGTATAACCTGGAGGGATGGACCGAGCCCAATACTCAAATGCGTCGCGATTGCTTCCTACGCCTAGGGTTCCCCATTTTGCACGGCAGCGAGATTTCAAGGATTCATCCGATTCGATGTCTGCCCCTTGTTGTGCGATCCAATTATCTAATACTGGGTAAATAGGGTTACTCACAAACAACCCTACAAATGAAGTTTTGAGGTCTAGCGTTGTTTGATTTGGGATATTATATTTAGCTCCTGGTTCTATCGCGATAAATGTTAGATCCAAATAACCGTTTCCTGCAGTGGGAGGGCCTATAATGGGAGGAGGTGCGAGAGTCCCACCAGTCACATTTACGTATAATTTCTGCTTACTCGCATCTGTTGTTTGTGTGCCTACAGTGACTTGGCCTGGCACAAATGTGTATGATGGAGCCGAAGCAGTACTAATGAGCCTCACAATGCCACTTGTAAACTGAGCAGGATTGTAATCTATTTGATACTGCGATTTGGCAAAGAGTCTTAGCCCATCTCCAGTTGCATAATCCAAAAATGCAGCGCTTACCATGTTGGTAATACTCTGACTTAAATCTGATATTTTCTTGCTTAATTCCCATGTCAACGAGAGTAGTGTATTTACAAGTGATTTCCATGCACTTGTAGGGACTCCGTTAGTTTTATGTTTTTGCATCAAATCATTAAAATATTCTGATGACGAAATGGATTTTACAATATCGGTTAATACACTCATACCGTCCTCTCAATTCTGACCTCAAATGGGTCTGCTGTGATTTTCAACTCCAGGGGGGTTTCATCTAATGATGGGGTAATCAGCAGATAGATTTCTAACTTGCCTAATAATGTTTTTTTTGCCACAGATACATCCACTTGCATCCTTAAATCGTCATCAAAAATCGAAATAAGTCTGGTTTTTAAAATGTTGATGTCCTGACCTGATAACGACGCTCTTAGATAGTCCCTCATATCCAGAGTGTTTTCATCTAATTCATAGGTTCCAGATGGGCAGGTAATTTTTTTATATACATCCTCAATTAGGACTTGATAGGGGTCATCCATGAGATCCCCTGTCAAATCTAATCCATCTGGATATAATAAGATTGAGGCGTCCGTTCCGTAATCAATCATGGTAACTCCAAATGAGGTGACCCTGTTGTGATTTTCCCGGCGATTGTAGGGACTGCGGTTACAGCACCTGAGGCAAGCGCATTAATTGCTGTGGTTACTTGAGAGATCCAGGTCGCTAAATTAGAGTCTATGCTTACACTATCTCCTACCCGAGCTACCGCTTTCCCTCCGCTGCCAGACTGGTAGAGCTCTGCTACGAATTTTCTTGGATCTCCCTCTTCAAATTTGATAGTCACGCGACTGCCTGGGACTACTGTTAGTTTTGAATTGGGAACCTGTACCCTTATCGGGACAGAGGTTAATGGAGGGATTTTAGGATTATCAAGAACAACATCTAGTGTACCATTTGCTCGTTGCAGAATGACCTGGCCTGAGTAGGACCCCAAATAATCGACTCCTCGCATGGTTTCCTTAATCAAGGCAATCAGGCCAGCATGCAAAGCGTCTCCATATGCACTCGCATCATTTGCAAACCAGATGGTGACACGACAAACCACAGGATCAATTTCGTAGCGACAGCAACCCACTTTCTGGGAGTTGTTATTTATTGTGATCCGCTCTCCTGGCACAATACCCACACTCTCAGTGGAGAGGATTGCATATGCGTACACAGGGTCTTGAGATAGTAGATCATAGTCAAAACGAGAGGACTCTTGCCAGGTATCCATTCCCACAAAAACACTCCCATCTGGCTCTACTCTCCAGATACAGCCCAAGATATCTGTGATATCGTCTAGCTGAGATGCCGCATCACCTGCTTTTCTGACCCAGTTTTTGAGTGTTGTGTTCAGCACCGAAAGCGTAGATTTTTTGCTAAGGACTTCACCAGCAGATGATAATATTTCTGAGATTGGTAACGATGCAGGCATCGAGAAATCGTACATTTTAGCAGGTACTTGTTTATACAAACCACCCTTTCCACCTACAAAAAAGCAAGAGTATCTTCCTTCGTTTTCTCCAGGTCTTAAAATAGTTCCAGAAAATGATGTCCCTAACCAGTTTAGGGTAGCACGCCCATGTGGAGCGATTTCTGCATTTGCAAGTACAAGATGTGCTGAATAATTGCCAATTTGTGGGATTAATAAATCCCCTTTCATGACAGATTCTGTTTGTGTAAGTGTCTCTAACCATACGTCAGCCATGTCATTTCCCCACAGGCGTATTACTAGATGGGGAGTAATTTTGACCCACTTGTGGAGGCCTGGCTCCGGAAGTATCTGGTGTATTAACTGGTACAGTACTTGGTGAACTTGGTTTTGGACGTATTGCTTTGGTTGCTCCATTTTTCACAGGGTAGGTAGCAATGCAATGGATATATCCCTGTAGAAATCCACCTCTTAATGCTGGGACTTCAGAGACCTCTTCGACAATACATGAAACAATTCTATACCGAGCCAGTGATGGGTGATAGACGGGGAACGCTTTTCTTTTACGGGGGTCTGCGGCTGGTAAAAGCATCGCTACTAAATCGGTCCATTTCTGCTCTTCTGTCCCAGTCCGTAGTTTAAGCTCAAAAACAAACTCTGGGTTTTCGAGCCCCTTAATTAACGAGCCTCCACCATCTGACCCAGATGCTTTATTTTTTTCGACTCGTAATTTGGGGCCAATTTTTTTTGTAATTTGTACAATCCCAGGTAGTACTACATTATTGAGTGTGGGCTGGTTCCAAGCTTTTGCGTTCGTGATCCAACTTGGAAAATCGTACTCTTTCATCGAATTTGCCATTACATCACCGATACCCTTGGATTGCGAGATAGGCGGCTCACTTGCTGTGCTAGTTTCTGATAGACGGCATCTGCAATATCTGATGGATTGCTACTCCCACCGGAAATTGTAATTTCGATTTTATCAATATGGATCGGGGCATCTGAAGAATAAGGTCGATACTGGCTAGAGGAGGGGGGAGGGATACTCATCATATTGCCAGTGGCATAATCAAACGGTATCAGTTGCCCCCCTGAGCCACCTTTTCCACCTTGACCACTACCTGAGCCACTTGCGTTGCCTTTTCCGCCTTTACTTCCTGATTTTTCCGACCCAGGTCCCCAATCTGGTGTATCTCCACTTGATCCAGCAGCCGATCCTGCCCCTTCTGGTTTTTTCCCTAAAAGCTTATCCTGATAGGCTGACAGCATTTGTGGTATCGTGGCTCCGCGACCATATTGATCTTTAAAAAACTTGTAAGAGTCATCGTAGAAACGATCTTTATGATTGAATATATTTCCAGTCATAAAATCATCCACTCCACTTTTTCCAGCCCTTCCTATTAGATCAGCTCCTTCCTTGACTTCGGCCCAATTAAGTTTATACGCTCCATGTCCAACTTTATAGACCCCAACAACCATATTTTTTATATTTTCAAATATTTGGCCTAATACTTGAGTAATCACCTCAACGATTTCACCAGCTTTTGATTTGAACGATCCAATTTTCTGCTCTGAATTTCCAATCGATAGACCAAGTGAGTCTAGTCCCGCTTTTAGTGCACCCACCAAATACCCTACCTTACCAGCAATCTCACCAACTGCTTTTGCCGCTTGTGTTAGATTATCCATGGAGCTTTTTGAATCATCTGCACTCATGCCAAACTCATCAATTGCTTGTTTGTAGCTCTCACCAAACGATTTAATAAACCCAGTCAAAAATTCATCTTTGACCGATTTCATATTGGCTCCAAAATCTGAAATATCCTCGAAGAAAAACCGAAGATTTTTTCCACTTTCTGTAGACACATTCATTGAGTCTGTTAGATTGTTGATTGCATCTTTATATCGTTTCACTCCGGGTAATGTTTCAGAGTCAATCGTCCTAAGTAGATTTGTGAATGCCTCCTCTTTATTGGATAACATTGCGGTTAAATTTCCAGCAGCGCCTGTGGCAAACTCACCTAGTTTATTTGTACCTAGTTGTCGATTACTGGCATGTTGTATAGAGGACAGGGCAACTTGATCGTTGACTTTTCCTTTACTGATTAATCCCTCAACATCTCCTTTTTTAACCCCCATTTGTTTACCAATCTCTTCGTAGAGGGTGCCAACGTTTAAAAATTGAGCAATTCTATTTACATCTCGCCCTGTCATTTTTCCGCGTGATGAGATATCGCCATAGATATCTGACGCTCGATTAGCAGCAGAGAGACGTTGATTTTGAGGTAATGATGAGACTAAATCAACAATATTGAATAACGCTTTATCCTCATCTTGTCCTCGGAATCCAGAACGAATGAGACGTGATTGAATATTAATTACTTGATCTTGTGTAAGCTCTGTTTTTTGAGCCAATGCCCCGGCTTTTAAGTATTCTTGCTCCGCTTGTTTTGGATCTTTCAAAATTGTGGCATAGGAGCGAATTGTGGATGTTCGCTCTCCAAATACCTCGATGGCTTTGTCCGTAAACTGATCAACTCTGGTATAAACCTCTGCAATGAGTTGTGCTGCGAGTTTTATCCCACTTACCACACCACTAATTGCTACACCAAGTCCACTAAATGAGCTACTGAGACCTGAGATAGATGACGACCCAGTTTGAGAGAGAGATTGCATCTGGTTTTGAAATATTTGTATTTGCTGTGTGGATTGAGAGATTCCTCCTCGTCCAAGATTTTGGAATTGAGAATTAATTCCTCCGATTTGCGAGTGGATTCCACCAAGAATCCCTTGAGTTTGGGATAGGCCGCTACCTAATACGTCAAATTGTAATTTAAAATGTAGCGTGTCCATAACCCTCCTATTTTTTATGTGCGTCTACAAACGCATGTAACTCAAAAATAGCTCTTGTTAGCAAAACCGCTCCTGCCATGCCTTCAGGACTCATTTTGTCCTCATAATTTTTCCCATGGTAAAAAGCGGCAATATTTTTTGCTGCAACATATAAATCCTCATCTGATTCCTCATACAGGTCTTCTACTTTTTTTCAAATTGTGCGACCTCCCCATTAGACTCTCTTAATAAGAATGCGCCTAGATTTACATATAAAATCGGATAATTATTGAATAATTCATTGGCTTTTTCTTGATACTCCGGCAAAACATGAGAGCGTCCTAGTTTTGCGAATGAATGATGTGAAAAGAATTTTTTCTCCCCGAATTCCCGATCCAAAACCTTTGACTCTAAGCGAGTTAGCCGTCTCATACCAAGGATTGTGCCATCTACTGAGACCCCAATGATATCTTCGCCATGTTTAGATTTTAAGATTTCATCTTCCTCGATTGATTTTTCCACATAACAATCCACAGATTCCCCAGCTAGAATCATCAACTCTCTTCGGATGTGATTACTAGCTCTTGCGTATCGTTTAAAATATTTTTCTACTGTTTCACGGTCTGGATGAGTGATGCAATTCATTACTTCCTCATCTCCATCGTCTAGTGGGTCTTTGACAAATACGGCTGGAGTCATTAATGCGGTTTTTTTGTCCTGCATTTCACAGAACTCATCCTCTGTGAATTTTCGTATTTGTATTTTCATTCCATCTTTAAATTCAATTGTTTTCATCACTTATCCTTACACTAAAACAGGTGGTAATACTGATATAAACTGGTCATTATCAAGAGGAGCTAAACATTTCCCATTCCACAGTATATAGCGGACATATAAATCCAGCTTGATATCAATGCCTTTTTTGGATCCAGATTGAGATGACAAATTAGGGGCAATAATGCGGCATTCTGGCAACGAGTCTACGGTTTGCAAAAACGCTCCTCTTGGCACGTAAGTAACTGTGATTGGGAATGTAATAGTCCCAAATCCATTTGGAACTTGAGTAAGCATTGTATTATAAGCTTCTCTGGAAAGCGTCATCGAGGCTTGAGCTTTATAGTAACCTACACCAGTAGGGAGAGGAATTGGATGAGTACCATAATCTTCAGTAGGATCTAAACGGTCGCCATAATCAATTGATTTCAGGTGTTCTGATATTAACTTACCAAATGGAGCAGCAATCCTGATGCTCGTGTGGTCTAGGTATCGTCCGTTTATTTTGATTGGTTTTTGCATAAATCTCCTTAGTTTGGTGTCCCTGCTGTGATGCCAATAATGATGTTCTCGGCTAGTCCATTTAGAGTTACACCTAATTCAGCTCGCAACTCTCTTGTTTGTAAAAAATTATAATTCCTTAATATTTTTACAAAAAATCCAGATGCTGACGGTTTATTATCTGATTTTGCGGTGCTTAAAAACGTATCAATAGCAGTACTAATTGCGTCTTCTATTGATTTTGCCTCTGGCAATGCCAGTGCACCAGCAGGTACATCATCACTTTCCTTTGTAGTAATAACCTGCAAAGACTCTCGTAAATATGGGAACATAGTCTCTTTGGCGATCCTTGCGACAGAAAACAAAACCGCTGTCCACTGTGATAGCGTGTATCCAATATCGCTAGGGTCTCCCATTGTAGGTGACCCGGTCACAAAAAATCCTGCTTGCTCTGTATACGTTCGCGATGTGATAAAACGCTGAGAGTCTAGTCCCGGTGTCTTGTACTCATCATGATAAATTGCAAGCGTTGATGGTAGTGGGCCACGTCCTGTCCAGCCGAAATCCTCATGGATAGGGATGCCTGATTTCCGACCGCTTACCTCAAAAACCAATGGTCTTCTATATTGCCTACCGCCTGAGTACACAGAGTTAAATAATATAGCACCAGCTGCATAATCCTGGACTCCATGAGTACTGAGGTAACCAGCGTAGTCATTAATAATAGAATCTACCCATTGCCCATGAATCTCACCTGGAATACCTTCCGCGATGTCTCTTGTCGCAAATAGTCCCTTTGCGAATATAACGGGGGTATTATTTGCTCCTGTATGCGTTGCCTGTAGTTTGACTTCGATATTCTGAGCCAGAGATTTAGATATACTCATTGGCGATGTGATATAACCCCATTTTTTCCCGGTGTTATTGCTAGCACTTAAAATTGCCGCATCGAGAGCCGTTAAAAAATCAGTATTATTGGTAGTAGGTAATGTAGAGGAAAATGAAAAACTGTCTCCAACATCCACTGTTCCGCTAATTGTAATGGATACACCAGTGTCCAAAAATGCATCTTTTAGTGATACAATCCCAGTGGCAGGCACAAGAACTTCCGATGAGTAAGAGACATTATCAGCTGTCCAAATAATTGCAATCGGAGTAATCCCACCAATAATTCCTCCTCTTGTAACTGTTACTTTAAAATTAAATAGATCTGCTGCTGTACCAGAAACAGTAGCACTACCAGTAGAGCCAAATGGGAGGACTGTAACGCTCTTGGCTCCGAGTAATTTTGTGCCTGTCCCAATGGTGGCTACAGTACAATAAGCAGTGCCTAGTGCAGCCAAAATACCAGCAGCAGCAACACTTGCGGTTGTGGTAGGCTCGCCAATTGCATTTGTGGCTAGTGTGATTGTAATTACGTTTGCGGCATAACTTGCTGAAAAAACGGTATTATTACCAGAGAGTAATACCCTAATTGATTGCACAGGGACAGTTGCAGTGACAGATAGCGCTCCATCATCTAGTGCGGTTAATACGAGGGGTCCAGCAAGGCCAGCTCCCGTTCCTTGAGCGGCTGCGCTCATAAGTGCGGCTGCAGCTACGCTGCCGTTAAGAGCAGCAGCAAGCCCTGTGCCAGTCTCTGTAATATTGGTCCCATCATGTTTGAGTGTGACTGTAATTGCAGGTCCTGCCACGTTAACAACAGTCGCTGCCGTGAGTGCTCCTGGATTCATAACGGTGAGTGTCACAAGGAGCTGTTTGGCAGTCACCAGCACATCTCCATTTGTTGCACCAGGGATAATGACAGATCCAAATAATGTGACTGGAGTTCCAACAGGATTCCCATACGTTTTTGTAATAGAGCTTAGTACAGATGCTGTGCTTGTTGCGCTCCTCGTAAAATAGACGGGCCCTCCATTTTTGAGCAATAGATAGGCGGCTTGCTCAATTCCTGGTCCATTCCCAAACTGCAGAACATCTGCTAGAGTGTTTAATGCTGTGGTTGTATTTAATGGACCAGACGAGCTCACTCCAATCACATTCGGGATTTGCCCAAAATCTTGTGGGTTTGCTGGGATGTTTGATCGTCGAAAAATAACGCTAATTTTTGATAAGCTCATAATAAATCCTTTAATTTGTTGTTACATTTGTTGTATCTACTCTTGCCGCAGGTAATAACCGATAAATAGGCACAAAAACGGTCAAATCTTGCAGGTAAGCTACTGTGTTTTCAGATATTTGTTTTGATTCTGACTTTCCTGCTTGCTGATATTCGTTTCCGGTGCGCCAAACTCCATCGCCTATTGCAAAATTTCCATGAGAGATCAAAACATCATAGAGACAGTTATGGAGTGTATTAATTAGTATCTCCATCTCTTTGTAATCTTTATGATATAGGTGTAATTTGCAACCTGCTTTTCGGAGATAACAACTATCAAATTGCTGATGAGTGCCGTAATCAATCGGGATCCTATCTCCATATGGGTCGTCGTAATTATCCTTACCTGGTACCCATACGATAGATGGATAGGCGGTGATCCGATGTAGATATTCACTGCCAAAATGTTGTTGTACATGCAGTAAATTAGGGTGCCCTAGCATATCCTCATAGATTTCGTACAGCATTTATCCCTCTCCTTGTAATTTTTGTTTTACTGCTGCTAAAACAGGTTGACTAATGGGCTGTGACCAAGAGTTAGGGAGCTCGGTTTCTGGTACCATTTTTCGATTGTCCATAAAACGTGTGCCTGTTTGATGGTAAATTGCATATGGTTTCTCGTTTATGAGCTGCACTTGATTACCATGAACACTAGCTCGAAAAAATGACCGTAATCCTTGCAGGGGGATTCTTCCGCTGCCGTCTTTGAGTGCTGACCAGGCCGTCCCTGATGGTGCAGTAGCTGATATAAATCCAGCATCGACCAAATTTTGCACAATAGGCTTTGCTGCGATTGCTGCCGCTTGTTCTATTTCGGAGGATTGTCCAAGACGAGAGATTAATTGTTCTAATTGGGAAATATCTCCAGATATCATCAAAACCTCCAATCTGTTGCATATTTTTGCCTAGGGATAATGACCATTGGGAACACGTATGGCGCTCCTGACTCAACAACATTTGGTTGTAGCTCACCCCTCGCAATCATTAATAATGTTTTCATGGTTTGTTGAGGCTCATAAACCATAAAATCTTGGCTTTTGTTGAGCCCTCGGTGCTTGATTACTTCCCACTTGGCTAAATCACAAGTCATTGAAACAATATCGTCTCCCCAACTAGAAAGTGGTACATGATAGGTATCAGATAGATACATATCTATGATCCTAGATGCAATTGATAGTGCTCGTACTAAAAATGGGGATGGAGTCGTTGTAAATTTCCACTCATCTCCAGCCACAAAACTAGGAGTTATTGCCCCGTTTTTTAATTGTAGTGTGAATCCGCCTCTTGTATATGGTATCCAGTTTTTTTCATTTGGGTTTTGTGGAATACCAAATGTTAAACCATTATTGAGAGAAATTGCAAATGTGGGTGTAGGCGATGGATTCAGCTCACCATAGATTGTAAGTTCTCCACCAGATATACATCTGATTACTACAGAGCTTACATCTCTAGGGTTACTATCAGGGTGTAAATCCAAAAATCCCGTACCCACTCCTGTTTTGACTACAGCACTCCAGTCGCCAGACTCTATAGATTTATCCTGGAATAAAGTGTCCGGAGGGAGTGCTAATTGCCAAAAATCTGACGGAGTAGCGTACACTGTAGGCATCGTTACACCCTGATTGTGTGCAGATAGGCTGCGGAGATGGTTGCGCCTCCAGTTGGCACAAACAAGAGTTGGTAATAGTTAGGGCAGT
>Ga0075158_10003135_pt1 | contig 11720 bp, 12 predicted proteins | sample JI91814BDNA_FD_70968 | JGI IMG/M metagenome (GOLD analysis project Ga0075158, IMG submission 70968) | Wastewater effluent complex algal communities from Wisconsin, to seasonally profile nutrient transformation and Carbon sequestration -... | ecosystem: Engineered > WWTP > Effluent > Algae... | reverse complement strand
CTTTACGGAATTGGTTCTGGCTGTAGAATAAATAATACAGTTGCGGGATTTGGTTCAACATTCGGCCCGTTTACAACTTTAAATTCATAAGAAAAATAATTATTCCTTACAAATGATTTCAAAAAGATTACTTTCTGGTTCTGTAAACGGAACAGGAATTGCGCTTGAAAACACACCTTCAACACCAACATTGATTCATACTGTTGCTGTTGCGCCTACTATCGACGAAGTTTGGATTTGGGCAGTAAATACTACAAACGCTCAACAAACAGCTACTTTCTTTTGGGGTTCTGTAAATTCGGGTAAAGATAAAATTGTTATTACTCTCGAACCTAATGAAGGTTTGGTAACAGTTGTTCCAGGATTTCCTCTCACTGCTGGTGTAAGTATTAATGCGTTTGCAAGCAATGTCAATTCAGTAAATGTATTTGGTTATGTAAATCGATTAGCATAAAAGAAAGTACAAGAGTATTCTAAAAATTATAAAGTTCTATGCAAACACGAGCACGTGTAACATCAAGAAGTAGATTCGTAGCAAAAAGAAGAAGTGGAAATGCTTTGGATATTGTAACCAATTGTCCAGTTTTTACGAGCAATACAACTGCGAGTGGTTCATTAAATTTTGCGGGACACACAGTAAACGTAGATACATTTACGATGAATGTGTTCGGCGGTACTATTGTATCTGTAAATGGAAATCCAGTGAATAGTGCTACGTACAATGGCACTATTACTAATTTAAACACTACGTTTGTACTGAATGTAGCTATGAATGGTAATTATGTTTTGGATATAAGCAGTTCACGGAGTGTAAATGTTACTTGTGCAGGAGACGGTCCGAGACCAGGTGCAAATATAGCCTTTTCTTGTCCTTCGTCGGGTTCATTTGACGGATTTGATATTGCAGAAGGAACTTTTACATTTACTTCACACGTCAACACAGATACATTTACTTTGAACATGACTGGTGGTACTATTTCTACAATTAATGGTATTCCAGTAAACAATACGTCATACACAGGAAATGTAGTAGGAAACGTTATTCCTTTTACTATTTTAGTTCCAATTGATACAAACTACACATTGAATCTAACCACATCGAAAGGTGCTGCATTTAACTGTGCGGGTACAGGTGGTGTATCTACGCCTCCTAACTTAGTGTTATCAGGTGGGGATATATCGGGAAATGATTTGAATTTTCCTGACACTGTTATCAATACAACATCGAGTGCACTGACTTTTGATTTATCTGGTACATTTGTAAACTTTCCAATTACTTTAGTAAGCAATTCGCCAGAATACGTAATAGATACAACAAATATTCCTGCACCTATTGGTGGAAATTTGAGTGCAACACCTATAAGTGTTACATTCAGTCCTACGGCAGTGCAAGCGTATAATTCGAGCATTACTATCACGTGTGGACCGACAGTAGTTACTGTAAATCTGAACGGTAACGGTATTGGAGTTTGCGCTTTGAGTAATATGGTCGGTGGTACTTCACCACACAGTATCGCATTTGCGTTTGACACCCCACCTGCATTTAATAGTGGTACTATTGGTATTAAGAGAACAAATCAAATTAATTTCTTCAATCAAACTATAACAAATAGTTCTAGTCCACATCAATTTGCAAATCTTTTATCAAATCAAGATTATGATTGGAGAAGTACGGTTGAATGTGGAAATAGTCCAGTTGTAATTAATTCTGACCCTATTATTCAAACAGAAGTTATTCCTTGTGAATACGGTCTTACTGGTAACGTAGAAGCGGTATTTACAACTTCTGCATTATTTAATGTACAGTATCCAGTAAATTCTACAAGTATTTCTGGAAGATGGTATATTCACGGAACGGTAAATTTTAATAACTTTACACTAAATTCACCCACTACACAATATACCGTAAATTTTGGTTCTTTGCCAAGCGGTACAAGAATCAATATTGAATTTTGGGATGCTTGTAATTCTACGGTAGATAAGAATACTGTCTATTTTTATACTGGTCAACAAGATTATTTCTTGTTTGGTTTATTGAGTCCTGCTGCGGCTCTTCAATCATATCCACCATTATTTCAAACTAATGGATGGTATTTAACAAGTATGGAATTAATAGATAACGATACAAATTCTATTTTAGAAACTTTTACGTTTAATACGGTTTTTGTATTAAATAGTCCGCCATCACATTTTAGTTTATATGCATCAGATGTATTGTCAGAATCTTTTGATACAAGTTATGAAGCATTTGGACTTAATAATTATGATAATTATTATGGTACATTTAAATATAAATTAACCAGTGCTAGATATACCGCATTGAAAAATAAAAATTTAAAGATTGTAGGTAGAGGATGGAAAGATGGAAACCCACTAATTACAACTAATATTTTAGCAAATTCAAATGTATTTTCTATAGATATGAATTCCCCATTCTGTGTAACTAATAGAATTAGGTTTACATACGACCCATCTTTAATTTGGACATTTAACTAATATAGACACATGCCAATACCAATAACATTACAAATACCTACAATAATTAGGTATAATAAGAATATAATACAAGCCAATGTTTTTGAAAATTTAGTAATTAAAGGTACTAATTTTTCTACTAATAGTGTATTATATTTTTACACGGGTGTAGATTTTAATACTGGAACTCAAGTAGTACCTACTTTTATTTCTAGTACAGAAATTCGTCTATCTAGTATTAACATACCTGCTAATACATATAATTTTTTGGTTTATAATACAGATTCTAAATTATATTCAAATAATTTTACAATAACTGTAAAAAATTATAATAATTTAGCACCGACATTAAATTCATTTACAAGTTTAGGTTATGAAGATAGAAACATGACTAATATAAATAATCAATATTATTATATTAGTCCAACGGGATTGCATTTACAGGTAACTGATGGATTTGGAACTATCGGTACTGCACCTGGTAGTTTAGGAACAAATAATGTATTTTATAAAAATAGTATCGTTAGAATATTTGGTACTAATTTTACTGGTGATACTGTAATATTGATTAAAGATTTAAATAACCCAGAAAGATATTTTTTAAACACATTTAATATAACAAATATTTTAGTTGACGATAGAGGACAGCGTTCCAATTCTGATATATTACATTCGAGTTTTTCAGCTATAGCACCAGGTCTGCCTTATGGTAATCATAGTATTGTTGCTGTTAATAGATATGGTATATCAAATTCTTTACCATTTCAATACAAAAGCACTCATGCTGGTATAATTGATGATAGTAAATCAAATATTGATAATGAATCCGATTATGATTATGTAGTAGATTCGTGCGAGTCGTCAATATTAACTATTCAAGGAATAGATGGTAATCAATATCCAGTAGAATTATATACAAGGTATCTTTTTAATAATCCCGTTGGTGCTAGAAAACGTGTATATTCATTTAATCCCACATCAGTACCACAATTTAATCCAGGTGTTAATTTAAATGTATTAGACAATGCAAATAATTGTGATTCTATAAATTGTGTAGAAAGTAATTATATTCCGCTTGGTAGAAATTCTATAAATTTAACAACTGCGGAAAATACTATATTAGACGTTATTAAAGGTTGTGAAATTACTGTAACAAGTACGCCAGGACCGAACAATTCGGCAGCATGGAACGCATGGGAATTATTTTCAGCAGCAGGTGGCAATGTCAGTATTTCTGATAATGTTGGTGAACTAACAAAACAATTTGAAATAGTATCAAATAGAAAAGTTAATTTCTTAAATTTAGATATTACTGCTGATATTGGACAAACAGTTAATAGTTCTTTAACAGTATTGGTAGAACGATTTGATACCAATTCTAATAATTTTGTTACTGTTTCGTCAGGTAATACGGGAACTTGGTCAGTGGGTAGCAATCAAAAGAAAACTGTAGCGGTAACACCATTTCCTGCAAGTACAAGATTTAGAATTTCTATAACATCCGCAGTAGACCAATTTTTAACACCAATACATACTATTAAAAAGTTAAAAATTTATGATGTAGGATGTCCAGGAAATTATTATTTACCATTGGGTAGAAACTCCACAAATTTATTAACTAGCAATAATACTTTTTTTGCTACTGAATGTGAAGTTATATTTGAAAATAATAACATGGGCAATTTTCAAGTTTTAGGTGCTAACGGTGTAAGTTTACCCATAACTCCAGCTAGTAATGCTCAACGATTTTTTGATATAACTTTTCCTGATAGTGTAAATATTAATAACATGGAATTATTGGTTGATACTAATAATTCAAATGGTGGAATAGGTGGGTATTTAGCACCCTGGACAAATAGTAACTTGACCCCACCTAATTTTGTTGGTGGTTATAGAGCAACTTATAATCAAGCTGGTTCTGATATTGTTATCAATTTTAACGATAGTTTGTTATCAACATTCCCAAGTAATGTTTTTGGTACAAAATGGAGAATATTCTTAGAACAGACCTCAGTATCAGGAAATGCAGATTTAACACTTAAAAAAATTAAATTATTTGGTTCGTAATTATTCAAAATAAATATGAAAAATTATTATATTGCTTTAATAATTCAAAATATAATAAATGAAATTGGAATTCCTTGTTCGTGTACACCAGAGAGTATATTACAAAAAAAATATGTTGAACTTGGAATAGATACTTTAGAGAAATTTTCTATATTAAAACAAAAAATTGAAAATACTATTAATATAGATTTGTTAAATTACAATGTTGAATTAGAAAGAGATACAATTGAAAATTTTTATTTTGATTGTATCTCTCTTTTTAATATAGACAATGTATTTTCCTATAATATAATATCGAACAATTATCAGAAATTTGAATTACAAAGTTTACATTACTTTATACAGGTTTATCCGCAATATAAAAGTTATTTGATACAGAATTACGAAAAAATAAAAAAAGAGTATCAGAATATAAAGACCAATGTTATAAAAAATACTAAAATTTACATAACATTTCAAAAAGAAGAATATAAATTTTTACCGTCCAAATCTCACCAACATATTTCAATGATAGAAAATATTATCGATGCTGCGTTAAAAAATAATTATGGATATATTATTCTTCAATATAATAATGAATACTACAATCCACTACCTTTTAATAAAGAAGGAAATATGATATATTCACAAAAAGATGTAGTAAAATATTCAGATGAATTAAAAGAGGAACTAGGACATTATTATTCTTTTTTTGAAATACACAAAAGGATTAAACAACAAGAAAGTTTTATTTAAATGAAAGCCGCTCTATAGCGGCTTTCCTGTTTTAAACCCAATCCCTCAAATTGGGTAAAATAACCCCAAATTCGTACTGTCATAAATAAAGGGAAATTAACCCTAAAATTAACCCATTTAACCCTCAATATATGACAAAATACCTACTTTTAGCCCTGTTTTTGACCTCTTTTTTGGCTTCTAATGCCCAGACCACAAATACGATACAAATTGCCCCAAATACCAGTAATATGATAGATTTGGTAACTACCAATTCTACAACAGGTGAAATACAAGTTATTCAACCTGCTAGTATTCTTCGGGAAGTAGATTTGGGTACGAATATTGCCTTTCCTCTCGCTAACGAATTCAAAGATGCTCGTTTCAATCCAAACTTTGCAGCACGAGTTCTTTTTAGTACATCTTCTCAATATTCTACCTTTAGTATGCCGTTAGAGATTGCAACACAAAGTATCAATCCAGAATTAGGTTTGAATCAAAGTTTTCTTTACTATATTCAACCAGAACGTAGTACGCTAATGATTCGTATTGTGCCTACTTATAGAAGTAAGTATTTCTTTTCACCAAACACCAAACTTCCTTCGAATTGTACAATGATTCTTGAAGCAGATTTATATTACATGACAAAAGTATTTGCTACAAATCGTTCTACTATTTTTGATACACGTCCGATGTCAATTATGCAAGGAATTTTGCGCGGGCATTTTCTATGGCAACCTGACGCAGTTACTTATATTGATTTCTTTGCAGGAATATCTTTTATTGACGTAGTAAGCGGACGAAGTAGATTCAACGAAGTATTTTTACCAGGTGCTACAACTGGACATATATACGTTGAAGGTGGATTTCGTTCTTCCTTTCCAGAGCAGAAATTGGTTGTTGATTTACAATTTATTGTGATAGGTAACGAACTGAATAAATTGTTAGTAGGTGACACTATTATCTATCCCAATATTCGAATTTCTGTAAACAAAGATTTATTCAAATTTAATTAAACATATTATGAACAACGAAGAACTCAAAAATATATTCTATGATTTGGTTAAAAAATACCGAACACCATGTAATTGTTTGATAGAAGATAGTTTGGATGATAATTTATTAGTAATTGGTTTAACCAAAGAAAAACAAAAGGAATTATTGAAAGAATATAGAGATTTAACTGGTGTAGATATTGAGTTCAACATCGAATGGTTCTCTTTGAAAGATATGATAGGTAATTTGAATTGGTATTTAGAAATAGAAGAAGACGACAGAAAATTTGAAGAAGTTGTACAAAAATATAGAGACGAATTACTAGAAGTATTTGACGGAAATGAAAATATGATTACATCGGACGGTGAGTATAGTAAACGAAGTGAATCTTGCTTTACTTGCTTGAAATACTATAATCCAGAAGAAGATAAATGTAAATTGTGTGGATGCGATTTAATGCACAAAAAATTATGGATTAAACGAGCAGAATGTCCTGATAAGAGATGGTTGCCCGAAGTAAATTGATAAATAAATTAAGTAATAATTATTTTTTCAATGAAATCACATATTTTATCTTTTTCTAAATTTAGAAACATACTATCTATAAACGAAGCAATTTCGGTAGAAGATTGGTATAATAAATTTCAAAATTCCTTTGGTAATGTAACTTTGCAAATAGTAAAGGATATTGTCAAAGCAGACCCTACATCTAAAAATGGAGAGTTTAAAGGTCTTTATTCTCAATGGTTGATTAATCTGTATAAGAAAAACAATCTTAAATTAGAGGATTTGTACAAAGCAGAAGAATATCTTCGTATTTTTGACAAAGTTAAGTCTAAACTCCCTAACAAAGATATTAGTTTCTATAAAACTTTGCCTGATTTATTCAAAGTTATAGAACCTTACAAAGAAAACAAAGAATTAACATTAAGTAATCGTGAAAAGATAGGAAAGACTAAAGTAGACGATGAAGTAGAGTTGTTCTACGAAGATGAGTTTATAAAAGTAGAAATTCCACTCACATATCGAGCCTCTTGTGCATTAGGTTCTGGTACTGAATGGTGTACTGCTACTGGAAAGACAGATGAATATTTTAAACACTATACAAAAGATGGTGCAAAATTATATGTAATTTTTGATAAAGACCAAAATGCAAAATATCAATTTTCATTTGTCGAAAAACAATTTATGGATGAAAACGACGAAGAATTGGAAAGTTTTTCTTTCCTAGAAAATTCTCCTAAATTTTTCCAAAAGTTAAAAAATATCGAATCTAATTTATATGTCTTTGTTGAATTTATTATGAAAAATTTAAATTCGTCAAATGTAAAAATAATTAAATCGTGTCAAGGATTATTCTCTTCACACATGCTAACTTATCTTTTAAATAATTTATTTTTTGAAGTAACTGAATCTGATTCATTTACACCACAAGAAAAAGTATTTGAGATAATGGATTTTTTTATAAAAGACGGTGCTAATTTAAATTATTTTTCAGAAGATGACTATAGACCTAAAACTGCATATCTTTATCCAATTATAGACAGATTAATTAGTAAAAAATTTAATTATTTAGAAAATAAAATTTATTTAGAAAAATTTCTAGAATATAAACCAGATGTAAATATACGATACGGTGGTCATAAGAATACACCATTAATGACAGCATCAAAAGATAGATTGCAATCCATAGCTGAATTATTATTGAAAGCTGGTGCAGACCCTAATTTAAAAAACACACAAGGATATAATTCCGCATTTATAGCAATTAACACATTTAATCCGAGAAGTGAATTAACTTGTAACAAATATATTGCACTATTGAAACAATACGGATTAAATATGAAAGATACAAATAAAGAAGGATTAAATATTTTAGAGTTTTATGTAAAGAAATTCTATTTTGGTGATGAAAAACAAGCAGAAAAATTTACAGATTTTATAAAACTAAAAGAACTCTACAACTCATAATAATATGAAAACAAATTATGTTTTACCATTAGAAATAGACATGAATAACACAGAAGAAAAAATAGATACCGAAGAATTAACAAACGGTAATAAAATGACATTTTTACTTTCTTGTAAAAATGGAAATTTAAACAAAGTTACCGAAATAATTAATAAAAAAGAATTAGATATAGACACTCGTGCATTTAATGGTGATACGGGATTACTTATTGCAATTTATAACGAACATTGGAATATTGCAAAATTTCTTATTGATAATGGTTCTGATGTAAATTGCTATAACGCATTTAGAAATACTCCATTGTTAATTGCTTGTAAGAAAGTAAAATCAGACGATTTGTCTTTAATTGATAAACTAATTGAAAATGGAGCAAATAAAAAATGGTCTAATAATTTTTTAGAAACTCCTAGAAGAATTGCAAGTCAGAGAAATATGTCAAAACTTCTTGAAATTTTAAAGTAAACAAAATACATAGAACACTCGTATAAATAGAGTACTTTTATCCATTTGAGAGGGTAAGTATGTTAGAATAGAAAGTGTAATTAAAGGAAACATATACTATTTTAGGTGTATGTTTTTTGTTTTTATAAATAATGTATAATTTAATAATGTATTTTTTAATTAATTCATAATAAGGAATTTGTGATGTTAAATAAAGTAATTAATTTTGTATCTAGTATATTCGAATCAGAAGAGACTAAGAAACAAAAAATAGAAGAACAGAATAGTCTAATTGCAAATATTCAATACAAAGTATTTAAAGAGAAATTGAATTCTTCTCTACCATTTATCAGAGTATCTGAATCAAAAAATATTAGAAAAGAAGAAAGACAGGCTGGAGTAACTATACCAAAAAGTCAATCAGATGAATTAAAAAATGTACATGGAATTAACGTTGATACAATGTTAGAGAATATGTTACATGGTGAATTAGTTTCTAGTATTCAAAAAGAATATATTGAAAAAATGTTTGCTATTGGGTGGGAATCTCATTTTAAGATTGGAACGGAAACACAAAAAAAGTTTTAATATTACATTAGACCCATCTCAAGAAATAAAGAATAAATCAAAAAAGAAAATAGAAGAATATATAAAATCAAATCTTGTTTCGTATAATGGTTATTCAAAAAAATTATATGAAAATGGACAAGACGGAATTTTAACCATTTCTAGAAATTTATTTGATTCTTCCATTGGAACTACCATCAAAGATATGTTATTGATTAATATTTCAAATGCAATTAAAGAATTAGAAAACAAAAATCTACCAACAAGAGAACGGAAATATAGATTATTTTGTAATCATAATATAGGAACTGCAATCTTAGATACAATATCACCAGCACAACAAACAGGACATCCATTTAAAATTGGAACTATTTTAAATGATACAGTAGAAGTTTATATCGACCCATATATGTCTGCAACCGATAATAGAGTTTGTGTAGGTTATTCAGATAATAAATTAATTATGGCAGCAGAAGAAAATATACTAATATCATACATTCACGGTAAAGATAATTCAAAGGCAATTTTATCATTAATCTATGGAATTGATTATCTAGGAGATTTCTCTGATTGTATTACATTTGATGTTTATCTTGGAAATAATATGCCAACTATTTAAAGTCCCATTTTCCAATATCGCATCGGTCTGTTTTAAATCTAGATTTTAAAGACAAATTACATCCACAAATAGTACAATATTTACTATCTGAACTAAGGAATTTACATTTGTCTTTAATTTCTAGATTTTTTTTTGTGCCTTTACAAATATCCAATCGTCTTTTTCTTTCCAACCTGCTCACAAGTATATACTTCCCTTTCGATAATGCACTGAATGTTCTTTTTAGAAAGAAAGTAAAATGTTCTATTCTTTTTTTAAATTTTGGTAATTCTTGATTAAACATATTTTATTTTTTTACGTATAATGATAATATCAGTAAACTATTTATAATTATTTCAAAAAATTATGATTACACCCGAATCATTTGAAAAAGTAATATTCCATTATGCATTTAAGAATCCAAAATATATTGAAGCACTCGAAGTATCATATCTTCGAGGAGAGCATCTACAAAAACTTCTACCGATAGTTAAAGATTTTTACAAGAAATATATAAGCAAACCATCTAAATTTCAACTTTCTGGATTATTAAATAGTCTCGATATAGAAATTTCGGAAACAGAAATTAATGATTTATATGATATAGACTTAAACGAATACTCTGAAGAGTGGCTTCAAGAAAATTTCGAATCATTTATTCGTTTGAAAAAATACCAAGAATCATTAGTAAATACGAGCACTTTCCTTCGGACACAGAATATCTATTCTGATAATACTATTGAAATTCTTGAAAAAGCACATACAATCATGTCTGGTGGTATTATTCACGATTTTGATAATACTTCTGGAATGTTCTTTACAGATGCAGACAAACACCGTGATATAAACTTATCCCGAATTCCAACAGGATATAATTATGTAGATTTGTGTTCAAATGGTGGTTTTTATAGAAAATCGTTAAATGTTCTACTCGGACAATCAGGCGTGGGAAAAACATTATGGATGAGCAATTTTGCAGCAAACTATATGATGGGTGGATATAATGTAGCATATATTACGTGCGAATTGCCTGATGCTATGATTGCAGCAAATGTTGGTTCTAATTTGTTTAATATTGATATTAACACATACGATGAATTTGCAAGTGATACTCCGAGTGTTCTTAGGGAAATAAACAAACTCCAAAAAACGAGTATGAATCCTATCGGAAAAATGTACATCAAAGAATTTCCGAGTGGAAGTGCGAGTGTACTAGATATTGAAGCAGATTTAAAAAAACAAGAAGTAAAAGGAAATTTCACTTTCGATGCAGTAATTATTGACTATATTGGAATTTTGAGGGACTATCGTTCCACTAAATCTGATAATTCATACACTCAAATTAGAAATATTGCTATTGATTTGAGAGCAATGGCATCAAAGAATTTATGGGTAGTAATTAGTGCTTCTCAAATTAATCGAGATGGTATGGAATCTTCCGACCTATCTGCAAATCACGTCCGAGAATCTATTGCTTTGATTGATAACTGCGATTTTATTTTTGGTATTCTACAAGACCCTTATCAAAAATCATCGGGACAATATATTCTAAAATGTATTAAAGCACGAAGAGGTAAAGGAGCAAATTGGAGAAAACAATTCTTAGTCGATTATCAATATATGAGAATTGTAGAAAATGTGGCAGAACCAATAGATAAAAATGCATTATTTTAATATTAAACAAATATGAAAAAATTACTTATAACAGTTATATCATTCGGAGTAATATTTTTACTTTCTAGTTGCACATACGAAAAGGTAAAAATGAAGTGGGTTTATTCTGTTACTATACTTGAAAAAAGTAATGGAATTCGATGGAATACATTTACTATTCTCTATAAAGATTCTATTAATTCAAAGGATTTATACAAATCGAGAATATATTTAGAA
>Ga0075158_10003133_pt1 | contig 11723 bp, 9 predicted proteins | sample JI91814BDNA_FD_70968 | JGI IMG/M metagenome (GOLD analysis project Ga0075158, IMG submission 70968) | Wastewater effluent complex algal communities from Wisconsin, to seasonally profile nutrient transformation and Carbon sequestration -... | ecosystem: Engineered > WWTP > Effluent > Algae... | reverse complement strand
ACTAGCTTTGTCTTTGATGGCGAGGTTGCAGCGGCTCCGAGGTGATTTCGGCTCTCTCTTTGTGGGCGTAAAAAGAGTAGACAGAGACGATCCTTGCAACCAAGATCGCAATGTAGAATTGGCCGATAATCCCTTCTAAGATAGCGAGAGTTTGCGCGACACTCTTTAGTGCTGTGATATCGCCATAGCCTATGGCAAGAAGGGTGCCAAAGCTAAAGTAAAGAAATTGCGAGAAGTAGTGTGCGTAATCGTAAATGGAGGCGGGGGGTCCTGCTAAATGAAAGGAGTTCGGAAATATGTACTCAACAAGATAGTAGGAGTAGGCGAAGGCAAAGGCAATCATGAAATAGGCGCAAATGACGCCGCGGAGGGTTTCTAGAGTGACTTTAGCTCGAAGGACCACATCGTAGAGAATTGATATGGTGCAGATGAATAAGAAAAGGGCTGTAACAAAGGCGTTACTGATAAAGAAGAGGGGACCTGGATAAGCTAAATCTAGCCAAGATAGAATAACGGCCGGGACTGCTAAACAAGAAGCTATAGTCTTAACAGTCGGTGTATGGTGGATGTTAAATATGGAGGAGAGAATAACCAGAGATAAGCAGAGCTTCCAGCCGCCTACATAGAAAACTTGATGGGTAAAGGGCCTAAAAATAAAAAGCGCAAGTAGCCATAACAAAAGTAAATGGTAGTAGCCCGCGATAAATATACGAAATTTGCTCTTTGGTTGTTCCATAGATCTCTCTTTGTCTTTAGATCAATATATAGAAAATTTTAATAAATCGAGCCAAGTAAAAAATATATTGCTCTTGTAAAATTTTAAGAGTATGTTAAGAAAATTCTTTTGCGCAAAAAGGGTTTTTGAAACAAAAAAGTCTTACAATCTTTTCTTGTGCCTCAGAATCGTTATATTTATCACAAACCAAAAATAGGAGAACCTATTTATGAAGCAAAATTTCTTTAGATGCCTTACGATTCTTATGGCTTCAGCAATGCTTGATATGAGAGCTGCTGTTACCGAGGATTCTAATCCTGTAAGGCTGCCTGACCATGTTCCTTACCACGCAGTTGCGAATGCTGTTTTCTTACATGAGCTTGATGTAGGCACTAAGGTTCCTTTTACGTTTGTCTTACCGCTACGCGATGAAGATGTCTTAGAAGATCTTGTCCGTCGTATGTATGACCCAACCGATGAAGAGCATTACGGTAAATATCTCACCTCTGAGGAGTTTACTGAAAGATTTGCTCCCACAGAAGATGATTATAATGCTGTGATTGCTTATGCAAAGAGCGTAGGATTAACTGTTAATGCCACGCACCCTAACCGTACTTTGCTAAATGTAGAAGCAGAGAAAGAGTCAGTAGAGAAAGCTTTTAACCTTTGCCTTCACCACTATCAGGAACCAAGCGGCCGTAAATTTTATGCTCCCGATAATAACCCCGAAATCCCAGCAGAAATTGCGAATGTGATTAGAGGTATTGTTGGTTTAGATAACTCTGTTCTGAGACGCCCTTTTCGAAGAGAGAAGCAAGAAGTAGAAACAATTGATATTTCTCATGTGAGCTCTTCTGTTTCTCCATCTGGACCAAACGGTGGCTATGCGCCTCACGATCTCGTAGCAGCCTATAATTTAGCCACTTCTCCAGTCGACGGCTCTGGACAGATCATCGCTCTATTTGAGCTTGCATCTTACTCAGCAAGCGACATCAATACATATGCGCGCTACTTTGGTCTGCCAACACCTCAATTAAAAAATATTTTGGTTGATGGTGGTTCTCATACAGGCATCGATGCAGAGGTGACTTTAGATATCGAGCTTGCACTTGCGCTTGCGCCAAGAAGTCAGATTTATGTCTATGAAGGGCCAAACTCTGATCAAGGTGTATTAGATACTTATAATCGTATTGCGACAGATAACATTGCTAAGCAAGTCAGCACCTCTTGGGGGATGGCCGAAAGGTTAGGAACTTCGCAGCAGCTACAAGCTGAAAAAGCGATTTTCTTGCAAATGGCTGCCCACGGGCAGACTATCTATGCTGCTGCAGGCGATAGTGGCGCTTATGATAACTACGAGCAAGACTCTTCAAGGACCCTAATGGTTGACGATCCAGCTTCACAGCCTTATGTTATCGGCGTCGGTGGCACTAGACTTACTGTCAACCACGCAACAGGTGCTTACCAGAGCGAGTCTATATGGAACAACGGTCTTGGTAATGGCGCTGGAGGCGGCGGTGTTAGCGTCGTATGGCCAATTCCTTCTTGGCAAGCGAATGTAAGTTCAGCCTATTCCAAAACCTATAGAAACGTTCCTGATGTGGCGCTTCACTCTGATTCAAGCCTCGGCTATGCCATTTATCATGCCGGTCGCTGGCAAATTTTTGGTGGTACAAGTTGTGCTGCTCCTCTATGGGCCGCTTTTACAGCTTTAGTAAACCAGCAATTAGTGGCCAATCAAAAGCCAGTACTTGGTTTTGCTAATCCACTCTTTTACGCTATTGGAGCAAGCTCGTCATCTACGACAGCGTTTCATGATGTGACTGTAGGTAATAATTTATATTACTCTGCAGGAGTAGGCTATGATAATGCTTCTGGTTGGGGCTCTTTTAATGGTATGAACTTGTTTGGTATGTTGACAAATTCTCAGCCAACACCACCAACGCCGCCACCTGTACCAGCAAAAACGCCTGTTTTAGCTATTGCTATGACACATAATGCTGTGTTTGTAGATGGCCAAACAGGTACCTATCGCATTAAAGTTTCAAACCAAGGAACTGCTAGTACTTCAGGGCCTGTAAATGTTGCTGTTGCGCTTCCTAATGGGCTTACCTACAACTCCTTTGGTGGTGCAGGTTGGAACTTTGATGCCACAACACAAAGTTTTACGCAGAGTGCTGCTTTAGCGCCTAACGCAAGTTATGCACAACTCCTACTCACTGTTAATGTAAGTTCAGATGCACCACATAGTCTGACACCGACAGCAACCGTGTCTGGGGGAGGATCGGCTTCTAGTACAGCCTCTAATCCAACCACAACAACAAAATAAATTCTAATAATCCCGCGGTCGATCTGACCGCGGGATTTCAGTATGTCCGTATAAGCTCTCTCTTGGTATACTGAAGTTAACCTTTATGAAACCCCTCCTCTTTTTAATACCAGCTCTTCTACTCTTAGCTTATGCTGTCATCGGCCTTTGTATTGCGCTCAAAAAAAATCGTATGGATGTCGCAGATATAGGGTGGGGTGGTGGTTTTCTTATCGTTACCTGGAGCGCTTTTATCATCTCAGGGTTTTCTTGGCCTGCTCTTCTTGTGAACCTTTGCGTCTCGCTTTGGGCTTTAAGACTTACCCTTCACATCTATCAAAGAAATCGTCACCTTGCTGAAGATTTTAGGTATGAAACCTTTAAAAAAAGGGGGGATACAAAGCTCTGGAGTTTTTTAAAAAATTTTCTTGTCCAATCGGTTATCTTATATGTAGTGGCGCTCCCTCTTTTATGGGTCCACGCCTATGCTAAAGAGATCTCTTGGCAAGTACTCGGCGGCTCCTTGTCTTTGTGGGCGATTGGCTTTTTTATAGAAGCGCTTAGCGATTACCAGCTAGCGCGGTTTCGAAAAAATCCAAAAAATCACGGCGCTCTTTTACAAACAGGCCTTTGGAGCTACTCACGCCATCCAAATTACTTAGGCGAGATTATCCAGTGGTGGGCCCTTTGGAGTCTTGTTTTATGGCTTCCTTTTGGATGGGCCTTAGCTGTGAGCCCTCTTTTACTCACTTATCTTATCATTAAAGTTACGGGAATTGCTCCTCTAGAAAAAAAGATGGCAAGCCATCCAGAGTTTCAAAAGTATAAGGAAAAGACGGCTGTCTTGGCCCCCATCTCCTGGCTAAATGGCGCAATCTATAACATCAGCTGGTGTATCATTTTATTTTATGGGGCTAAGCAATCAATCCTTTTGCCCCTTTTAGCATTTCTTATCTCTTACTTATTACAGCTTTTTCTCTTAAAAAAGACCGATCAAAAGCTCTTTCTTGTCTCGATGCCGCTCTCTATCTACGCTCTTTTTTTTGGATTCCTCCAAGAGACGCTCTTTATGCACATACCGATTCTTACCCACCAAGGTAGCGAAATTTTTCCGCCTATCTGGCTTTTAACTCTCTATCCGCTCTTCTCTTTTTCTTTGAACTCAACCCTCTTTTTTCTAAACCGCAACTTAGTGCTAGCTTTTTTCTTAGCAGGGACCTCGGCCGTGTTTTCCTACTATACGATACAAAAGTGTGGCGCTATCGCACTCATCGGCCCTCTTTCCTATCCTGTCCTGTTTGTCTCATGGGGGCTTTTTATGGTTGTCCTTGTATGGCTCAACCGAAAGCTTCTTCATCTGATAGAGACTCTTACAAAAAGCGAGGGCCCTCTAACCGTCTTCTTTGATGGGAATTGTCCTGTGTGCTCGAGGGAGATGAAGGCACTCCAAAAGAGAAAGCAGACAGGAGAGGTTAATTACGTCTCCCTTACCTCCGCAAAAGATCTAGAGCCTTTCGATACGGGGATTAGCTATAGCGATGCTATGCGAAAAATTCACGCCGTCGACAGTAACGGCCGGGTTTTAACAGGGGTCCATGTTTTAGCTGCTCTCTATGCAAGAACAGATTTGCCACTACTTGCGGTCTTCTTAGAGGCACCACTCTTTCATGCGCTCTTCTCTATTGCTTATGGAGTGTGGGCAAAGATGCGTCGCATTATCTTTTAACTCTTCTCGATCTCTTCCCGTAAAGCTTTAAAATACAAAAGCCGCTTTTTCATCTCGCGCTCAAAGCCGCGCTCAACGGGATCATAGAAAGTTTGGCGCCCGAGCTTATTTGGAAAGTAGTTCTGTCCAGAAAAGCCAGCTGGCGTTTCATGGTCGTAGATATAGCCTTTACCATAGCCGATATCTTTCATAAGTTTTGTTGGGGCATTGAGAATAATATAAGGGGGATCAAGCTCACTTGTTTTGCTGGCCATAGGACATGCTTTTTGATAGGCGGTGTAGAGCGCGTTACTTTTAGGGGCGAGGGCAAGATAGACAACCGCCTGCGCTAGAGCTAATTCACCTTCTGGAGAGCCAAGCATCTCATAGGCATCGCGTGCGGCAATGGTCTGAGGTAGTGCTTGTGGGTCAGCAAGGCCGACATCTTCTACCGCCATACGGATAAGACGTCTTGCTAGGAAGCGAGGATCCTCTCCCCCGGCCAAAATACGACAAAACCAATAGAGGCTTGCATCGGGATCAGAGCCGCGCACCGCTTTATGAAGCGCTGATATGAGATTATAGTGTCCCTCAGAGGCCTTATCGAAGAGAGGAGATTTTTTCTGAAAGAGTATCTCTAGTTCAGGAGTTGTTAAAATTTGTTCAGGATTAGAGCCTTGGATATTTTCTATAAGATTGTGGATGTAGCGACCATCGCCTTGTGCGAGCTCGATAAGGTAGCGCCTTCCTTCACCATCGATTGGAAGCTTGCCTTTGATTTTTTCATATCTCGCTAAAATCTCTTCCAGATGCTCTTCTGTCAAACTGTTGAGTTTTAAGACGCGCATGCGCGATAAAAGAGCATTATTGAGGTAGAAGGACGGATTTTCAACCGTTGCGCCGACCAAGACAAGCTGGCCGCTTTCTAAGTATGGCAAAAAAGCATCTTGCTGCGCTTTATTAAAGCGGTGGATCTCATCGACAAAGAGGAGAATGGAGCGGCGAAAAAGGGGATTCTCTTCTGTCTCTTTTAAGATTTTTTTTAAATCGGCAACACCACTAAAGATAGCACTTAGTGTCTCAAAGGGAAGAGAAAAGGCTTTAGCATAGAGCCGTGCAATCGAGGTCTTCCCGCTCCCGGGCGGTCCCCATAAAAGGATAGAGAGGGGCTTGCCTCTAGCGACAAGGCTTGTAATAAAGCCTTTTTTGCCGACTAGATGGTCTTGGCCTACGACTTCTTCTAAAGTTTTAGGGCGCAGCTGTTCTGATAAAGGACGTTCCATCCTTCTATTTTAGCGCTATGCTAGGAGATAGGTCTATTAAAATCGTAGCTGTAGGCCGAGGGTAAGCCCCTGCATCCAAAAGGCAGATGTTTCAAAGAGCGGCTCTGGAAAGGCTGGTCCTACAAGTGTTATACTCGGATTGCCTGAAATAGCAGGCGCTTGTGAGGGATTGATAAGGCTATCTAAGTTATTTGTGGCCCAAAGGGTCTTCGTGACATACAAAAAGGTATAGCCGATATCAAGGCTTAGGCAGCGCGTGATATGGAAGTAGAGGCGAGCAACTCCCTGTGGGATAATCGAGAAGTACTGTCTTTTAAAGCGGCCTATATTTGATGGTAAAGCAAAGTAACCTGCTGGAAAGGTTTCCGCCTCTTGCAAGCCATTGAAGTCGTTTGTTATAAGCATACCGTTTATACGGAGTTCGCTACACATAAGACCAAAAGCCGCCTCGCCCTTTAGTTGTAAAGAGAGTCTATTCCAAAAAGCTTCCCCTTTTAAGCCGACCTGTCCTCCATAAAATTCGTTAGAGGTTTTAAACTCATCTTTTGTGTAGAAGGTATCGAGGGGTGGTGTAATCGAGGGGCTGTTTGTTGTAAAGGTTAGCTTCTCTTCAAAATCCCACCATAGAAAGCCTGTTAAGAGCTGTAAATCTACAGGCAAGCGACGTGGCAATAATTTAAAGGTGCCATTTGCTTCTGCCTCTTGTAGCTCGTTTGTCACTTTTAAGGTAGCTTGGCCAGAGAAACGTCCAGGAAGAGAGAGGTTTGTCTCACTCTCCTGAAAGGTGACAATATTAAAGTAGGGGATCGTTAAATGAGAGGAGCCTAAGTCACCATCGGATGATACACTTTTAGAATAGCTATTTTTTTTTAGGAAAAGATAGTTTGCATCAAGACCAAAAAAGCGTGAGCTACCAAATTTATAGGTGAGGCTAAAGCGCGCTCCCGACTGAGGGCCTGTATGTAAAGGTGTACCACCAAGAAGAGCACTCTCATCTTCGGTTACAAGAAGAGGTGGTGCGGGCGCCTCTTTAAGCCAGAAGTAGAGGTACTCTGCCTGCAAAAACATCCTTGGTTTAGCATTCGTAAAAGGATTCTCCTCTGCTAAAAGAGGAGAAAAAAGCAGGAGAGATAGGAGGCATCTTCGCATCCTCTATTGATAGAGCAATAGAGGATAATTCGCAATATTTTTAACGTTACTTAAATAGCAACATGACAAGCTGTTGCTACAGCAAGGTGGATGTCTTTAGTTTTAAAGATCGTAACGCCATTTGCTTTGGGCTCAGCAATTAATGCGCCGATCGTTACAGCGACATCTCCTGTTACAGGAGCTGTCGTCCAATCAAAACGTTGAAGACTTTGTATATACTACTTCCACACGCTAGAAACGCCATAGCGATTGCTCTATTACTGTAAAAAGGCAAAGGGTAGTGAGAAGAGGCCAAAGCCGATAATGGCGGTGCCGGCGAGGGTATTTACTAAGAGGAGAAGGCGATTGTCGAGTCTTGTTTTAAAAAAGGAGGTGAGGTTGCTGAGGATAGCCCACCACGAGGCGGAGCCTAAGAAAATTCCGATAAGAAAAAAGGGGGTGATAGAGGTAATGCCTTCGAGTGTTCCGTAACTAGAAAAGACAGCGAAGTAGGAGATGAGGGTAATCGGATTTGTTAAGTTTAATAAGAAGGTAGAGGCGTAATCTTGCAATAAGGTAGCCGTTATTTTTCCCTCTCCCTTCATGACAAGTTTAGAGCGGAGGATGCGTACTCCTAGGAGTATTAAAAAGAGGCCTCCGAAGAGGCGAAGCCAGAACTCTGCTTTCTCTAGAAGTTGTGGAAAGAGAGAAAACCCAAAGATTAGGGTAATGCCATAAAGAAAGCTTGCTGAAGAGGCGCCAAGCCCCGAAATAAAACCAGAGGCTTTTCCTTTTTGTAGAGTTCTCCGAATACAAAGGATACCTATAGGGCCGATAGGTGCGGCGATAGAAAACCCAAGCGACATGCCCTTAAAGAGCAAATACAGGATTGCCATATGATTTTACATTAGCAATAGGGGTATTTAGAAAGCAAGAAAGTGGAGAGTATTTTTTTAAGACTTTGATAGACCAGCCCTCTAGAGCTTTTTTTCTAAGGTTTGCGAGCTCTTCAGCGATAGCGGCATCAATATCCGAGAGCCGCTTCATTTCACCCTCTTCTTTAACCCAAGGGTCAATACCGCGACACTTAAAGGGGATTATAGTTTCGGCCTCTATTCGGTCTACTTCTTGTATGTAAGAAGAGGCGTTCATAATTTGGTCCATGTAATCTACGATTAAAGCGTCTTGGCTTTGGCAAAGGGCTTCCCATACCTCTTGGTCGTAACCAAAGTGGATATCTTCAAAGGTAAGTAGATGAATCTCTAGGCCACGTTTAAGAGCAGAGGCAAGCCAAGAAGAGATCTTATTAGAGATCGGACTACCCCAGCAATCTTGTGTCATGAAAAAGGAGAAGCGCGCTAGTTTTTTTAAGAGATCTGTATGATCTGTTAGCCAGGAGCCGTCTTCAAAGCGAAAATCGTTATATAAAGTCACAGCCTCATCTTTCGTTAAAAAACCTTGGAAATAGGCGCCTTGTAAATTGTAATCTAAGCGATCTGCGCAGAGGCTTGGTAGAGGTTGCTCCAGCATGATAAACTCTTCGTTATGCGGAAGGATTTTTGAAGTTTCGTAGCCGTGCTTTACTAAAATCTCTTCTAAACCAGAAAGGGTTAAAAAAGTTTTATGGATGCTGTTTTGGTAGTCTGTTTCAGGGTGGTGTACGTTAAAAAGAAAATCACCTACATGAGAAAATACAGTATGAGAGACGTCGTGTAAAAGACCAGCAATCTGCTCGTCTAAAGAGGCGTGAGCTTTTCTTAACAGAGCAAAGACGCCTAGAGAGTGGTCGTAGCGGCTATACTCTTCGGAGTGTGTTATATAGTAGCTTGCACCATATTGGTGAATAGCGCGAAGCCTTTGCATGGCGGGCGCCTCTAAAAGCTCTATAAGTACAGGCTCTTCTACTGAGATAGGGCCGTAAAAAGAATCGAATAATTTTGCCGATAGAAAGAGGGGGAAGAGAAGAAAAAAATTAAAGAAGTATTTCATATAAAACTCTATGTGAAGTAGTAAATAGTAATCCGTAATGAAGATTTTATTAAACAAAAATAAAGGTTATACTATACCATTTGAATGGACGGTGGAGAGAAAAATGGTTATTTTTCGCATCATAGCAATTGTCATGGCGTTTGCCCTTATAGGGGCTTACGTGATGAAAATGCCCGGTACGCAAAAAAAATATTGGCGCTGCGCTAAATGTGGTCGCATCTATACAGAGACAGCACCACCGAACTGTATACATTGCGAAGCCACAGAATTCTTTTATTATTATAGATGATCTCCTATAATACCTCGGTATGATTCAGTTAGACAATGTCACCCTCTCTTATGCAGGCGTTCCTTTATTGGAAGACCTATCTTTTGTCGTAAATAGAGGGGAAAAATGCGGCCTTGTAGGCAGAAACGGGTCGGGTAAATCGACACTTTTTCGATTGCTTATGGGATATGAGCTCCCGGATCGAGGCAATATCTCGATTTCTAAAGGGTATACCCTGGGTATGCTAGACCAGCATATAAAATTAAATGCCCCAACCGTTATAGAAGAGGCGTGTCTTGGTCTCCCTGTCGGCGAGCGAGATGAAGTATACCGAGCCGAAAAGATGCTCTTTGGCTTAGGCTTTACCGATGACTACTTTGAAAAATTGCCTAAAGACCTCTCTGGGGGCTATCAGCTGCGTCTTCATTTAGCAAAAGTGCTTTTATCAGAGCCGAATTGCCTTCTTCTTGATGAGCCGACAAACTACTTAGATATTCTTTCTATGCGCTTTATGGCAAAGCTTTTGGCAAGGTTTGATGGTGAAATTATCATCATCTCCCACGATAGAGAGTTTATGGACAGCTTTACAACCCATACTCTTGGGGTCCACCGCAAGAAAATAAAAAAAGTAACGGGTAGCAGCGTTGACTACTTTAACCAGATTGTTTTAGAAGAAGAGATCCAAGAAAAGACCCGTATGAATGTCGAAAAGAAAAAAGCGCATCTACAATCTTTTGTAGACCGCTTTGGAGCTAAAGCGACAAAAGCCGGCCAGGCCCAATCACGTAAAAAAGCCTTAGAAAAGATCCCTTCCTTAGAGGCTCTTAAAGAGCTCTATAACTTGAATTTTTCTTTTCGTATGAAACCTTTTCCTGGAAAAAAAGTGGGCGGGGCAGAAAATGTAGTCTTTGGTTATCCGGGTAAAGAGACCTTGATACATGACTTCTCTTTAGAGGTAGAGCCAGGCGACCGCATCGCTATCATTGGGAAAAACGGCTATGGTAAATCTACTATTCTGCGGATGTTAGCTAAGGATTTAGCCCCCAATGAAGGAAATATTACATACGCCGATCAGGTGGCTATCGGCTATTTTGGCCAAACGAATATTGATCGCTTAGCGCCGAACCATACCATTGAAGAAGAGATTAAAAGCGCAAACCCACAGCTAAACTATACAGATGTAAAGGCTATCTGTGGCCAAATGATGTTTAGCGGTACAACCGCCTCTAAAAAGATTCAGGTTCTCTCTGGGGGGGAGCGTAGCCGCGTTCTTCTCGGCAAGATTTTAGCTCACCCATGTAATTTTCTTCTGTTAGATGAGCCAACCCACCACCTTGACATTGAATCGGTAGAGGCTTTAATTGATGCTTTAGAGGAGTTTCCAGGGGTTGTAATCTTTGTTACTCACAGTGAACTTATCTTAAAAAGATTAGCTCTTGATAAGCTTGTCGTCTGCCACCAATACCACCAAGAGGTCTTCTGTAGTGATTATGAAGAGTTTTTAGAGAAGATTGGTTGGGAGGAGGAGAAGCCTCTTCAAAAAAAGGCGAAACAAGAAAAGCCTAAAAAAGAACTTATTAAAGACACTTCGTCTTCAGGGAAAGAAAAGCGAGCTTTAGAAGGAGAGCTTAAAAAGCTGAAAGAGGCGCAAGAGGCTGATTACACAGCTTTAGCAAACGCTTCCCAAAAAGGCGATAGAGCGACCATCGCGGCTCTTTCTAAATCTATCAAGGCTCGTGAAAAAGAGATCGAAGAGCTCTCTTCTAAGATTGGCTAGGTGGAAGCTATTGGCAATAGGCGGCCTCTATAATTTGGATCGGTAGCTACAGCCCAGTGTTCCCAGGGGTTACTTGTAGCAACACGGAGATCTTCGAGTCTATTTCGTAATTCTTCTGTAACACATCTTTGGAGCTCGCGCGCTAGAGGTTCAAGACCATGAAGATGAAGAGATCTAATCATACGAGTGATACGCTGGTTGTTATGACCAAAAGAAGTATTTTCCCAGACAGAGGTGCCATCCGCTCTTTTTCTATCTACAAAAGTTAAAGCTACCGATCCATCGGGTTTATGAGTAGATCGTATGCCTAGGAAGGGACACATCGCCTCTAAGGTGAAAAGGCGCATACGTTCTTGCGCTTCGGGGTGTGCTTTTATGGAAGCTATAGATCTTGGTGTTACAAGGGGAGCTTCTGAAAAGTAAGCGCTTGGTATATCGGACGGATAGACTAATTGGATAAAATCATGCGTTCTATCTAAGTAGTCATAATCTTTTTGGGCTAGAGTCTCTATTGTCATGCCGATGGAGCTGCCTATATAAAGTCCGCTTC
>Ga0075158_10003132_pt1 | contig 11723 bp, 7 predicted proteins | sample JI91814BDNA_FD_70968 | JGI IMG/M metagenome (GOLD analysis project Ga0075158, IMG submission 70968) | Wastewater effluent complex algal communities from Wisconsin, to seasonally profile nutrient transformation and Carbon sequestration -... | ecosystem: Engineered > WWTP > Effluent > Algae... | reverse complement strand
GCGGCACACAGAACTCGCTATCAAGAGGACTGAGGTTGAGTCAAACTTAGTTTCGTATGTACAAGTGTGGCGAGTCCTGCGCGGCCTCGCCTACGGCGTACGGGTTAAACGACTGCAAACAGCAAGGATCAATAATGTCTTCGTCACTTCGAACAACTCGCTTACAACTCACGCTGCGCAGCTTAGAGGGCACCAAAGCTTGGGTACATTCGTTACCGCCAGAAGTGCAATGCGAAATTTCACCTGTCTGGCTAGCGAGACTCAATAACGCGACAGAACCTACTCCTTGGATTTGCGGATTCGATTTAGTACGAATTTCCGATCGAATCTCTGTCGGCAGCTGTGCCTTCAAAGCTCCTCCAGAAAATGGCTTAGTTGAAATCGCTTATGGAATTGATGATGAGCATCAACGACAAGGATATGCCACGGAGGCGGCAGTTGCTCTCGCCCAATTTGCATTGCAGACAGATGGCGTTACAACGGTTTGTGCCCACACGAAAGAAGATAATATCGCTTCGATTCGCGTTTTAGAGAAAGCTGGATTTCAAGCGAAAGGAACTTTTATTGATCCCGAAGATGGCGAAGTATTGCGATTCGAAAAGTCCTTGTAGCCACAATCGCAAATGCAAGAGCGTTGCGTTTGTGAGCAACCACGGTTCTTTATTCTTCTGCCATGTCTTTCCAATGCTCGGGCGTTAAACCAAACTTCTGCAACTTTCGATCGAGCGTCGAGCGTTCGACACCCAATATAGATGCGGTTCGACTTTTATTGCCGCGTGTATGACGCAACGTTGCCAGTACGTGCTCTCGTTCCATCTCATCCAACGAAATCGGCTTATACGGTGTCCCATCGGCTTGCAGAACCTCGCGTTTCAAGCGAAGTCCATCCAACGCCAAATCATCGACCGTGATCCAGGCACCGCCACACAACACGACCGCTCGTTCGATCACATTCTTTAGTTCCCGCACATTTCCCGGCCAGGCGTAGGAATTCATAGCTTCCAGCGCTTCTTTTGTGAATCCTTCTAAGCGACGGCCAATCTCGCGCGAAAAGCGTTTGAGAAAATGTCGACCCAACACGGCGATATCGTCGGTACGCTCGCGCAATGGTGGAACTTGGAGTTGTATCACTTTCAAGCGAAAGTATAAGTCCGAACGAAACAACCCATCCTGAACCGCTTCTTCCAAGTCTCGATTGGTTGCTGAAACAATGCGGACATCAACTGCAATTGGCTTGTGACTTCCGATCCGTTCAATGGTGCGAGTTTCTAGAACTCGTAGAAATTTCGTTTGAATTTCGGGCGTCATTTCCCCCACTTCGTCGAGCATCAACGTGCCGCCATGGGCCGCTTCGAATCGCCCGATCTTGCGTTCGATCGCCCCTGTAAAAGCCCCTTTTTCATGTCCAAAAAGTTCGCTTTCCAAAAGTGTGGGTGAAAGTGCAGCACAGTTGACGCATAAAAATGGTCCATCTTTGCGGGGGCTCATTTCATGGATTAATTGAGCTACCAATTCTTTCCCTACGCCACTTTCACCACGCACCAAGATGGTTGCGTTGGTGGGAGCCGCACGAGCGATCACCGCTTTGACTTTTTGTAAAGGCTGACTATCCCCAACTAACAACGATTGTTGCGAAAGCTGTTCTTGCAGCTGCTGGGCTTTGCGTTTTGCCGTTTGCAATGAGTCTTCTAATATTTGTTGGGAGGCGATTTTCTTGAGAGCCAACGCGATGGTATCGCCAATCGCGACGGCCACTTGCAAATGCAGTTGAGACAACTCCTTCTGGCTGTTGCTCGAATAAACGTGTATCATGCCCAGCACGCGACCTTCATGTCGAATCGGAGCGACGATGAGGCTTGTGGCTTGAAGAGCCGCCGATGTACTCTGCGAAATCAGTTCACGATCGCCTGAAATATTTCGAGCCAGTAGGCCATGACCGTCGGCCGCAATGGTCTGCACCAGAAAGTCACTCGGCCTTCGATATCCTTTCGTGCCATTCTGAAGCGTGGCTAACAAAATGAGTTCAGGGACGACGTGCTCAACTTTCGAAAGATCAAGCGTAGGACTGTTGTAAGGATCGGAATCATTCTTTGATTCAAACAAAAATACGCCGCCGCAATCTGCCTCACATTGTGCGATCAAAACCTTTAGCGCCAACTCAGCAGCATCTTCTGCAGTGTGGGTGGATGAGAGATCGAAGGCTAATTGAAAGAGCTTCTGAAAGACGACACTATCGAGTTCATTTTTTGAGCTCAGAGAAGCCGGGACACCAAAAGGTTGATCTCCCAATATTCCGCTTTGATCTCGGCGAGCGATGATGGACTCGGTTTGGCCAGTAGAACAGACGTCGCCACCTCGGTTTGGGTCTGCAGGGCTTTCAAAGACACCCGCAAGAGAATGAACAAATTCCATTTGACCAGAGGCAATTTGAATTGAATCGCCGGGCTTGAGGGGTGTCGGCTGGTCGATAGCGACTCCGTTGAGGAGCGTGCCGTTGCGGCTTTTTAGGTCTTTCAGGACCCAAGCTCCATCTATATCGGCAATTTCAGCATGTACACGCGAACACATCTCTTCAGGTATGACTATGGCATTGGTCGAACCGCGTCCAATCGTGATGGCTTGGCCGGGCGTCAAGCGAAAAATGTCATTCCAACGCCGACCTTGACGGATAACTAGATAAGAATTCATAATAATTCCAGTGATCCTCTCCTAATCCCATCGTAATCCCAGCACAAAACTCTCATCGTTTCACACTTCACGACTAAACCGTGCAGCTTTCTGTTGCATCGTGCGAAGTGCGTGATTAGTATTCAGTGTGGTCGGATTTGGCGGTTGTGCCTAGTTAAAGCCTGCGGAGTGATGCCGATGTCGCTACGAGTGACAATGCGTGGTTTGATTGTATTCTCAAAAATGGTTACTGGCATCGCGTTCTGTGCCACATTGGCCGGATTATCCGCGATTGCAGGTTTCGGTTTTAACAACGGTAATCAAGTGGGTGGTATCAGCATCGACGCTCAAGGCGTTGTACGCACCTCCACTGCGGTTGAGCGGTCAGAATTGCTTGACGCTTTACGCAAGCAAGTTGCGGCTGTGCCTGATGCCATGAAAGAATCCGACGGGCTTCGCAAGGTTTCTTTGCGAAAGTTACAGGAAGCTGTGGCTCACGCTGTTGAAACAGGAAGTGACATCCCTGATGACGTTGCCTACCTTGGCGGCATCCAACGCATTGAATACGTTTTGGTCTATCCCGAAAAACAAGACATTGTGTTTGCCGGAAAAGCTGAACCTTGGAAGGTCGGCGACAACGGAGAAGTCGTTGGGCAAATTTCAGGCAAACCAGTTTTGCACCTCGACGATCTTTTGGTGGCTTTCCGCACCGTAGAAGCTGCTCGCAACGAAGCGATGAGCTGCTCAATTGATCCAACTCCTGAAGGTATCGAAAACCTCAAGAAATTCCTAGGTTCTATCACTTTGTCGCCCAATGCCAACGCAGCTGCTTTAGAACCAGCGATGCAAAAAGCTTTCGGTCCACAAATGATTCGCTTGTCGGGCATTCCTGAAACCAGCCATTTGGCACGCGTCATGGTTTCGGCGGATTATCACATGAAGCGAATTGCAATGAACATTGACGCATCTCCAGTGAATGGCTTGAGCAGCTATCTTCAATTGGTTGCTCGCAACGGTGCTCGTGCCGGTGCAATTCAGTCGCGTTGGTGGCTGGCTTGCGATTACGATGCAATCCGTAAGAGCGAAGATGGCTTGGCTTATCAACTGACCGGTCGCGGCATAAAGGCCATGACTGAGGAAGAAGTTGTTGGTAACGATGGCTCGCGTGAGCAAACGGGCAAGAGCAACAAGTTGGCACAGAAGTGGGCTGATTCGTTCACCGAAAACTACGATGATCTTTCGGTTGCTAACCCTGTCTTTGGCAACTTACGAAACATTGTTGACTTCTGCGTAATTGCAGCTCTGATTGAAAACAACAACTTGAGCGAAGTTGCTGGTTGCGACATCAGCGTGCTTAAGGGTGCTAAGGGTGGCGTTGAAGTCGCTCACATGCCAATTCCAAAAACCATCGATCCACATTGCTCCTTCATCAAGGGTGCAGCAGGTTGGGTTGTTTCGGCCAGCGGTGGTGTTCAAGTGGATTCTTGGACCGTCGTAGAAAAGCAAGTCGTTGACAGCAAGCTCAACGGCATCCGCGAAGAAAATGATGCTAAAGTTGGCCAACCATGGTGGTGGAACTAGTTCCCCGGCTCTAGGTCACAAAAATGAAAAGGCTGTGTTCGCCAGGACACAGCCTTTTTTTGTTCTAGACCTTGCTCTTGATCCTACATAGTCGATTTGCTATCTGTCCCAAGTCGCAAGCAGGCCAGCGTTTTGCTCCAATATCTACGGTGAGTTATCGGGATCGTGGTCGTATTCCTCAACACTAAGATGCACAAAATAATGGCAGTCGTTTGGCTGCTCTTAGTAGCTTCATCTCTGGTGGGTTGTCGACTTACCGTTCCGATGTACGTTTGGACTCAGCCCAAGACGCTGCATTCGCCCCAGTTTGCCGTTGCGATTGGTAACCTTGAGGGGACACCCGAAACCACTCGTGATTATTGTGAGATTTTCTTAAAACAAAGACCGCAACAACAAGAGCAAATAGCCGTCTTAACGCCTGATGACCTAGTCGATACTCAGCCTGTTGTCCTCGCATCCACCGCTCCCACGCTCAGTTCGCAAGGAGAAATCGGAGCGATGCAGGCGGCCAAAAAACATGGGACAGATTTTTTGTTGATGGGGGAAGTGATTCGGGATGAATTGACCGTGGAAAAATCGGTCAGCAATCTTCCACCAGAAATTCAAGCGGCGATTGACGCACAGACATCCGCTGCTCCTGCAACCGTGCGCCGGCCTGAGCATCTAACTATTGCCTGGCGTGCGATGAATACAGTTACTGGCGAACGGGTGGCGACGTTCACGACGATTATGGACCGCAATATCGCCGACCAAACTTATCCAGAACTGATTTGGGAATACCCAGACGCGCGGAAACGAGTGATAGCTGCTAACGCCCGCGAAACTTGGAAAGCGATCGGCCCGCACGTCACCAAGGATCATGCCAATTTAGCTGTAGCATGGATGTGGCCTGGCTCGGACAGGATTCGAAAAGGCGTAGTTTTGGCCAAAAAGTCGCGTTGGATGGAAGCAGAGGAAGAATGGTTAGCCGTGGTGGAAGCTTATCCCACGCAGCATCGAGCTTGGCATAATTTGGCATTGGCTGCTGCCGCCCGCGAAGATTTTTCGACCGCCAAAGCCCGCATTCTGCAAGCATTAGAGTTATCAGACAACCAACAATACCAAAAGACTTTTCAGTGGATTGAGCTGCGGCAACGAGAGTATCACACGGCCTTTCATCTTCCGCCTCCGGAAGAAGGTTGGGCATTTCCGGAACCGAAGTTAAGCAGTCCTTTGGATGTGGCGAGTGTGAAACCAATCGACTTGGATTCCGAGCCTTGGTATCGAATTATTCCAGGGGTAAAGCCACCAGAATGGTCATGGTATGCGTGGTTGACTCAGCCTGTTCCGTATTGATAGATAGGTGGCATGTAATCGCATCGTTTGACCCGTACGCCGCAGGCTAGGCCGCGTTTGACTCACCATCTTGCTCCCGCCCACATGCCGTTTGACCTCCGCAATAGCACCGCGCGCAGGATCACGTCCAACGTGGTAACACATCCAACGCACCTAGCCTTCGGTCTCGTTTAACCCGTATGCCGTAGGCTAGGCCGCGTTTGACTCACCCTCTTGCTCCCGCCCACATGCCGTTTGACCTCCGTAATAGCACCGCGCGCAGGATCACCTCCAACGCGGCATCACGTCCAACGCGCCTAGCCTTCGGCCTCGTTTAACCCGTATGCCGCAGGCTAGGCTGCGTTTGACTCACCATCTTGCTCCAGCCCACACGCCGTTTGACATCAGCAATTGCACCGCGCACAGGATCACCTCCAACGCTGAAACACATCCAACGCGCCTAGCCTTCGGCGTACGGGTTAAACGAAGCCGCAGGCTAGGTCCCGTTTGACTCACCATCTTGCTCCCGCCCACACGCCGTTTGACATCACCATGAGTCGTGCACAGGATCGCTTCCAACGTGATAACACGTCCAACGCGCCTAGCCTACGGCATACGGGTTAAACGATGCCGTAGGCTAGGCCGCGTTTGACTCACCCTCTTGCTCGAGCCCACACGCCGTTTGACATCACCATGAGTCGTGCGCAGGATCACGTCCAACGTGGTAACACGTCCAACGCGCCTAGCCTTCGGCGTACGGGTTAAACGAAGCCGCAGGCTAGGCTGCGTTTGACTCACCATCTTGCGCCAGCCCACACGCCGTTTGACATCAGCACTGGCACCGCGCGCAGGATCACGTCCAACGCGGCATCACGTCCAACGCGCCTAGCCTACGGCATACGGGTTAAACGAAGCCGCAGGCTAGGTCCCGTTTGACTCACCATCTTGCTCGAGCCCACATGCCGTTTGACCTCCGCAATAGCACCGCGCGCAGGATCACGTCCAACGTGGTAACACATCCAACGCGCCTAGCCTTCGGCGTACGGGTTAAACGATGCCGTAGGCTAGGCTGCGTTTGACTCACCATCTTGCTCCCGTCCACACGCCGTTTGACCTCCGCAATAGCACCGCGCGCAGGATCACCTCCAACGCGGCATCACGTCCAACGCGCCTAGCCTTCGGCGTACGGGTTAAACGAAGCCGCAGGCTAGGCTGCGTTTGACTCACCATCTTGCTCCAGCCCACACGCCGTTTGACCTCCGCACTGGCACCGCGCACAGGATCACCTCCAACGCGGCATCACGTCCAACGCGCCTAGCCTACGGCATACGGGTTAAACGAGAAAAAGCAGGTTCAGTGAGCAATTGTTCCCCAAGTGGGCAATTTGTGCCGGTTCTGACGGTGAACAAATCAAGAAGGTTCGAAGAAGTAGCTTACCCACCCTTTCTCGGAATATCCGGTCCGAATATCTTAGAGGGGTAGTCGCAATATGTCCGGATACTGATGAACCTCTGTCATCGCCCGAGCGTACGGCGGTTTTGTATAATACTGATGTTCGGTCGTTTCCTCTGCTACTCTTCTAACGGTCCAGCAAATGCACAGCATGGAATCACTTTTGCCATCCCTGTCTATTCTTGGAGCGTCCGATTTTTGGGTCACCAAATGGATGACACCGATGTGGCTTTTTGGCACAGGTGTCGGGGCAGGTATCGTCCTGCTGGGGCTTGCCGTAGTTTTATTGCGCGGCCTAAGCTTTATTCCATTATTCGGTTTACTTCAAAACCAACGCCCAACCGCACACATCGTTTCTCTTATCTTGTCTATTTTGATCGGTGGCTTGCTGTATGTAGGTGGGTGCCATCTCTTTGATGATTCAGGCTCGCCCGATGCCACTAAGTCCCTCTTCAATTTGTCCGAAGCCCTGCAACCCAATAAAGAACAAGTCATGTTTGGCTTGGCCGTTATGCTCCTGTCCGTTGTGGTGGGATGGGGCTTAGTGTTCGGAGCCATGCCGAAAAATGCGAAAGAACTTTCACGTACCCTTACGGAAGGTGTTTCGTTGTATTTCTTGGTTTGGTGCGGTGGTTGGACGCTTCTGGCTGTTGGCACAACTTGGTTAGTGGACGATCCGATTACCACCCTAAAATCGATTCCAGCTGTCTTTGATTCGGGACGTTGGTCCAAGACATTTGAAATCGGTGTTGCGAAAGAAAATTCATCGGGTAGCAAGCTGTTTCAAATGGTGGATGCTCCATTCAATCCATCGTTGTTGGCTGGCCTGCAAATCAAATCCGACAAGAACATTTTGATCAGCGATGCCGAAGAAGTTGAAAAATCTGACATGACCCCCAAGCGTATTAACGCGGGGACAGACGTGTCTTGGGTACGTGGCGCAGCCGAATCACCACCGATTTCTATGGAACCAGGTGCCGGTGTATTCATTCTCAACTTGGAGAACGAACCAGCGAATGTCGAGATTTTGTTGGTTTCGTTCCCGCCTGTTCAAGAAACGATGATGGTTGTGATCACTGCTGTGGCGGTTTTCTTCTTTGGCTTCGCCATTATCGCTCAGGCCTCCGTGGCTCCTCGATTGTCGGCAGTGGCGTTTGCGACCGCCAAATCCGAACTCTCACAACCTTTGTTCTTAGTGCTCATGTTCATTGGCTTAGTTGCCATTACTACCTTCGTATTTTTACCTTTCTACACGTTTGGCGAAGATACCAAGTCCCTAAAAGAGTGCGGCATTACTGTCATTCTAATGCTGGCAATTTTCCAGGGTGTCTGGGCAGCTAGTGGATCGGTTTCAGACGAAATCGAGGGACGCACAGCACTCACCGTTTTGAGCAAACCGATTCAACGTCGCTCGTTTGTCATCGGCAAATTCCTTGGGATTTTCTGGGTTCTGCTGCTCATGTTCATCATCTTGGGCAGTGTCCAATTGTTCGCCGTCGGTTACAAGCCGCTCTTTGAAGCTCGAGAAACCTCCGAAACTGTTCCGAACTGGCAGGGTTGTTTCTTGGAAGTATCGCGTACAATTCCAGGGTTGGTCATGGCTTTGATGCAGGCAACCGTGTTGAGTGCCATAAGCGTGGCGGTTTCAACTCGAATGCCACAGCTGGCTAACTTTGCCGTTTGTTTTGGAATTTACTTGGTTGGAAACTTGACCCCAACCTTGGTGAGTAGTTCAGAACAGCAGTTTGAAATTGTACGTTTCGTAGCTCAATTGATTGCGGTGGTGATCCCCATGTTGGATCATTACTCGATGCAGGCTGCGATCGATGCAAATAACGCCATTCCATTTTCGCTTTTGTGCGGTAACTTGGTTTACACCGGGCTGTATGTAGCGTTGTCTATGTTCATCGCCTTGTTGTTCTTCGAAGATCGCGACCTCGCATAAGCCTTGAGCTCTTGAGCAGCCGGATGAATCACAACGCGCCCAATAAGCGTGTTGCATCGGCTGCCTTGTCCAAGAAGATGTGGCAACGTTGTTTGCAAACATAGATTTGGACATCCAAGAGGGAGAAGGCACGTATGCAAGCCGGCGATTCGCTGAATAAATTGACGCAACGATTGGGTTTGAGCGGTGCTCGTGTTCCGCTCATTCTAGTTGGCATTCTGGCGGCCTTTATCCCACCTTTGCTGTTGGTTCTGCTGGGCTTTTTCATCGAGGTCGTGGCAGTTGGCAATGGCTTGTCGACCCCCGAAAGTGTTTTGCAACTCGGACCTTTCTTGAAAGTCTCTGCGGCTGCCATTGGAACCAAGAGCGGTTTGCAATTGCTCGTTATTTTGGTCAGCGTCGGTTTAGGTCTTGGAGTCGTCTATGCGTTGTTGATGTTGGCTTACTACCGGATGGTGTATCAGTTTGCCATCCAAGCTGCCGTGCAATGTTATGTGCAAGCGGCTACTAAAAATGAAGAGCTGGCGGTCAGTCGGGGTGTTTCTGGGCAAAACGCCGAGCTGGCTCAATGGTTTGAAAACCATGTTCCCAACATTCGCACGAGTCTATTCGCTTGGCAAAAGTCTTGGCCGCGTCTTGCCATTCAAGCTCTATTGTTTCTGGCGATAGCCGCGTTGATGAACTTTTGGATTACCGCCACAGCTCTGATTTGCATTGCCCTGTTGGGGCAATTTGTGGCGTGGTTAAGCCATCGATCGAGGAGTGAGGCACCCGCGACGCTACAGAAAGTGTGGCAGGCCGAGCAGCGGTTGGCGGATGTTTGCCGCAGTATCGCCTTGTTGTCGACGGTTCGCTCCAAGTCGGCAGCGCATGATCTATTGAACGAAGAAGTGAAACATTTCCGAGGTGCAGCCTCGATGTTGGCAGCTTCGCAAACGTGGAAAACGCCGCTCTTGATCTGCTTCTCGGCAGGTTTAATCAGTATTTTTTGCATCGTGTTGGGCATCCAACTTTTGGACCGGCGGGCCAACTTTGACCTTGCCTCGGCCATAACGTTGGGCTTAGCGATCAGCGGCGTAGCTTTGTCGCTCGTTCGTTTGCAGAAACAACGAAGTTTGCTTCCAGCTGCAAAGAAAGTAGCCAGTGAAGTTCTCGCATTTTTGGATACCCCAGTTCCAATGCTGAGCACTTCGAATTCGTCGACCAAACATCCGTTATCGCTCACGAATCGAATGTTGATTGAACATGTTACGCTCGAAGATAGCCAGGGGCGAAGATTGCTGCACGACGTCACCTTTGATCTCAAGCCTAAACAAGTGGTGGCGGTTGTATCGAGTCGGGCTGTTGAAGCCAAAACGTTGGCCGAATTGATGTTGGGTTTCGGGCGTCCGGTCAGCGGTCGAATGGTGTTCGACGAACATCTAGTCAGTGACATTGATGCGGAAGATTTTCCCAAGAAGTGCATTTGGGTATCTGCGACTGGCCCATTATTGCAAGGTACGATCGAAGACAATTTGCGGGCAGGGCTTGTGCATCGCAACATGGTGGATCTCACGGACGCCGTTCGAGCCATGAATGCTTATGATGCGGTGCAACAATTTGAGAATGGCCTATCCACATTGGTGACCATGGACGATGATCGGCTCAACCATGACCTACGTTATCGATTAGGCTTAGCAAGAGCATTGCTCAAATCGCCTGCATTAATTGTTGCGGAAGAACCTGATGTTCCGGTATCCTTGCCAATCGAAACGGCCACAACCGAGGCCGCCAAGAAACTTGCCGATACGGGGCCGCTGGTCATCGTGTTGCCCAAGCGACTCAACACGTTGCGTTCTGCGGATCTGGTGGTTCTAGTGCATGATCATACGGTGGTGGACAGTGGCACGCACGCTGAATTGATTCAGCGGAGCGAGTTATATCGCCATCTTACCTACGTACGTTTCTCCCCGCTCCGCGAGGTCGGCGCCTAGTCAAATGCCTGCGGCGCTCTCGTTTGACCCGTACGCCGCAGGCTAGGTCCCGTTTGACTCACCGTCTTGCTCCAGCCCACACGCCGTTTGACATCACCATGAGTCGCGCACAGGATCACATCCAACGCGTCTAGCCTACGGTCTCGTTTAACCCGTATGCCGCAGGCTAGGTGCGTTTGACTCACCATCTTGCACCAGCCCACACGCCGTTTGACCTCCGCACTGGCACCGCGCACAGGATCACGTCCAATGCGGCAACACATCCAACGCGGCCTAGCCTACGGTCTCGTTTAACCCGTATGCCGCAGGCTAGGTGCGTTTGACTCACCATCTTGCACCAGCCCACACGCCGTTTGACATCACCATGAGTCGCGCACAGGAACACATCCAACGCGGCAACACATCCAACGCGGCCTAGCCTACGGCGTACGGGTTAAACGAAGCCGCAGGCTAGGTGCGTTTGACTCACCATCTTGCTCCAGCCCACACGCCGTTTGACATCACCATGAGTCGCGCACAGGATCACGTCCAATGCGGCAACACATCCAACGCGGCCTAGCCTACGGCATACGGGTTAAACGAAGCCGCAGGCTAGGTGCGTTTGACTCACCATCTTGCACAACCACACACGCCGTTTGACATCACCATGAGTCGCGCACAGGAACACATCCAACGCGGCAACACATCCAACGCGGCCTAGCCTACGGTCTCGTTTAACCCGTATGCCGCAGGCTAGGTGCGTTTGACTCACCATCTTGCACAACCACACACGCCGTTTGACATCACCATGA
>Ga0075158_10003124_pt1 | contig 11741 bp, 8 predicted proteins | sample JI91814BDNA_FD_70968 | JGI IMG/M metagenome (GOLD analysis project Ga0075158, IMG submission 70968) | Wastewater effluent complex algal communities from Wisconsin, to seasonally profile nutrient transformation and Carbon sequestration -... | ecosystem: Engineered > WWTP > Effluent > Algae... | reverse complement strand
TCAAAAACATTACCTTTAACTAATATACTACGGTATGAAAAAACCTGATGACCTGTTTAAGCTGATTAAATCTTTAGAGAAAGCCGAAAAAGGTTACTTTAAAAAATTCGCCCAAACACATAACAAGGGTGCCGAACAACAATACCTTAAATTATTCGATGCAATAGACCAACAATTAGAATATAACGAACCGGATCTTCTCAAAAAATTTAAATCAGAAAGTTTTGTAAAACAACTTTCAGTAACAAAAAGCTATCTCTGGGATCTAATTTTAAAAAGTCAACGCGCTTACCGAGCACAAAGTTCCAAATTTATGCGCCTAAACGCTCTCATGGAAAATGGCGAAATTTTGTTTGAAAAAGGATTATATGAACAAGCTTTAGTCGCATGGGATAAAGCAAAAAAACTCGCCGAAGCTTTTGATGAAAAAGCATTTATACTTGACTTAGAAGCCTGGAAACGAAGATATTTTGTGGATCTAAAAGCTGAGCTTTGGGACACAAATGTTTTACCATCTTTCGAAACTACCGATAAACTTTTAGAGCAATATAGAACTACTTTCGAAATTCAAAAAATATATTACCAAATAACCAAGTATATTAAAACCTATCCTGATTTTCGAAACCCGGAACATAAACAAAAATATGAAGCACTATTACAGCACCCATTGATTCAGGCAAAAAATGAACCGGCTGATTTTTATGGTAAATTATACTTTAATTATGTGCATTCAAATTACCATAATTTAGCAAATAACGAGAAGGAAAATCTAAAGTATATAAATAAAGTAATTCAACTTTGGCACGAAAATCCACTCCTTATTAACGTAGAGCCAATAAGATACATAGCAGCAATTAACAATTACCTTGGCACGCTATCTAAATTTGGTCGCTATACTGAATTTATAAACTATGTTGAAGCCTTTAAGCCGCCTGTATTTAATTCAATAAGTCAGGAGGCAATTTATTATGAGCATTGGTGGCGTTGGAAAGAAATTACATTTAAAATAACGAAAAACGATATTGAATTTGGAAATTTTATTGATGAAACATTTCCAAAACTAGTAGCCTACGCTCCTTATATAAATAGTGTTCGTTGGATGCTTATTCGTTTCGCCATTGCAGGCCACTATTTTAAAACAAAAAACTACAATGCCGCCTTAACTATAATTAATGAACTGATAGATGCTAAGGACATTGAATTGCGAAAAGACATCCAAGCACACACCCGAATGATGTACCTAATTTTACACTTCGAGCTCAAAAACACTTTAATTTTAGAAAGTATTACCAGATCAGTAAAACGATATTTACAGCAAAACGAAAATTACTTTGTTACAGAACGTGTATTTATTAAGCATTTTAACAAATTAATTTATTCAACGAACTCGGCCGAAGCGGATAAAATTATTAATGAACTAAAAGTAGAAGTTGTCGAAATATTTGAATCCAATATAAATGAAAAAATTGCTTTTACTACAATGCCGTTATCGCATTGGCTAGACTTGTATTAGTGCTTCATTTTTTGATAAAAATATCCCCGATAGGCAGGCCTACCGGGGTACACCGTAGCTGTGTTGTGCAATCTTATTGTTTTACAAATGATTTTGTTTGGGCAAGTTCATCGCCACTCGTTACCAACACAAAGTATAAACCCGGTGCCAAATCAGAAACATTCATTGTATTTGATTGATTTGTACTTGATAGCAATTTAATTTCACCACCATTCTGATCAACAATTTTAATCGTCTTTAATAAGTCATTTTCTGTCGAAATGGTAATTGTATTTGTTGTTGGATTTGGCGACAATTCGATTGATGCCAATGTTTCAACTTCAGTTATATTTACTAATGGCGATGTCTCTTTATAGGCGTATATGTCTACACCCCCATTAGTAACCAAGGTTGCAAGTCCGTCTGATATAACATCTTCATAAAATAGTCCTGAACAATAAATATTGCCATGAGCATCCATATTAACATCATTTATACTTACAAAACTTTCGCCCGTAAAACCTCTTACACTTAATGCGTTTCCGTTGTAATCGAAACTGGTTAAATATGCGCCTGAAAATGCATCTGTTAGTTGCAGGCCATCAAACTCAGCTGTGCCGGAGTAAGTTCCTATCAGAAAAATACCGTCCTTGGCTGCCTGTATTCCATGAACATAATCATACTCATAACCCCCTCCGGTTTTATACCAGTTTACGGCACCGTTTTCCGGATTTAATTGCATCAAACAAGCATCAGTTAGGCCAAGTGTTAAAATTTCAATTGCGTCAACATGCGTTTCATTTTCTACTGTAACTCCAAGGTAAATATTATTATCAGGTCCAATTGCAACTCCTTCCGGCTGCGACTCATCGTTGTTTGAGGCAATAAGATTTAACCAGATTGGGTCTCCGTTTTCATCTGATTTCATTATAAAGTTATCACCAAGCGCAACAACATTAAAATTGTGACCTTCAAATTCGAAATCAGAATTAAAGCGTCCTCCTAAAATAATGTTATTGTCATCGTCAGTGGTTAAACAACTTAAGTCTTCACTGCCTAATCCACCAAAAACTTTAATCCACATTGGCGAACCAGTTGATGAATACTTTGCATACATCGCATCATATTCTCCAAATGTTGAATAGTTTATTCCATCAAAAGAAAAGTCGCCATATAAACTGCCAATAACAATGATGTTACCATCAGCATCCACAGTAATTTTAGTATAGTAACCATATCCAACTTCATCAACAGCCCATATTGCATTTCCATTATGGTCATACTTTACAATAAATGTATTTCCCAGATCAGATTCGGGTAAAACTAAATCACCAAATACACCATCACCACCGTAAAACGTTCCACACATGAGATATCCGCCATCTGCTGCAAGTGCGATGTGATATGGTGTATATTGCGTACCTGAATTTTCTGTTTTAAGCCAAATGATATTGCCATCTGAATTAAACTTTGCAGTAAACAGGGCATTACTTCCTCCGGTTGCAGTTAAACCATCAAGTGTTATTGTGTTGTTAAACGAACCCGTTAAATACATATTACCATCACGGTCAACGGTTGACGCCGTGTAATAATTACCAAGTTCGTCGCCATAGTTTTTTAAATACTGGGATTGTGCAAACGATAATGTCGAAAATAAAATCATTAAAATAAAAAAAATGCTACGTTTCATAAAAATTTGTTTAACTGTAAAGTAATAATTTCAAAATCGCTACCGGTAATTACTTACCTGATAATGATTGGTCAATAATTATTGAACAATACAAAGGTCTCTCAAACACAAATTCGACACCAACAAAAAAACCGGCTTAAATTAGGTTCTGGAGGGTTTAAAATGTCTGAAAGCTCTATTATAATTGAGTTTATGGCTTTTTTGCCTGCTCATTATTTGAGCATCATCGTGCAGTAATTTTAAAAATGTTATTATTAAACAATGTCATAAACACTGATTAATTTATATTATTTTCTATATATGATAGTTGCTATTATAAAAAATTAAATTTACATTTGAATAAAACAATCCTATGCAACCACTTATTCGCACCCTCCTAATGTTGCTTTGTTTAAGCAGCACTTTAAATGCTCAATTCGTAATGGAATATGCCTCTGAAGGCAAAAACGTCCGGTTTACAGCCCTGGCGAAACTCAATGGCAATTACCTTGCTGCCGGAACAGAAGGCAAAAAAATTATTTTAGCTGAAATCAGACCTAATGGAACCCTAGTGCGCACCGTAAACCTGCATGTGCTCAATACTGAAACCGAACATCCTGTAAAATCGATGATTGTTGACGGCGATTTAAATATTGTTATTGCCGGATACCGCGACCCTATCAACGAGGTAGCTTCTGAAGCATTCGTATTAAAATATAATTGGAATGCCGATTCATTATTGTGGTGCACCAAATTTGATTCCCCCGGTTCTAATTTTTTTAAAATAATTGAAAAAGGTGCTCAGGGAAATTATCTGGTTTGTGGTATGGTACGCGCAACCGGATTGGAAACGCATTCAGTACTCATTGAAATAGATAGAAATTCAGGTACATGGAATTTTCTCAATGTAAGTTCACATAATCCTTATAACGATACTTATTATGCTATTGATGCCTCTGCAACAAATATTTATGCAACCTCCCGCCAGCAATTTTATGGTGGATCGGGTGATAAAATGAGAGGTGGCGTTACCAAATTCGATATGTCGGGAAATCCGATATATAATTATACTTATTTGCGCGACACTTCCGGTTATGCAAGATTATATGGTGCCGATATATTAGCTCAAACAAAAAAAATAATTTCTCTATACTGCGGAAGCGGCGCCTCCACTTATCCCTCGCGCGATTTATATGCCGTAACATCCAAACTAAACGGCGATGTAAAATGGGCAAAACGTTTTGATATTACAACCACTGTTGACGATGGCACATGGTTATCAATTAAGCCGGTTGGTCCAAATTATTTAATTGCAGGAAGTATGTATAATCCTAACGATCCAAATGGTTACGGACACGGTGGAAAAATATTCGTAATCTATTGCACCTCATTGGGTAATATTATTTGGGCGAATAGTTATGAAATTTATAGTGATTATTATTATTACCTCGGCCATACCGACGTATTAATGGTTGAGGGTGATTATTTTGTTTTGGCTGGCGCTATCAAAAATGACGTTACCAATAAATATCATGGTGCTATACTTCAGGCAAAAATTGAAGATGGTGTTTTAGAAAGTGGTTGCAGCACTCCGCTATCGGTAACTGTAACAGATGAAATACCTCTCAAACAAGCTTCCAATTTATATGATGCAGGTGATACCTATATCACTTCAAATCCGGCTGCTCCCGTTACTACATCACCTTTATATGAATACAGTTCTTACTGCACAAGCGATTCAATAGTAGTTATCGGTGATGTTAAACTTGCACAACAATACAATACTGTTTACCTCGAACCACTGCAAACATCTTTTGTTTTTTCAAATGTAACAGACGTAACCGAAGGTTATTTGCGTATTTTTAATATGGAAGGAAAATTAATGCTTGAAGAAAACATGTCTTTCCCAACAAACCAATCAGTTCATGTAAATAATTTACCGGCAGGTGTTTATATTCTGCATGTATTTGATTGTGGAGGACAAACATTGTTGAGTAAGAAATTTATAAAAAATTAAAAACAAAAAAGCGGGAATTGAAATCAATGTCCCGCTTTTTTTTACATATTTAATCTTTCGATAATATCATCATCAACCATTTCAGGAATGGTCACTTTTAACTCCGGCGTCCGCTCCATTTCGCGTTTTATGGCAAATAATGCTTCGTCATTACGCGCCCAAGCTCTGCGACTGATCCCATTATTTACATCCCAAAACAACATTTGAGTAAGATTATTTTCTGCTTCTGGTGTACCATCCAGCACCATTCCAAATCCACCGTTTATTACTTCTCCCCAACCAACTCCACCACCATTGTGTATACTCACCCAGGTTGCACCACGGAAGCTATCACCAATAACATTGTGAATGGCCATATCGGCAGTAAATTTACTTCCATCATAAATATTACTTGTTTCGCGATACGGTGAATCTGTTCCGCTAACATCGTGATGGTCGCGACCTAATACCACCGGTCCGCTCAACTCACCATTTTTTATTGCATCATTAAATGCTTTAGCAATTTTAATTCTACCCTCTGCATCTGCATATAAAATTCGCGCCTGACTGCCCACCACCATTTTATTATCCATTGCCGATTCTATCCAGTTAATATTATCCGACAATTGTAATTTAATTTCATCAGGTGCCGTTGAAAATATTTCTTTTAACACCTTAGCAGCTATTGCATCTGTTTTGCGCAAATCATTTTCATCGTTACTCGAACACACCCATCTGAATGGACCAAATCCAAAATCAAAACACATTGGTCCTAATATATCCTGCACATAACTTTTGTAAATAAATTCTTTTTTATCATCTAAAATATTTGCCCCTGCTCTTGACGATTCCAATAAAAATGCATTGCCATAATCAAAAAAGTACATGCCGTTTGCTGTTAATTTATTAATTGCCGCAACATGTCTGCGTAAACTTTCGTACACTTTTTCTTTAAATAATTCCGGCTGCTCTGCCATCATTTTTTTGCTTTCCTCAAAACTTAATCCCGCTGGGTAATAACCTCCGGCAAATGGATTATGCAAAGAAGTTTGATCGCTGCCAATTTCAATAGCTATGTTTTCTGCTGCCAGTTTTTCCCATAAATCAACCACATTTCCCTGATACGCAATTGAAACAGCTTCTTTATTATTTCTTGCAACTTCCATTCTTTTAATGAGCGTATCTAAATCATCATACACTTCATCTACCCAACCTTGTGCGTGTCGTTTATTAGTTGCTTCAGGGTTCACTTCTGCAACAACACAAACACCTTTTGCAATTACCGCGGCTTTAGGTTGCGCTCCGCTCATGCCACCCAATCCTGCAGTCACAAATATTTTTCCCGAGCAATCTATTGCGTGTTTATCAATTTTACGTGCAGCATTTAATACCGTAATATTGGTTCCATGCACAATACCTTGCGGTCCGATATACATAAATGAACCTGCGGTCATTTGTCCATATTGTGTTACGCCTAACGCATTAAATTTTTCCCAATCATCAGGCTTCGAATAATTCGGAATCATCATACCATTTGTAACAACAACACGAGGTGCCTTTTTATGCGATGGAAATAATCCCATTGGATGACCACTATATAATACCAATGTTTGTTCATCGGTCATATTGGCCAAATATTGCATAGTAATTAAATATTGCGCCCAATTTTGAAACACCGCACCGTTTCCGCCATATGTAATTAATTCATGAGGATGTTGTGCTACAGCATAGTCAAGATTATTCTGCAACATGAGCATAATACATGCCGCCTGTTTACTTTTATGCGGATACTGCTCCCAACTGCGTGCTTTAATCGTATAGTCAGGGCGGAATCGATACATGTATATCCTGCCATATTTTTGCAGCTCTTCAGCAAACTCGGGAGCCAAAATTGAATGAAATTTTGTAGGGAAATATCGAAGTGCATTCCTTATGGCTAATCGTTTCTCGTCGCCATTCAATATATCCTTCCGCTTAGGGGCGTGGCTGATTGAGGAGTCATAAGGCTTTGGCTCCGGTAGTTCGGCCGGAATACCTTGCAATATGCTATTTTGAAAACTTATCAGGTCTTGACCATCAGCTTGAGCTATCATACACTATTTTTGCACAAAGTTACCAATTGGTGCCGCTACTTACAATGTACTGGCACGATGTTGGATTAACAAGATAAAAACATGCTTATGAAAAAGTTTATACTTGGTCTATGCCTCACTCCATTTTTATTTACTGCCTGCGAAAAAGACGTTGTACCAGATTACGATATACGTGACGAATACGTTGGCGACTATCAGGTAAACGACGCATGTGATGCTTCAATGAATGATTATAATATCGCTGTGTTTAAAGCAAACGATTATGATGAAATTGTGTTTGGCTGGCCGGGCTTATACGAAGCAGGTATGGAAGTACATGGTATTGTTACCGGAATGAAAGTTATTATACCAATTCAGCAGTTTTTAGTTTCTTCATTCCCTGAAATTTATTACGAATTTAGCGGAAGTGCAGCATTAGAGGGTGACACCCTAATTGTAGATTATACCGTTTTAGTTATTCAAGATGGTTTAATTTTTGACGAGAATAACTGCATAGCTACTATGGTTCAAAATTAATGTATAATTGAAAGTGGTATGGTGGCAGCACCTTCATCATTAGTAAATTGAATAATATAATTACCGCTTATAAAATCCGATACCTGAATAAAATTGGTATTGGATTTTATTTTTTGCGTCAACACCAACACACCACTTAACGTATAAATTCGAATTTCTCCATCATTAAAATTACCTGAAAAAATACAGTTGTCAGTAGCAGGATTTGGATACACTTGCATTTCTATTGTTGTTGTTTGTTGTATGCCATTTAATAAATCGCGGTTTAATACCACCAAACCACCAGTGTCTGTTCCAAGCCACACCAATTGGTCGTTGTCAGCCACAACGGTATTGACGAAATCATCCGGTAATTCAGAATTTTCGGTTGTTAAAATTGTCCAATCGGTATTGTCGAAAATGTTTAATCCTGTTGAAGCCATGGCTAATAATCCAATATTATTATCGTCAATTGCGACAGCATCAACCGACCAATCCGAAATATCAGAGGTTAGTGGTGTAAATTTTAAAAATGTTGCATCCGGAGTAAATACGCTTAACCCGCCAAACGAAGTCGCCAGCCATTTGTTATGCAATTCATCTTCTGCAATTGACATTACGGTATTATCACTGATAAGTGAATTATCCGTTCTATAATAATCTATAAATCCGTCAATATAGGTGCTCAGTCCGCCATTTAATGTGCCGATAAACACATCATCATTTTCATCGATATACACGTCAATAATATTCGGTGAATGTAATAATGAATTAACGGTATTATACACAAACCAATAATCTGCACCATCCCATTTTATTAATCCGCTCGGCGTCCCTATCCATATTGTATCAGCACTGGTCATATTTATAGCTTTAATATGATAATCAGCTAGTGGTGAATTATCAGGTGTATAATTCGTCCATACACCTGCATTATAATAACCTAATCCATTGAGGTAAGTACCAACAAAATAATGCTCCTCATCTATCACATAAATGCTACGAATTTCATTTGCAGGAATATCTGAATTAGCAGTATCTATTAACGTCCAAACACCACTTGCATCAATTTTTATTAACCCATTTTCAGTGCCTACCCATTTATTATTCAAAGCATCTACAACTATTTTATTTACCTGATTTACCGGTAAATCAGAATTATCTTCATTATAAATAGTAAAAGGAGATTGTGCGTGTAATGTCACTATGCCAAACACAAAAGTTAAAAACAAAAATCTTTTCATTTGGCAAATTTACAATTCCTTAGCAGCTCTGTTGAGCCAAGTTTGGTGATATTTGTCAATGTAAACTCAATAATAGGAGGTACAATAACGTTATATTTGATTAAACCCTAATATTTATGCGCCCTTTCAACCTGTTTCCCCCTGCCGTTTTATGTGTTTTTATACTGTCATCTTCTTGTAAAGATAACACAGCAGGATGCCCGGCCGATTCGGATATCCTTACATCCTTCGTATCCGAGACCGGCGATATTGCTTTAGTTACAAATTCGGGTGAGGCATATTTACAGTCCGATGATGGTTGCACTTTTTTAGAACAATATTTTACCCCGGGGTTTGAAGATATTTATGTATTTACCGATGACGAAATTTTTGTAACAACCGATGACGGCTCTCTTTTTCCGGTAACAAATACGTTTTATGATGAAGTAAATGAATATACTGTTTTACAAGATGCCATTATTCTTTCTACCGATGACAGCACTTTGCACTGGAATAGTTTTGTGTTACAAAGTCCGCTTGCCCCAAGTGTAGAAGACTATGTAGCGTTAAGAGCTTGTTTGTTAAATAATACCTGCGATTTTTTAGATAATAGAATTGATATCGTTTCCGACCCTGAAAATATCACGAATAAAGTATTTCAATTTACTGCAGTTCCTCCAAGTGCAAATATGGTAACATCAAAAAGCAGTATTGAACGTACATTTAATTATTTCGTAAAAGGTATGAACTTATGGTATGAAGCAAAATATTATATCGCCGATGGGATGCCATATAGTATTGCTGACTTTGAAAATAGTTATTTCAATGAAAGCCCCGGACCCAGAATTGTATTTAATGGTAATGCCTTGGCGATAGAAAATAAATTTGGCGACAAAATAAAATATTACCAGGACACTCCGGTTGCATTCCAAACGGGCGAATGGGTTACGGTTAAGGTGCATTTTTTGTTTAGCGAAACCAATAACGGTTATATTGAACTTTGGCAAAATGGTATTAGAATAATGGAAGTTACAGGCATTAATCTACCCCTTTTCAATTCCATCCAAAACAGCCTAGAGGTGGGGATTTCAGCTACTCAAACCGGCTGCGTATTACTGGTTGACGATGTTCGACTATCGCCTGTTCCCTTTTAAAGGCAGGGTTTTTGTATCTGATTAAACCAACTGTTTAATTATTAGTCTAATCAAAAACCTTTATGTATGAAAAAAATAGTATTAGCAACTGTATTTACCATCGGTGCCTTTTATGTACAGGCACAAAATCATGATTTGCCGCCTGCCGATCAAAGAGCAAAAAAGCAAACTGAATTAATGGACCAGAAATTAAATCTTGACGACGCACAGGAAAGTGCAGTTGCAGATATTAATTTAAAATTTGCCAAACGTGTAGACGAAGTTTTTGCTGCTGATGAATCAAAAAAAGAAAAGGCAAAAAAAATGAAAAAAATAAATGATGAAAAAGAAGCAGCATTGCAACCAGTGTTAACACCGGAACAATTTGCAAAATATGTGGAATTAAAAGATGAGTTTGTAGAAAAAATAAAAGAACGTCATCAATAATTAGTTCATTCTGATAACATAAAAAAAGCGCCTGTAATTCAGGCGCTTTTTTTGTAGTTGTATTATTATTCTTTATCCATCATTCCAGGAATTGTAGCTCCGTGGTTGTGCACTTCGCGTTTTATTCCAAGTAATTTGAATACCCATGTTTTAAACTTATCGTTGTATAAATACATAACCGGAACAACTAATAAGGTAATAAATGTTGCATATCCTAAACCAAAAACAATTGTCCATGCTAATGGTCCCCAGAACACAACGTTTTCACCACCTAACCATATATCAGGTTTACCTTGTGTAAATAACCCAATAAAATCGATATTAAACCCGATTGCCAGTGGAATCATACCTAAGATGGTGGCAGTTGCCGTTAATACTACCGGTGTCATACGAATACGAGCTGCTTCAACAACAGCTTCTCTAATTGGCATTCCACCTGCAATGAGCAAGTCGGTAAATTCAACCAACAAAATACCATTTCGAACAACAATACCCAGCAAGGCTACAACACCCACACCCGTCATTACCGCTGAAAAGTCCATACCGAAAATACCATAACCGAGTAATACCCCGATGATACTAAATATAACTTCAGCAAAAATGATGATTGGTTTAGAAATAGAGTTAAACTGTGCCACCAAAATAATTACAATCAGGAATAAAGAAATAATCCAGGCAACGCCCATAAAGCTGATTGTTTCTTCCATGTCCTGACTAGCACCTGTATATCCTATCGATACACCTTCAGGTGTGTCATAATCTTCTAACGCGGCTTTAATTTCATTCATAATTGCCGGCTGTGCACTTTCATAACCGGATAATAAGTTGGATGCTAAAGTAACTACACGTTTCTGGTCTATACGTTTAACACCTGAATAGGTAGTTGAATATTTAATTTCAGCAAAAGCACTTAAAGGAATCTGACGAATTTGACCAGTCATCATATCGCGATAAGTAATTTTTAAATCTTTAAGCTGGTCGATATTTTTCCTTTGTGTTTCGTCGTAACGAATTACAATAGGGAAATCATCATTACCTTCTTTAAATTTAGAAACCTCCCAACCGTATACCGCATTCCTGATTTCACCACCAACGGTTAAGGTAGAAATACCTTCACGATTCATTCTCTCTCTGTCGAGGTCAATGGTAATTTCAGGTTTATTTGCCTGTAAATCGGTTTTTAATTCTTCAAT
>Ga0075158_10003123_pt1 | contig 11741 bp, 6 predicted proteins | sample JI91814BDNA_FD_70968 | JGI IMG/M metagenome (GOLD analysis project Ga0075158, IMG submission 70968) | Wastewater effluent complex algal communities from Wisconsin, to seasonally profile nutrient transformation and Carbon sequestration -... | ecosystem: Engineered > WWTP > Effluent > Algae... | reverse complement strand
TGCTCGATGAAGAAGAGCCTGCTGCTAATAATACTAAGGGCACTGCCGATGGTGCTGCGTCCGGTACGCCAAACTCTGGCAAAAAACATCTGGAGCCGCCAGAGGACCGCGAACGCGGTAAGTTTCGTCGGCGCAGAGGGCGCTAACTAGACTTTTAGTCGGCTGAGGTGCATGTCGAGCAGTCGTAGCACGGGTGATAGTTGTTCGCCTATCAAGCGGACTACCTTTTGATCGCCTGGTTTGAGTATTTGTTGTGGATAGGGCACGACTACCAGTAGCCCAAGTCTTTGACCGCGAATATCAATTGGTTGAGTCAGTGAATTATCTGGCAAGTAATGACTGCGTGGTAGTTCGTCTTTTAATGGAGGCATACCTAGCTGCATTGCTAATTTGGCCACATAGGCTTTGAGAGCATTAGCCTCAAGAGACGGTGACTGATCCACTTTTAAGACTGAATGTTGACCGCAATTGATCACCAAACCAACAGCCTGATAATCCAAAATGGATGAGAGTAGCTCGAACAATTTGGTTGTCACTGTGTCGATATTGAGTTCGTCTTCGGCGATTTTGCGCACTTCATCGGCGATTGTAGCCTCAAAGAGAAGACGCTCAAGGAGCTGATTGAGGCGATTATTGATGTCTTCGGCTGTGAGAGTCTTGGTAGGCTCGCTTAAGACTCTCAGACGCGGTTTTGTTGAGGGGTCTTCTAGGATCTCGGCAATAGACTGTATCAGACTGCGAAATCCAGGCTCTTTAGGTATGTACCGTTCAGCACCGGACTGATAGCCCCAGAAGCGGTCGACAGAGCCGTCCAATTTGGTTAAGAGGATGACTGGAATAGTGGATAGATCTGGATCGTTTTTGACCAGGCGGCAGAGTTGATAGCCATTGATACCGGTCATCACCACGTCGGAGATAATCAAATCAGGAGATTCGTGGTAAGCCCTGGCCAGACCTTCTGCTCCATTGCGCGCTTCGATAACCTGATAACCTTCGGTTTGCAAGGTTTTTGAAATGGTTAGTAGCTGCGTTGGACTGTCCTCAATAAGAAGCAGTCTAAAAGACATCAAGCACCTTCTTTCTTATTTATTCAAGTACGAAGCTAAAGCACCCCGACAGGTGCTGTCTTTTTTGAGCGGGTTCCCTGAGCTGCCGTGATGCCCTGAACTGCCGATTAAAAGATCCCCATAAAGTGCTTTAGAGAATGATCCTCCAGACGGAGATCAAAATCTGGTCCACTCTGTACTTGTTTTCCTGTTCTATTTAGTATGCCACTTATGGTCAGGAATGGGAAATGTTTTTTTTACTACGATTGACTTCAGAGCTAACCAGGGGGCCACTTTAAAAGCGAATTGGTAGCTGATTGGGCGGGACTTATGGGCTCCCTAATAATTTGGCTCAGGTCCAATTCTGCCTTCATTAATCCTGAGGATTTCGCAGGGGTTTAAATTGTCCCAATTAGTACTTAATAGGATTTAAGTGTCGTGTATATGGTTGTTTTTGTCGGTCTAGAAGCAAAATATTAGATCTGATTGTATCTTCGGTTACATTTGTCCCATAGTCGGGCAGATAAGCCTGGTACTGGAGTGCGAGATTGTCGTCGGTGGAGCGTTTTGTCCCGGTCAGTGCGCTATTTTGAGCAAGTAAGGACCTTACCTGCTCAGCCGTGAAAATAGAGTCATTCAGTTGCTCTTGATTGTCTATGCCTGCTTGCTTCCAAAGCATATTGAACGGAGCTTTAAGGTGAGCAGCGATAGTCTGCACACTTTGGCTTTGCTCAGAGGCACTGGCGATAGTATTGCGACCTAGCAGTATGATTTCCCCGGACCCTTTTTGATGGAAGACCAGGCAATCGCTATAGGTCTCGCTGAAGAGTTTTATGTAAGCAAGAAAATTGCTCTGGTCCAGTCCATAGAGCTGCAGCCACTGAGCAAAGACGCCATCTGGCTTGAGTCTGCTTTTGCTCAATTTTAAAAACTCTTCTGTAAATAAGCTGCCTGAACCATTGACCCAGGGCTCGGAGGGCTGGCAGGAGATGATATCGTATTTGGTGTCGCACTGGGCTAGCTGCCGTCTGGCATCAGCCCATATAATTTGAGGCTTGAGCTTGCTTGTAATGGGCTTACTGATCCAAAGTTTTGCAGCGATATTGTTGGCATTTACTATTTGTTTTTCTATTTCAATCACTGTTACCTTATTTACTGGTAGCTGGCAAAAGGTATCGGCGGTGATACTCAGACCCATGCCAATAACCAGGACATCTGGATGATAGTTGCTTATTGCCTGTGGCAAGAGGGCCAGCAATATGTGGGTAAACTGAGCAGAGTTTGCCACACTGGATTTGACTGCTTCTATTTTGCCACTGCTAAGCAGTATCTGCTCATTTCTTTGCTTGTCTTCAAATAGTCCAACTGTATCCAAAAGTCCGTCTGCATAAAATTGGAGCTTGTGGTTTTGTCTCTCGTAGGTGAGTAATTTTTGCCAGGACTGGTGCTCTGGCAAAAATATTGGACCGGTGGTCAGTGCTTGCTTTTGCTCGGGCGGAGAGGACAAAAAGCTGAGCAATACCAGTGTACCGGGTAGAGCACTTAAACCTGACTTGAAGCGGCTTTTGGCACTGTCTCTGGGCGTATAAATCAAGCTTAGCGCAGCACTTATGACCAGGCATAGTCTGAGCAGTCCTAAAATGACACTGTCGCAAACTGTCGGTATCTGATAAGTGAGAGCAGCAAAATAAATCCAGGGTGCAACCACACTGGCGGCTGTAGATACCCCCAGGAGTTTGGCAAAATGATTGGCGCCAGATTGTTTATTGCAGGCCGGAAACACAAAACCAAAGATAGTCGCCAGTGGCAGGCAAACCGTTATACAAATCAAGATTGATGGCAACAGCGGTATTGCTGTGCCTGCAACTGAGCCACGCCAGTGCAAATAAAGCTCAGGCAGATAAGGTAGACTAAGCGAGAGCGCTGTCAAGTCTAGTACTACCAGTAGTGCCAGCCAGCTAAATATGTTTTTGTTTTGAATTAGAGGTTTGTTTAAAACTGCCAGGCAATTACCTAGAGATAAACCACCTACATAAGTTGCTGCCACAAGGGCCAGACCAGTTACGGATGAGCCGACCAGGGCTGTTACCAGCCGTATCATCACTGACTCGCAAAGTAAGCAAAGTGCACTTGTCACTGCCGCAAATACCAGAATAAAATTTGCCCCAGCTTTTTCTTGTACTTCTTCATTCTCTAAAGCCTTCGAGCCATTATCCGTTCTCAGGGTTTGCAGGGCGCAAAAGATAAACAGCGCTGAAAGAGTTAAAATGGTCCTTTTAAGCCCGAGCTGTGGCAAAAGGTAGAGACCGGTAGTGCCAGCACCAAGGGCTGCTCCGGTATTAAAGAGGGCGTAGATGAGAGTGCTTTTGTAGCTAGCAAAATTGGCAAACAGAGGCAGTATCAAGCCGCTGACCAGGGCTGGTAAAAAAATTAAAAGTGAGGCAATTAATAAGTCCCAGCCAGTGTTTGTCGGTGTGGCAATGTAAAGGGGCAGGCATAACAAGGCAAGCAGGGCAAAAACGCCACAGACGAAAAATCGGTGGTGTTTAAAACCTACTCTGGCAAACCAGAGCGGTGGTAGCGAAAGACCAAGTAAAAAGAGCGAGAGTGTAGTGGTTGTGGCTAGCGCCCCTTCGCCCAAAAATTTTGTAACCACACGCATCAATACCACTTCTAAAGTAAGAGTGGCAAAACCGGCTATAAACAAAGCTAGTTTATGTTGGTGAGTCAATTCAGACCTTTTAGTGTATCTATGATTATGGCAGCTTGCTAACCATTAACTTGCAACAATGTACTCATCTTGGCAATGGCTTAGCCTGTGGTCATGACCGTCTGCTAAGCTAACAGTGGTTCAAAAAGGTAACCCATGATCCTCAACCAAGTGCACCTCCATAACTTTATGAGTTATGCAGACGCAACTTTAGATCTGACGGGCATACCGGTGGTTTGTCTCACCGGTCTCAATGGAGCAGGCAAGTCTGCCTTGCTTGATGCTGTCACCTGGGCCATTTTTGAAGAAGCCAGAGCCTCCTCTGACGACCTGGTGCGTCTAGGTGAACGTGAGATGTGGGTGGATGTGATTTTTGCCCATGAAGGTTCGCTTTACCGGGTTAGGCGCTCAAGGCATCGTAGTGGCCGGGCCGGTTCCAGTAAGGGTAGCTCTAAGGGCAATCTCGAATTCATGGTGGCAGACAGCGCTGAAATAGATGCCAATTCAAGTGCCAGTGCGCAATATGCCAATATCAAATGGAATAGTCTCACTGCCGCTAGTATGAAAGAAACTGGCAAACACATACTTGATTTGTTGCGGATGGACTACGATACTTTTCTCAACAGCGCTTATTTGCGTCAGGGACGTTCTGATGAGTTTGCCCTCAAGCCTCCTTCTGAGCGCAAACAAGTCTTGTCCGAAATTTTAGGGCTGTCCTATTTTGACAAGCTGCGTGATGAAGCCAGAGATCGGGTGCGCTTCTTAAAAGCTAAGATGGATTTTTTGAGTGGCTCGGTCAGTCATGGTGAACAGCTCAAACAAAAAAAGAGCACGATTGAAGAAGAACTGGTCGTTGCTAAAAGAGAAGTCGATGACAAAACTGCTGCTGCCAGTGATATCGAAGAGCGAGTCAATGAGCTAACTGAGCGTGTCCAGTCTCTGCGTCTCATCGAAGCCAATATCAGTGGCAATGAAAAACGACTGGTCGAATGTAGACAGTCTTTGCAAAGGCTATCGGTCGATCGCATTGAGCTTAAGCAAAAAGAGCAGGGACTGGGAGCGCTTTTGGCAGAGTCCAGCTCAATAGAAAAGGACCTGGCAGAGTTTGAAGCAATAAGAGAAAAAGTACAAAAGCTAGATCATTTGCAACTTGCCATGCAGGAGTTGAGCGAGCGTAAGATCGCCCTCTCGGGCGAGCTTGCTACATTGCGCTCAAGGCTGGAACTTACCTGTGAGCAAAGACAAACTGAGTATAAAGAGACGCTGTCAAAACAGCAGGACTTGCTCAAAGAGACTGATGGTGCCGACAAAGTCATGGCGCAATATCAGGAATATTTGCAAATGGTCAAACTCGAAAGCGAGCTATCTCAGAAGCAAGAAGCTTTTGGTCAATTGACCAGGCGCTCACAGGAATTGACTGCTCAGGTGCAGGAAGCCAAAATCAGATTGGAAGCTGAAATTGAGCAGAAGCAGCGTAATATCAGTGATTTAAATGTACTCAGCGGCGGTCAGGATAGCCTCGAGAATGAAGGACAAGCCCTCAGTAAAGAAGCCGAAAATCTCGACAAATTAGAAGCAGAATTTGAAATTTGTGAAAGCCGTGGCATGGCCATCAAAAATGAGCTTGCTAATTTTGATCTAAAAATCGAAGACTTTAAAGTAAAGCAAAAAGAAAATCTGGACAAAATAAAAGAACTGGAAGAGCATGCCCATAGCTCTATCTGTCCTCTTTGTTCGGCGCCAATAGTAGACAGAGCGGCAGTCTGTCAGCTCTATTTGCAACAAAACGAAGAAATGCATCAGGAAATCAATAGACAGGAAGCGCAAAAAGAAAATCTCAATATTGAGCGTAATCAACTGCGAGTCAAATACATAGATCTCAAACGAGAACTGGCCGGGCGCAAAGAGTTAGATAAAAGAATCGGTCAATACAATGAGCGCATGCGCGCTGTGGACGGCGCCAGACAAAATCTGAGCAAATTGACTGGTGAGCTTGCCGCTCTCAAACAAAAACTGCTCACAGAAAACTACGCTCAACTTGAGCGTGAATCATTGATAAAAATTAGAGCGGAGCTAACAGCGATTGATTTTGATCCAGTCGTTTATACCTCTATGACCTCTCAGCTCAGGCTCAAGAGACATCTTGAAGGACGCAAAGAACAGCTAGAGAAGGACCTGGCTGAACTAAAGCGTGTGGAAGAGAAACTACCTCAATTAAAGGAAACAATCGAGACTCTCAAAGCGGAGTTAAGTAGTGAGTCATACGGTGGCCAACTGCGCGCTCAACTGGTAGAAGTGCAAAGTGGATTGAATGAGCACTCGTATAGCAGAGAAGAACATAGTCGTCTCAAGAGTCGCTTGAGTGAGTTGTTTCACCTGGCTGAAAAGTCACGCGACGTAAAAAAAGCTGAAGAAGAATTACCTCAAATTATCAGAAAGCTGGCGGAGATAAGCCTGGAAGAAGAACGCAATAATCGTCTGGCTCTGGAGCTTGAGGACGAACTCAAAGCGCTCAATGCCGAGTTTGTGCAGATGGATCAAGCCAAGCTTGCTCTCTCAGGATTGACGCCAGTATTGCAGGAGATGCGTCAGCAAAAAGAAGAAGCGGCCAGTAAGCTGGCTGTACTTACCGAAAAAGATTGTAGTATCGAAGCTGAGCTGGCCCTCTTAGGTGAGCGATTACTGGAAATAGAAGCACTAAGAGTTGAGCTTGATGACTTTGAGTTTCTCAGTGAGGCCCTGGGCAAAAAGGGCATACAAGCTGTTATCATCGAAAACGCCATTCCAGAAATTGAAAGCGAAGCAAATCGTATTTTGTCTAGATTGACTGACAATAAAATGCATGTGGCTTTGATTACTCAAGCTAAGACTAAGTCTGGCAGTATGTCTGAGACTCTGGATCTGGTTATCGGGGATGATCTCGGTACGCGTAATTATGAGTTGTACAGTGGTGGCGAGGCCTTTAAGGTCAATTTTGCTTTGCGCATAGCACTATCTCGCTTGCTGGCTAGAAGAGCCGGTGCCAAGCTGGAAACACTGATTATAGACGAAGGTTTTGGCTCGCAAGATGACGCCAGCCGTGAGCGTCTGGTTAAAGCTATACGCCTTGTGCAGCAAGAGTTTTCGCGAGTTTTGATTATCACTCACATCGCTGATGTTAGAGAGATGTTTCCAATTCAAATACAAGTCACCAAAGTCAATGGTGTCTCTCGTTTAGCCAGCGTCAGTTAGTTAGTACACTGCACGCTGTCTGACATAATCAATCTGACCATGGTTGGCTAGCAGTGCTGTGGCATGCCAGACGATAGCTGTCGGGCAGTAATTCAAGACAGCAAAAATAGTATCTAGGTTGGTTTTACCATCAGCCATTTTCATGATTTCTTTGAGTAGATGTTGCTCTCTTTCGCCTGGTTGTTCCTGGGCCAAAAGTTCATTCCATCCGGCTTCGGTGTAACAAGCTATAACAGGTGTCTTGAGGTCTTTGATGATGTGTCTGGCAGAAGTATAGTTATCTGCTGCCAGAGCAGCGTCCATCAGACTGTTCATCAAGCTGGGCATGGCTTGTCTGGGTATGGCTGGCACTTCGCTGTCCATGTTTTCTTTTTCGACAAAATTAAAAGAGCCTGTCTCGTATGTACTGATAAATTCTACTAATGCATCAAGACCAATGAGTTTGCCCAGGGCTGCGCCAATCGGTTTGCCATCTGCAATCAAAAGGACAAAGTTACGGTTGCTCGCTCCGTCTTCCACCGAGAGAATACCGCTTCTATTGCCGCTGGCCACTGATTGGATGATTTCGGCGCCATCTAGTGCGCCAAGCTCTCCTTTGACGGCCATAAACTTGCGTTGTGGTTTAAATTCAGCTGGTATAAAGCGTGCCTTAGCCAGTGAAAGAGTTACTCTTAGCGCGTTTGGTAGGGCGCCGCGCTGATCTGGTCGAGCCAGGTTTTCGGCATAGACCATAGCCAGCTTGGCTCTCGATAGCACATCTTCGCCTTTGAGGGCATCAAAAGGAAATATCGCCAGTCCGAGACTTATCACCAGATGGTGCTGCACAGTTTTTTCGACACGCATTGAGGTCTCAAGTAAACGACCTAGCTCCAGGCAACATTCTTCGTAAAAGGATTCATTCTCGCCTTTCATTAGCACAGCAAACTCAAGTTGTTGCGCTCGGATAAATTCTAATTTGTTGAGATCTCCTAGTTTGGCGGCCATTTGCGAGTTGCGTAGATGTTTGAGTGCGACTGTTACGGCAAGAGCATAGTTGTCAACGCTGCCGTCGATGTTACCGCTTTCGGCATTGATACTAAAGTAAGCAATGGCATAAGTCTGACCTGATGTCACACCTATTGTATTGGTCAGATCGCTTACTACTTCCTGGAGATAAGCGCGGTTACGCAAGTCTGTCAGCGGGTCGGTCCAGACTTTTTCTTCTTTGGCTTCTCTCAGCAAAAGACCATGATAAACAGACGACGTCTGATCCAGTAGTCTCTCCAGCGCTCTGATTTGATCTGGACCGAGGGCGACATTGGTAAGTACCAGTAAGTAGCCCAGGCAGCGCCGACGGTGTCTGATTGGGGCTAGCACTACGTGATGGGCGTCAAGCCTTTCCATTAAGGCATCCAGTCCAGAACGCTTCAATGACATTGGTCCCAGAGTGATGGCTTTACCGGCGGTGCGGGCCTGGTCAAAAATATGAGTGAGATTAAGAGAGCGCAGCTCTCTGATTTGAGACTCTCTGAGACCGGCTGTGCTGACAATAGAGCTTGATGTGGACTTGCCTTCCAGAGTGTCGCCTTTCATAAAGACAACACCACTGACAAGACCGGGAAATCTCTCCATCACACCTTCGCAGATGTTTTCGCCGTAACTTTCTTCGGATTGCTTGAGGGCTCTTAAGCTATGGACTGTAGCTTTTACTGCATTTATCCTGGGCAGGCTGGGATTGGACATCTCCTGCACTTCTTTGGGGCTTGGTTGATGCCACGGACCGTCTTTAGCGCTGGTTTGTTCTTTGATACTATCGCGCTCGCGCTCGGTCTGCACTATCTGGGCGAGCAACTTATGGATTGCTCCTTTGAGTTGCCAGAGTATGGATGATGCTTCGGGTGCTAATTTGATTTTGTCAAAGGCCACCAGGCTGGGAGCGCCTGTTTCTGACAGCTGTCTTATATCCCTGGCAAAGGCTTGTACTGGTTTGAGCAAAATAAAATTGAGCAGGATGTAATTGAGCAAAGCGCTGAAGGCAAAGATAAGAAGCACAGAGAGCCCTTTAAAGGGCATGTTGAAGAACAAATAAAAGTCATCCATAGCACTCAAAGGTAAGTCTGGATAACCATTGTCCATGCCTACATGGAGCATATAACCATCAGATAAAGGCACGACTGCTTCGTAGTGTTCCACTCCGCGCAGATTGATGGTGCCGCTGCGCATAGGATAGTCTGTCATGTAAGGTATATAACGGGCGGTCTCTGCCGCTGGCTTGGTGCTGCCATCTGTGACATAAAGCCAGGAGAGGTTAAAGCGCTCTACCAGGCTCTTGGCCTCAAGGCTGTTGATGTCGTGCCCACCATTACCGTTGTTGATATGGGCTTTGATACCATAGGCGGTGGCTTCGGCCAGCATTGGTGTAAAAAATGGGGTAATCAATGCTGCGGCAAACATGGCAAAAGGCAAAGACAAAAGCAAGCAAAAAATATAGACCACAACACCGGATCTTGAAGTACTCAGTATTTTTGCCTTGAGGTTTTCGTCCACCTAGTAGGTCCTCGAAATATTAAAGCCATATAGCGGAAACAAATAAATCATGGCTCCTATTGCCACACATATATTAAAGACGAGGAGACTGAGCAAAAGCGGTTTTCTCCAGGTAGGTGGCAGGGTGGTGAGACCGGCAACAATGATGCTCATGATAGGGATTTCGGAGGGAAAAAGATAGCGTCCCTGCCCTCCCCCCAAATTAACGGTAGACGCATATATCATCGCTAGTATATTGGCTCCAAGGCATACTGTCATGGTGATCCAGAGAGCTGCGACCGGGCAGTCCAACAGGTGTCTGGTTTTATCTTTGATGGTCTGAAACGCCAAATTGAGAGCCAGGATAAGACCTACTGTGGCGTAGCCAAAATAAGTCCAGTAGACCCAGCGCCACATGTATTTGTCCATGTAGCCAAAAAGTCCCCAGAAGCTAAATAAAATGGAGCGCCACCAGCGGTGCTCTTTGACTACCTGCCAGGGGGTCATGTGGAAGTTTAAGTCGCGTCCATAGGTTTTGGCCCAGTTGGCGTACATTGTTTTGGTACCCATCAAATCACCTGGATAGATACTCAGTGTGCGCACAAACCACCAGCCACTGAGCGCTAGAGCACTGCCAGCCAAAATGACCAGGTGTAGCAATATTTGTTTGATACTAAGTGCAGCACGGCGAAAGGCAAGAAGCAGACCGACTAAAGTTGCGGGAAATATTGCATATGCTGAATATTTTGTTAGTGCCAGATAACCGCACAAAAGCCCAATAATCAGGGTCAATCGGTATGTAGGACCATTAAACAGGCAGCGAGCAATTAGGGCCAGAATAATTGATGAAAGGCAGGTGGCAGTTGAGTCGTTGTTGCAATAGCAATGGACCAAAATCAATTGTGGTTGAAATACTATCAATAAAGGTACAGCCAGAGCCGCCAGCCTACTTTTGTCTGCAAAGAGCTTATGACCGATATATATAGCGCTTATTAGCATGCCCAGTCCGCTAAAAAGCGAGCCCAGGCGTTCTGTTAGCCAGAGCGGTAATGCACAAATTGGCTTTAAAATGGCAGCAAAAAACAAATGGGGTAAATAGCCCAACTGCGGCAATGAGCCATAAACCGCACTGGGTCCGCCGGCAGTCATTTCTTGTGGTGAGGGCAAGTGCTGGTTTTGGAAGAGAAATTTGGCTACCCAGTAGTGGCTGAATTCGTCGGGGGCTTGCTCCATGGGCACCATAAAGAGCCAGAAAAGTCTTAAGGCCACAAACAAAAGCGATAGCACTGCAACCACTTTAAGTGGAAAGGCATCTTTATCCCTTGTTGGTGTCCCCGAGCTAGTCATCCTTTAACCTGTGTATGCCAATTAGAGTGAGAAGCTCCCGTTCATTTCCTCACCCATCAAAACCAGATCGGCAAGATCTCTCATTGGCTCGACATACCGGGCATAGGATTCCTCGACCTGTAAACTGTGCCTTATGGTGTCAAGAGTGGAGCGTCCCCGCTCTACGTCTCGTCTGAGGCGGCGTGCCATACGCTGGTCTATGGGCGTATCGATAAAGATTTTGAGGGTGGCAAGCTCATTTAGTGGTGAGTGAAAGGCAAAAATGCCTTCGATAATGACGATATTTTTGGCAGGCGCTGCCACGATTTGCTGTCCTACCCTGAGGCAGCTGCGCATATCGTAGACAGGTATCGTGACTGATTCACCCCGGGCCAGTTGACTGGCGGCTTGGGCACATTCATCTAGGGCGACTGTACCGGGATGGTCAAAGTCAAAAGTGCCATCTTCTTTTGGGGTTAAATCTTTGAGGTCTTTATAAAAATGATCGGTGGAGAGTATGGCTGCTCCACGAAATTTTTTAGCCAGAGTTGACTTGCCGCTGCCAGATCCGCCGCATACGGCAATAATCTGGAATGTCCTTTTTGCCATTGCACCAGTCCTGAACTTATCGTTTGAGATAATATCCTAGTAAGAGAGATGATGTCACGGAAGGCATTTTAGATAAAAAGCTGAGCATTTTTACAGGCAGTCACTAAACCCCGACAGGTTCCCATTGGACGACACCAGCGACAAACTTTTGAGCACGGGCGGGGGATTTTCCTTCGAAAGTCTCATTAATTCGGTTGAAGCCATTGTCTGGGAAGCGGATTTCAAGACATCAAAAATAGCCTTTGTCTCCAACTACGTAATTGACCTTCTGGGCTTCAAACTCGAAGACTGGCTTGCCAATCCTGATCTCTTTT
>Ga0075158_10003120_pt1 | contig 11745 bp, 10 predicted proteins | sample JI91814BDNA_FD_70968 | JGI IMG/M metagenome (GOLD analysis project Ga0075158, IMG submission 70968) | Wastewater effluent complex algal communities from Wisconsin, to seasonally profile nutrient transformation and Carbon sequestration -... | ecosystem: Engineered > WWTP > Effluent > Algae... | reverse complement strand
GTTCTGTTTTTTGCAGGCATTTATGTGGTGGCACTTTTGTTCTCCATTTTTATTTGCTCAACCCTTTTTTACAGTTGCAATGCCAGTTCGGCTAACCCGACCGGGCAGCAACAAAATCCGCCTCCGGGTATGCAACATTCCGGCAATCCGGTAGCATCCAGGTAAGGGTTATTCAGCAGGAATAAGAAAGAATCACATTGAACAGGCAGTTTTTTTGCCAATCAGGAAGGCGAATCATTATCTTCGCCCAGCCAATACTTTCTCTTTCGATTTGATATTTCTGCTATGCAAACTGCCAAAATTTTCGCCGGTACCGGCTCCCAGGAGCTGGCCGAGCAAATCTGTAAACGTTATGGTACCCGGCTGGGTAAAGTAAATATTCAAAAATTTAGCGACGGAGAGATCTGTCCCGTTTTTCTGGAAAGTGTAAGAGGTGACTATGTATTCCTGATACAGAGCACTTTTGCGCCTGCCGAAAACCTGATGGAACTGCTCCTGATGATCGACGCAGCCCGCAGGGCCTCAGCCTATAAAGTAATTGCTGTTATTCCCTACTATGGCTATGCCCGGCAGGACCGGAAAGACAAGCCAAGGGTAGCGATTGGCAGTAAGTTGATAGCCAATATGTTAGTCTCGGCGGGAGCGGACCGGGTGATAACCATGGACCTCCATGCCCCCCAGATCCAGGGCTATTTTGACATTCCGGTTGACCACCTCGACAGCCATGCTGTTTTTATCCCTTATATAGAGAATCTGCGGTTGGAAAACCTTACCTTTGCGGCCCCCGATGTAGGAGCTACCAACCGGATACGGGAAATAGCCAACTACTTCAACGCCGAAATGGTGATCTGCGATAAGCACCGGAAAAGAGCCAACGAGATTTCCAGTATGGTGGTGATCGGGGATGTAACAGACAGGGATGTGGTGATTATTGATGATATCTGTGATACCGGAGGCACCCTGGCTAAAAGTGCAGGTCTTTTAAAAGAGAAAGGAGCAAGAAGCGTTCGCGCATTGATTACGCATCCCGTATTAAGCGGGAAGGCTTACGAAAACATTGAGAACAGTGTGCTGGAAGAACTGGTGGTTTGTGATACGATCCCGATGCGGAAGGAAAGCAGCAAGATCAAACCCGTAAGTGTAGCCGAACTTTTTGCAGTTGCAATTCGCAATGCGTACGAAAACAAGAGTATTACCAGCCTCTTTATTCACTCGCAGCGCAAAGACAGGTAAACAATTAAACAACATAACAATGAAATCAATTACAATCGAAGGTCAACTGAGGACCGGATTCGGGAAGAGCGCCACCCGGCAACTCCGCTCTCAGGGACTCGTGCCCGGTGTAATTTATGGCGGCGAAAAGGAGATCAATTTCACAGCCCCTGCTCCTGCCCTGAAAAACCTGGTGTACACACCCAGCTTCCAGCTGGCTGAAGTAGTGATCGAAGGCAAAACTTACCGGACCATTCTGAAAGATCTTCAGTTTGACAAAGTAAACGACCATTTGATCCATATTGATCTGCTTGAACTGGTAGACAATAAAAAAGTGATTGCTGATATTCCCATGAAATTCGTGGGTGTATCTCCCGGTGTAAAGGATGGTGGTAAGCTGGTGATCAAAATCAAATCACTGAAAGTTAAAACCCTTCCAAAGTACCTGAAAGAGCAGATTGAAGTAAATATTGAGAACCTGTTGCTCAATGAAAATATCCGCGTTGAGGATGTGAAGGAAGAGCATTATGAAATTCTCAACTCCCCCAGGATTCCGATTGCTTCAGTTACCATGACCAGACAACTGAAACAGGAAGAAGCCGCTGCGACCCCGGCTGCTGCTGCCGCCCCGGCCGCTGCTGCTGCTGCTGCACCTGCCGCAGCCAAAGCAAAGAAGTAATCTTTTTAAGAATATTACCAACCCGTTCCGCTATTCAGCAGGAACGGGTTTTTTGTTGGCTTAGTCCGATATTTGAAACTGTTTATGAAATACCTGATCGTTGGTTTGGGAAATATTGGAAACGAGTATGCACATACCCGGCATAATATCGGGTTTGATGTGGTGAATGCTTTTGTACTCAAACATGGTGGACAATTCCGGGTTGATCGTCACGCCTATGTAGCAGATGTCCGCTGGAAAGGGAAAAATTTTCTGTGTATTTGCCCTACTACTTATATGAACCTGAGCGGTAAGGCCGTGAAATACTGGCTCGACAAGGAAAAAATTGAACTGCAGCACTGCCTAGTGATCGTAGATGAAATCGCCCTCCCTCTCGACAAAATCCGCCTTCGCCCTTCCGGAAGCGATGCCGGGCATAACGGGCTCAAAAGCCTGCAGGAATCACTGGGAACCCAGGATTATCCCCGGCTTCGTTTTGGGATCGGAAATGATTATCCCAAGGGCCACCAGGCTGATTATGTGCTCGGAAAATGGAAAAAAGACGAAGAACCCCTGGTTAAACTGAAAATTGATAAATCGGTAGAAATCATAGAAAGCTTTGCGGCACAAGGTATTGCCCTGACGATGAACCAGGTAAATAATCAGGTCTATTCGCTATGATAAATCAGATTGATTACTTACTTTAGCTCCCCTGCCCCCCTTTTTTTTCTTACCGGGGAATCCAATAAACTACCTGATGACCACTGAATATATGGGATAAACAACACGCAAGTGTAAAGTATCCGGTGTATTTATCACTAACACCACCTTTTTATGAAGATTTTTTGTGTAGGCCGAAATTATGCCGCTCATGCCGCTGAATTGGGTAACGAAGTGCCGGATGAACCCGTCATTTTCATGAAACCAAAAAGTGCCCTGCTGCAACCGCATACGCCTTTTTATTACCCGGAGTTTACCAATGAACTGCACTACGAGTGTGAACTGGTGCTGCGAATCAGCAAGAACGGAAAATACATTCAGGACAAATTCGCGGGTAAATATTATGATGCCATCACCGCCGGCATCGACTTTACCGCCAGGGATATTCAGAATGATTTAAAAGCAAAAGGACTGCCCTGGGAAAAGGCAAAGGCATGGGATAACTCTGCCGTTATTGGAAAATGGCTCCCTTTTACCAATATCAAGAATAAAAAAGATATCAATTTCGGACTTTATAAGAATAAAGAACTCGTTCAACAGGGCAATTCAGGAAGCATGATCCACAGCTTTGATACGCTGGTTTCTTATATCTCTAACTACTTTTCAGTCAATATCGGCGATGTCATCTTTACCGGCACACCAGCCGGCGTAGGAGAAGCAGTAGTAGGTGATGAACTGGAAGGCTTTATTGAGGACGAAAGCATGTTCAAGCTGGAAGTAAAATAACCAGCAGCCAATACCAACTGACAGGGCCGCCCACCAGGCGGCTTTTCTTTTATGCCTGCTCCCCGGCATGCCTTATTTTTGCTCCATCCCGTTGTAACGGGTTGCTTGCTACCCATGACAGATAATGCAATACTGCTGAAAGCTTACCGGCTGATGTGCCAGGTTAAATCGATGGCTGAAATCTATGAAGCCAATCGTAGCACCTGTAAGTATGTTCATTCTACTTCAAGAGGCCATGAGGCCATTCAGCTGGCCACCGCCTTTCAACTGCAGTCGCAGGATTTTGTGAGTCCTTATTATCGCGACGAAAGCCTGATCCTCGGACTCGGGTTTACCCCTTATCAGCAAATGCTGCAATTACTGGCCAAAGGTGAAGATATTTTTACCGGCGGTCGTGAATACTATTCGCATCCCAATTACAGGGGTGCTGATAAACCCACGATCATTCACCAAAGCAGTGCCACTGGTATGCAGGCCATTCCTACTACCGGGATTGCTCAGGGTATACAATACATCGAAAGACATTTACAGGAAAAGTTAATCAAAGGAGTGGAGGGAGAATTGCCTGTAGTGCTTTGCTCACTGGGAGATGCCAGTGTGACGGAAGGAGAAGTTAGTGAGGCTTTTCAGTTTGCCGTTTTAAAGCAATTGCCGGTCATTTACCTGGTGCAGGATAATAACTGGGGTATCAGTGTAACTGCCGAAGAAGCCCGGGCCATGAATGCCTATGAGTTTGCAGCAGGCTTTGCCGGAATGAACCGGATCCAGGTAGATGGTAGTGATTTTGAAGCATCATTTGAGATGATGCGGTATGTCATCAATACTGTAAGAGAAAAAAGAATTCCATTCCTGGTGCATGCACGGGTGCCCCTGCTGGGTCATCATACCAGTGGTGTAAGGAAAGAGTTTTATCGCAAAGAAGAAGACCTGGCCAAACACCAGCTTCACGATCCGGTGCCGCAATTAAGAAAACGCCTGCTGGAAAAAGGAGTGGAAGAAACATTGCTGATCGAAATAGAATCGGAAGCAGAAAAAGCCATTGCTGCTGATTTTGCCTCGGCTGTGGCTGCGCCCGAACCTGATCCTGTAACAGTTCATGAACATGTATTTGCAGCTTCTTCAGTAACTGCTGAGAGCGGGGAAAGAAGCCCATCCGGTGCCGCTAAAGTGATGATGGTTGATGCAGCATTATTTGCCATCCGGGAAATCATGGAGCAGCATCCGGAGGCGGTTTTATATGGTCAGGATGTGGGTCGCAGGCTGGGAGGGGTGTTCCGGGAAGCCGCAACCCTGGGTGAAAAATTCGGTGATCACCGGGTCTTTAATACCGCCATTCAGGAAGCTTATGTAGTGGGCTCCTGTGTGGGCATGAGTGCAGTAGGTTTAAAACCAATTGTAGAAGTGCAGTTTGCTGATTATATCTATCCCGGCTTTAATCAGCTGGTGACTGAAGTCTCAAAAAGCTGTTATCTCAGCTGCGGAAAATTTCCGGTGTCAATGATCCTGAGAGTTCCCATCGGTGCTTATGGTGGTGGTGGTCCATATCATAGTGGAAGTGTGGAAACAACCTTGCTTTCTGTCAAAGGCATCAAAGTAGTTTATCCCTCCAATGCTGCTGATATGAAAGGGTTGATGAAGGCGGCCTTCTATGACCCTAATCCGGTAGTAATGCTGGAGCATAAAGGATTATACTGGAGCAAAGTGCCCGGTACAGAAGAGGCCAGGACAACAGAACCTGCTGCAGATTATATCCTGCCGCTGGGTAAAGCGAATATCGTTCTTACAGCAGCGGATAACAAGGTTGCGAATGGAGAATCTGCTGTAATCATCACTTACGGCATGGGGGTGTACTGGGCGAAAGCAGCGGCAAAACATTTTCCCGGTCAGGTGGAGGTTGTGGATCTGCGAACACTGTATCCGCTGGATGAAGCCATGGTTTTTGATCGGGTTAAAACACATGGAAAATGCCTGGTGCTGACAGAAGAACAACATCATAATTCCTTTGCTGAAGCACTGGCCGGAAGAATTTCAAAACATTGCTTCCAATACCTGGATGCGCCGGTGGAAGTGTTGGGTGCCCTGAACCTGCCGGCAGTGCCGATGAACATGGGACTGGAACAGGCCATGCTGCCCAATGAAATGAAAACAGTTGCAATACTTGATCAGTTGTTATCTGGCTAGAAGCAACTGCATTGCCCGATCTGTCATCCTGATTGGGAAAATAAACGTCTTTCAATTAAGATAAATATTCCTGCAATCTATTTTATGAAAAAATATTTCCTGCTGATTTTAACCGGATTGATATACCTGCATGTTCCGGCAACACCAGTCACAAAAACATTTGACCCTGCCAATAGTCTGGTATTGATAACAGGGGTTCTTCGCTGGGAGGATCCTTCCCTTTCGCCTTTTAACAACAGGAACAGAAAGGATGAGGAATTGTACAAACTTTTACTGCAACAGGGAGTGCCGGCTGGTAATATGATTTATTTAAAGGATGAGGAGGCCACTTTGTCGGCTATTCAGGAGGCAATGAAAAGCCTGCTGGTGAAATCGAATCCAGGTTCCACTTTTATTTTCTACTATGCCGGACACGGCGCAAGAGCTGGTAACGGACCGGTTAGTTTTACCAACTATGATTATGCAGCAGATAATATGTTTGGGGTGAATAGTATTACTTCAGCAGTCAATCGGTATTTTAAAGGAAAAACGTTATGGCTGCTGGCAGATTGTTGTTATTCTGGTGCCTTGCTGAATGAAGCTAAAACAATCAGCAACAGCGGAAAATCTGTGATCGCTTTTACCTCCTCTTCCAGTTGCAATATTTCAACAGGCAACTGGACCTTTACTCAAACTTTGATTGATTGCCTGAGCGGATTGACACCAGGAGACAGAAATCATGATGGTAAAATCACCCTGAATGAAATGAAGGCAGAATTGTTTGATGCCATGAAATACCGGGAAAAGCAATTGAGCGGAACCGCGTTTTATAATGTATCAGAATCAACTACATTCAATATGCTGCCCGTGAAAACTGCCACAGCACCTGTGAATCCTGAATATATTTATATACAGCAGGAGAACAGGTTTCAACCAGCCAGGGTATTGGGTTATAACGGTAATAACGTAACCGGTGAACTTTATTATTATAGCGATAAAGTAAAAGTGACGGTACCGTTGTCGAAAACAAAACCTATTGCTTTTGCAGAATATCCGGTTGGTATGAATGTTCAGGTAGAATGGAAGGGTAAGTACTATCCTGCCGTAATCAAAGAAAGCAGGAGTGGTTTCCATTATATACAGTACACCGGGTTCGACGACAGCTGGAATGAGTGGGTGATGTACAGCCGTATTAAAACCGGAATGAATAAACCCTGCAGTATTGAGTGGAATGGGCAGTGGTACCCGGGTGAAGTACTACAGGAGAAAAACGGGAAATATTTTGTGCAGTATACCGGGTTTGGAGCCGATTGGGATGAATGGGTAGGCCGGGACCGGCTGAAGTGGTAAAAAATGAAAACAGGTTCATTTATTAAGTATGATGAATCTCTTAAATAAATGAACCTGTATAATAGTCTAGTCGAAGAATTATTTCAGATCGAGTTTGATCTGTAATTCGGTAAACTGTTTCTGATCAATCGTAGCGGGTGCATCGAGCATCACATCCCTTCCGGCATTATTCTTCGGGAAGGCGATAAAGTCACGGATACTTTCACTGCCACCGAGGATCGAGCAAAGCCGGTCAAATCCGAACGCAATACCACCATGGGGCGGGGCGCCATATTCAAATGCTCCGAGCAGGAAGCCAAATTTATGCAACTGTTCTTCCTTGTCCATTCCAAGGGCAGCAAACATTTTTTCCTGTAATTCTCTCTGGAATATCCGGATCGAACCACCGCCGATTTCATTTCCGTTCAACACCATATCATAGGCGTTGGCCTTGATACTGGCATAAGGATGGTTCAGGTAATCCGCCGCATTTTCAATCACCGGATTGTTATTGATCATGGTTTCAATCTGCGAAGGCTTGGGAGAAGTAAAAGGATGGTGACGGGCTACCCAGCGGTTGCCTTCTTCATCATACTCAAATAAAGGAAAATCCAGTACCCAGAGTAGTTTGAATTCATCATCTTTCCGCATGCCCAGTCTGCTGGCCATTTCCAGTCGCAGTTCACTGATGGCTTTGCGGGTCCTTTCTTCTGCACCGGCCAGAATCAGCACCAGGTCACCTGCTTTGGCACCGGCCGCATCAGCGATGGCCTTTAGTTTTTCTTCACTATAAAATTTATCTACGCTGCTTTTATAAGTACCGTCTGTATTACACTTGATAAAGACCAGCCCTTTCATACCGATCTGCGGACGTTTCACCCATTCTGTTAATTCATCCGTTTGTTTACGGCTGTATTCACTGCAACCGGGAATGGCGATGGCTAATACGGTTTCAGCCTCATCAAATACTTTAAAGTCAGCACCATTGATCAGCGCAGCGCTGTCTGTTTTATCGCTGTACACAGTGGCCGGCTTTTTGAGATTCAGCAGTTGCATGCCGAAGCGGATATCGGGCTTGTCGTTTCCATACTGCCACATGGCATCCTCCCAGGTCATGCGCTGAACGGCTTCGGTATAGTCGATTCCTTTTACATCTTTGAAAATGGATTTGATCAGTCCTTCAAACATATTCAGGATGTCTTCCTGTTCTACAAAAGCCATCTCACAGTCGATCTGGGTAAACTCGGGTTGCCGGTCGGCACGCAGATCCTCATCCCTGAAACATTTTACGATCTGGTAGTATCGGTCGTACCCGCTTACCATCAGTAATTGTTTGAAAGTTTGCGGCGATTGGGGCAGGGCATAAAACTGACCGGGATTCATCCGGGAAGGAACCACAAAATCACGGGCACCTTCCGGTGTGGATTTAATCAGGAAGGGGGTTTCAATATCCATGAACTGCTGCTGGTGGAGGTAATTCCGTGCAGCACGATTCACGGCATAACGAAGTTCGAGATTTCTTTTAACTGCATTGCGCCGGAGATCAAGGAAACGGTATTTCATCCGCAGGTCATCACCACCATCGGTGTCATCCTGAATGGTGAATGGAGGCACGGCAGATTTATTGAGTACCTGAAATGAACTGATCAGAATTTCAATATCACCTGTCGGGATATTCGGGTTTTTATTGCTTCTTTCACTTACGGTGCCAGTGGCCTGAATTACAAACTCACGCCCCAGGGGATTATCTTCCAGTACTTTGTTCAGCTCTTCGCCAAACAATAACTGGGTAATACCATAGCGATCGCGCAGGTCTACAAAGGTGATGGCCCCAAATTTACGGACGGTCTGTACCCAGCCGGCCAGGGTTACATTGGTTCCTTTATGCTCCAGTCTTAATTCGCCACAGGTATGGGTTCTATACATAATCGATTGAATGATTGAAGGGTGAAAGCTGTATTCAGCTGGTTCAGGTTTCGGCTTGCATCAGCCTGTTTTTCAGGTGGTCGATGCAGGGCGCAAAGATAAAGCAGGAAGGCCTATTTCAGGGGATTTTCAGGCATTTTGCCAGCGGTCTTTTAAATTCGTAGTATCTTAATTTTCAATGCCACCGGATACCACATACCTGCCCGGAGCCCATCCGGCAACACTGGACCAGCCCGGGGTGGTTGATTCGGTGCAGTGGTATGACTCTGTGTGGCAGCACTCGGTACAGCAGCATTTCGATTCTCTGGAAATGTCGTACCGGCTTTATGAAGATCAGCAAAGACCCAGCTACCCCTTACCGGAAGGGTCCATGTTTTTAATAGTGCTGGCCGTTTTGTGTCTGTCCGCTTATCTGTATATCATCCGTCCTTCACTTCGTGACCGGCAAAAGAAACTGGTCATCAGACCGCGTGCGCCAAAGGATGACAGCTTGCAGGAAATTCAATTTGATCAATGGCTGAGTCGTTATAATCCATATTATAATGCTTTGCCGGCTGAACATAAAAAAAGATTCCTGCACAGGGTACAGGAGTATATGTTATCCAAAGAATTCAGGTTCCATTCCATGGTGGCCGAGGATTATATTCCGGTATTGGTGAGTGCGGCTGCGGTGCAACTGACTTTCGGACTGCGTAATTACCGGATGGATTATTTTGATGTGATCCATATCATGCGAAAAGAATATGTGCTCAATATTACCCAGGAAACTTATTATGGTCATGTGAGTAAGAACGGGATCCATGTATCCTGGAAAAAATTCATGGAGGGGTATGATGATTATAAGGACTGTATAAATCTTGGTCTGCATGAAATGGCGCATGCGTTGCAATATGATGCCTACCTGGGTTTTGAAGACCATCACGATCGTTACTTCAAAGAAAGACTGAACGAGTATGCTGCCGAAGGACGTCCGGTTTTCAGGGCAATGCGGCAGGGGATGAGTTATGTAATGGATGAATATGCCCTGGAGAATTTTGATGAGTTCTGGGCGGTATCAGTAGAAATGTTTTTTGAGAACCCGGCCACTTTTCGTGAAAAGCTACCTAATCTTTACCAGGAAATGTGTGAATTACTTAATCAGGATCCTGCAGAACCTGGCAGGCTACTCAATGCAGAACTGGCCTGATACCTGTAAGCATGTATCTTAAAATATTTAACGGAGAAAAATTACTATGTCACCGGTTGCTGTGCTTTCATCTCCCGGGGCCTTTGGATGGTATAATAAAGTAACAGGATCGCTGCACCGATCAGGAAGGGAATCAGCGCCAGGTGTTTTCCGGTGAAATTTCGCCACACAACAGCTTCATCAAATCCAAAGAATTCGCTGATCATCCAATATCCGTTGGCACAGATCCAGAAGGCAATGGCAAGGTTATGCGCCAGCTCTGCCCTGATATGCCGGGTACGCCAGGCAATGATGATGGCAATGCTCAGGGTGGGAATGAACATGGCGATGCCCAATTCTTTCCAGATCATACACCAGCTGATATCTTTTATCAGCCAGAATACGATATGCATATTCTCCATTCTTCGGAATCGGGCCGGGATGATATATTGGGATTCGGTTTGGGCTGACATATACTTATTTGTTTCCCGGAAGATATTATTTTGAAATGATATGGCAAATGTGCGGATCGCTCAGGGTCTTTGTAAAATCCTGGCAAAACGGCTGATATCAGCAGCCGTATCAATCGGTCTGCTGAGCAGGAGATGATTGGCCATTTCTCTGGCAAAATAGGGGGCTAGAGAGCAGCCCTTGGTACCCATTCCATTCAGGATGCCTACTGCCGGAAACAATGGATGAAACCCCACAAATGGTCTTCTTTCCAGCGTAGCCGGACGAATGCCGGCAACATGTCCGGTTACCTCAAAAGGAATCTTTAACCACTGCTGCAGATTACGCAAGGTACTGTCTTTGAATAATGCGGTAGGTGCGGGGTTGTCAAACTCCCATTGATTGTTGGAACCAATCCACCAATGACCTTCTGCTGCTAAAGGCACGAGCGACAAACCTCTTTTGTAAATATGACTGGCTGGTAAACCGGGTATCTGCAGGGTGAGGGCTTCCCCTTTATTGGGAGCAAAAGGAAGATTCCGGAAAAAAGGGTTACTGCTCCCCACTGTTCCATCACAAAATATTATGCGGGAAGCCCTGATATCCCGGTACCTGATTCCGTCGGGGGATACGGTTAAATCCGTATGATCAAATTCTTCTTCCCGGATTTGTTGCTGACGGATCAATGTATTCCTCCAGGCGGGCAATATATTTTCAAGATGTACCGTATAAACCGGCTGAATGGCGCCGAATCCAAAATCGTAATTGAAAAATTCCCGGTACTGATTTTCTTCGGCAGGGACAGATACATAATTGGCTTTTTCCTCCACTCTTTGCAGGAAGCTCAAACGCATTTGCGGGCTGGGGAAAAAGTCAATAATATCTTTATGGGAAATGGCTTTTACTTGTAATGTATTTCCCATTGCAGTATATGCCTCCCATACAAAATGCATGAGTTCATTGGCCATCCATACTTCCACATGCCGTCTGCCAGTAACCGGATTGATAATCCCAGCTGCCAGTCTGGAAGGGGCATTGGGGTTTTGCTGATCAATGATAAAAAAGGACCTGTTTTGCTGTTGCAGGAAATAGGAGAGCCAGGTGCCACTGATGCCCTGCCCAATGATCAGAAAATCAACTTGCATCTGCAAATGTAAAGGATCAGGTACAATGCAGCTTTCTTCCTGCCCGGTAAAGCTGATGCTAATTGCCGGACAGGAAGAAATTGCTTTAGTTTTTACTCCACCGTAATCCTCACGCCCTCACTATGTGAACTAAACTCCGGCGCATACATACACTGGATACTGGTAATGCCATTGCTGAAATTACCGGTATGGGTGACAAAGAGGGGGTATTCGAAAACATAAGTGCCCTTGCGCAGGTAACTGAAAAAGAAATT
>Ga0075158_10003115_pt1 | contig 11766 bp, 8 predicted proteins | sample JI91814BDNA_FD_70968 | JGI IMG/M metagenome (GOLD analysis project Ga0075158, IMG submission 70968) | Wastewater effluent complex algal communities from Wisconsin, to seasonally profile nutrient transformation and Carbon sequestration -... | ecosystem: Engineered > WWTP > Effluent > Algae... | reverse complement strand
AATCGAACCAAGCACCTACTGATTATGAGTCAGTTGCTCTAACCGAATGAGCTATAGGACCGAAACGGGTTGCGAATATAAGTTCTAAATTGGAAATTCTAAACTCTTCTCTGCAAAACCTCTGTTTTTTATAGGAATGGTGTTTTCACCACTTTTGCTTTTACCAATTGGTTGCGAATCTCTACGAATATTTCGGTATCAACACCTGAAAATTCGGATTTCACATAGCCTAAACCAATAGCCTTATTCAGCGATGGCGATTGTGTTCCTGACGTTACTTCTCCAATTTCATTACCCTGTGCATCTTTCAACTTGTAATGCTGACGAGGGATTCCTCTATCCACCATTTCAAACCCAACTAACTTTCTGCTTACTCCTGTATCTTTCAAATGCTTATGATATGGCGCATTCACAAAGTTTTTCGTGAATTTGGTGATCCATCCTAATCCTGCTTCAATAGGTGAAGTGGTATCATCAATATCATGTCCGTATAAACAAAATGCCTTCTCTAAACGTAATGTATCGCGACAAGCTAAGCCCGTTGGCAAGATTCCGTAAGGTTTTCCAGCTTCGAAAATAGCGTCCCACATAGCTTTCACATCCTTGTTCCAAACATAAATTTCGAATCCACCTGCTCCTGTATACCCGGTATTCGACATAATCACATCATCAATACCTGCCATTTTTCCTGTTGCAAAAGCATAGTAAGGAATATCACCTAAATTCACATCCGTTAATGTTTGCAATAGTTTTGTGGCATTCGGACCTTGCACTGCTAACAAACTCAAATCATCACTGATATTTTGCATTTCTACACCAAAGGTATTGTGCGAAGAAATCCAATTCCAATCTTTTTCAATGTTGGAAGCATTCACCACTAAATAATATTCGGTTGCCGACCAACGATAAACCAACAAATCATCTACAATTCCGCCTTCATTATTCGGCAAACATGAATATTGAATTTTGCCGTCAGTAAGTTTTGAGGCATCATTCGAAGTTACCAGCTGTATTAAATCCAATGCCTTTTCACCTCGTAAAACAAACTCGCCCATGTGCGACACATCAAACACGCCAACACTATTACGTACTTGCAAGTGCTCATTGTTAATGCCCGAATAGGAAATAGGCATATTATAGCCGGCAAATTCAGCCATTTTAGCCCCTAGAGATATGTGAACAGCGGTAAGTGCAGTTTCTTTCATGAGTTGACTCGTTTTTGTTTTGGATGCGTAAAAGTAAAAAAAGACTAATCTTTTAGGAGAATATTCTCGATTTGCCTAAAAATTATACCTTCAATACATGAAGTTCAAAAGTCCGACCACTGCAAAACAAATTGCCACCGACTACAATTGCGAGTTGGTTGGCGATGAACATAAGCAAGTGCTTGGTTTAAATGAAATCCATAATGTAGAGGAAGGAGATATCACTTTTGTGGATCATGAAAAATATTATAAATCTACATTGCAATCAAACGCATCCGTCATTCTGATCAACCAACGAATAGACGCTCCGGAAGGTAAAACATTGTTGTATTGCAAAGATCCTTATGAGGTTTATGATAGTCTTGCAAAGCTACATCGGCCAACATTACAATCTTCTGAACAAATTGCTTCAGATACATTGATTGGCGAAGGCACATTTATATTTCCTTCAGCATTCGTTGGAAAAGCGGTAACCATAGGCAAGAACTGCGTAATACACCCCGCTGCCGTTATTTATCCTTACACTGAAATTGGCGATAACGTGATTATCCACGCCAACACAACCATTGGAGCCGATGCCTTTTATTACAAACGAACAGCAGAGGGCTACAAAAAAATGCATAATGCCGGCAATGTTGTCATTAAAAACAATGTTGAAATTGGAGCCGGATGCACCATCGATGCAGGCGTTTCAAGCGAAACAACCATTGGAGAGGGCACTAAAATTGACGACCAAGTGCATATCGGCCACGATGTGAAAATTGGGCAACATTGTATTATAGCCGGACAAGTGGGCATTGCCGGAAATACAATTGTAGGCAATCATGTAACACTTTATGGCAAAGTAGCTGTGAATAAAAACATAACTATTGGCGACAATGTTACTGTTTATGCCTGTTCAGCAATAGCCAAATCTTTGGAGCCTAACAAAACCTATCTAGGTGTACCGGCCGAAGAAGCTCGTGCAATGGCTAAGCAGTTTGCTATGCTTCGAAAACTACCCGACATGTGGGAGTTGTTCAAAAAACTAAATCAATAAATTCATTTTACAAACTATACTCAACCTTCTAATTCTTGATGAAAAAATCATTTCTATTATTGCTGCTATCCCCTTTATTTCTTTTAGCACAGAAAAGCTATCAGTATTCACTGTCGTTGAATAATGTTACAAACGACCAAATACATGTAACACTTGTACCTCCTGCCATTGAAGGCAAGGAAATTAAATTTAGTTTCCCCAAAATTGTACCCGGCACTTATTCGATTTCAGATTACGGCAGGTTTATTGAAAACTTCAACGCTTATGATAACAAGGGAATAAAAATTGAAACACAAACAAGTGGATTAAATGCATGGATTATCGACAACACTAAAGGAATAAGCAAGGTTGAATATGACTTGAATGACACCTACGATTCAAAGTTAGACAACCCCATTTTTGAGCCGGCAGGAAGCGACATAGAAAAAGACTCCATTTACATGCTTAATCTGCATTGTTTATTGGGTTATTTTCAAAATAAGATGGAAGCGCCTATTGAGCTTACGGTTCAACACCCATCGATGTTTTATGGAAGCACATCACTTGTAGACAAAGATCCAAGCACAACTTCGGATGTATTCGTGATTGAGAATTATAATGAGGCCGTAGATAACCCAATTATGTACACCATTCCCGATACTGCGATAGTGAAGGTTGGCTCTTCAAATGTTTTAATTTCTGTTTTTTCCAAAAAAATCAGTCACCGCGCGAATTACATTGCAAAACGTTTAGATAGTTTACTGCAGGCACAAGGAAAATATTTGGGCGGCAAGTTACCTGTTGAAAATTACTCATTCTTAGTGTACATGGCAGACCACGATGGGCTTACAGGAGGCTTTGGCGCATTAGAACACCCGTATAGCTCTGTTTACTTTATGCCGGAAATGACGAATGAACAATTAGTGCCTCAACTGTATGAAGTGGCAGCACATGAATTTTTTCATATTGTTACCCCTCTCGGTATTCATAGTGAAGAAATCCAATATTTCGATTACGACCAACCGAAAATGTCGGAACATCTATGGTTGTATGAAGGTACAACAGAGTACCATGCACAAAGTGTACAAGTAAAGTATAATTTCCTTTCCAAAGAAGAATTTTTGAATGTACTTCGAGACAAAATGAATCAAGCGCAGTTTGTCTTTAATGATTCATTACCATTTACTGAATTAAGTAAAGGTTGTTTAGATAAATATGAAAAAGAATACCCAAATGTATATGCTAAAGGCGCTCTGATTGCCATGTGTTTAGATTTGAAGTTGTTACACGATTCTAAAGGCACTTATGGCTTATTGAATCTAATTCAAGATTTATCAAAGAAATATGGAAAGAACAAGGCATTCAAAGACGATGAGCTTTTTGAAGTGATAACATCATTGACCAATCCAAGTATTGAAGAATTCTTAAAGCAATTTATTGCAGGTGCTGAAAAACTGCCATTCAAAGAATACCTCAATTATGCAGGTGTAGACTACGACAATGTTGTAATTGCAAAACAATTCTCACTCGGTATGGTTGAAATTGGCTACAATCAGGAAACCAAAAAGCTAGTGGTAGCCGGCACAAAAAACATGAACGATTTTGGCAAAAAATTAGGTTATCATGTTGGAGATGAATTCTTGAAAATCAATAAAACAAAAATTTCTCCTTCCACATTTAAAACATTCCGCGAAAATTGGTCTACTACAGTGAAAGAAGGCGACATGCTTACCATTCAAGTATTACGAAAAATGGAAAATGGTAAGTCGAAAAAAGTAAAACTCAGCAGCCCGGTGTTTAAATCGGAAAACAAACGCTATAATATTCTGAAATTTGCCGCTCTTGCAACGGAAGAGCAATTAAAGATCAGAAAGGCTTGGTTGGAGCCTAGATAGACATTAATTCTGAGCTTCACTTACTCGAATATCTTTTACCATTAACTGCAAGGTTGTATTGCCTTGCCATTCATTCTCCTCGATTTGAAAAACAACATCGATCTCATTTTCTTTGAGCATATTCATTTTGTGCGCCATATCAAAACCAATACCGGAAAGCGTTACGCCATTTTGCTTTAAGCTAAATTTGATGTGCCTTTCTTTAAGTAGCTTACTCCAGCCTGTTTCTTTCACACGCTTAGCAACAAAAACAGGCTTCATATTATCCGGACCAAATGGGGCAAATTCATTGATGAGTTTGTAGAACAATGGGGTGATATCAGAGAAATTGATTTCGGCATCAATCTCAATTTCGGGAATCAATTGCTCGGGGGTGATAGAGGCTGAAACTACACGCTCGAAATGGTTTCGGAAGTCGTTTACCTTTTCGGGCAACATGGTTAATCCTGCAGCAAATTTATGTCCTCCAAATTGAATCAATTGTTCTCGGCAAGCATACAAAGCTTCATACAAGTCAAACCCCTTCACCGAACGTGCCGATCCCGTTACTTTTCCTTCGTGCTCCGTAAGCACAACCGTAGGACGATAAAAATGCTCTGTTAAACGCGATGCTACAATACCAATCACTCCTTTATGCCAACCGGTATTGAACACCACTGTGGATTTCAGCGACTCGTTGTTTTCGTTCGCCTTTAGAATTTCTAATGCATGGGCTGTAATATCCCGATCGGCTTCTTGTCGGTCTTTGTTCAAATTTTGCAATTCTCCTGCCTGATCGGCATGGTGTGGAGATTCATCGGCAATCATCAATCGCACGGCTTGTTTGGCATCATCCATTCGCCCGGCTGCATTGATACGCGGACCAATATAAAACACTACATCTGACACATCTAACTTCCGTTCCAAACCGGTGAGCCGAATCAAATGTTTCAATCCATGTGATGGATTTTTATTCAGTTTCTCAATTCCAAAATAAGTGAGCACGCGGTTTTCTCCAGAGAGCGAAACTATATCCGAGGCGGTACTCACCGCTACCAAATCAATCAAATCCAAATACTTTTCATCGGGCAGGTTGTAATGTGACGCCAAGGCTTGAATCAATTTAAACCCTACGCCACAACCACTCAATTCTTTGAAAGGGTATTTACAATCGCTTCGCTTAGGATCGAGCACAGCTGAGGCATTGGGCAATTGTTCTCCCGGCAAGTGATGGTCGCAAATAATAAAATTAATGTTTTTGGTAAGCGCATAATCTACCTTATCAATCGATTTAATACCACAGTCTAATGCAATAATGAGTGAACATCCATTGGCTTCAGCATAGTCAATACCCTGTGTTGAAATACCATAGCCTTCTTTATAGCGATTCGGAATATAAAAATCAATATTCGGATAAAAGTCTTGAAAGAAAAGCACCATCAGCGATACAGAGGTAGTACCGTCTACATCATAATCTCCGTAAATTAAAATGCGTTCGTTCGCTGTAATCGCTTTATGTATTCGGTCAACAGCCCTATCCATATCTTGCATTAGAAACGGATCGTGTAAATGATTTAACTCCGGACGAAAAAAAGATCGAGCCTGTTCAAATGTTTCAACACCTCGCATTACCAACATACTGCAAAATGCAGGATGAATCTTAAGTTCTCGGTGCAACTGTGCTGCTTTTGAAGCATCAGCTGCTTTAATGGTCCAACGTTTTTGTAGCATAGATTTATGGGGTTTTCGAAGGTATGAAGTTTGCCAGAGAAAAGGAATAGCTTGCCGAAAAGAAATAATTGCAATCGCTTCTATTTGCTAATTTTTTATAAAATGGGATTTATTGATTTATAAACGCTTGCGTTTCACAGAAAATAAATCCGTTTTCGTAAAGGTTTAGCGTAAACTTGTAGTAACCTATTTACAACTAGATACACTTCCTATGAAAAACCAAAATATGTGCATTGACTTGCATTGCCATCCGAATCTAAAACCCTTTAATTCGGGCTATCCTAAACCGAAATACACGATGTGGGAGAAAATTTTTCATGCGTCTGACAGCCGATTTGCAGAACGCATAAAAACGATTTCTCACCATATTTTGAAAGAATCGCAATGCAATTTAGATTCATTAGACGAGGGGAATGTTCGTGTTTTTAACGTTTCACTTTACCCCATTGAACGTAGTTTTCTACACATGCGCAATGTGCCAAAATGGTTGATTGGAAAAAATAAAATCAATATCGTACAACAAGTGGTAACGGGCTTCAGCTTGGAAAGTATCGTGCACCTAAAAACGCACTACGATTATTTCTCCGATCTACAAAAGGAATATAGGTTTGTGGAAGATGCCATCGGAAAAAGCTCTGACAAAAAAAAGGAATTCGTGTTAGTCAATAATTTTTCGGAGTTGGAAGATGCCTTAAAGAAAGCAAACACACTCATAGGTATCATGAGCATAGAAGGGGCGCATGCCTTAGGTACAGGAACTCCACTATCGGAAAAGATGAGCGCATCAGCGTTAGAAAAAATGCTAACAGAAAATATTCTGAAAATAAAAAAATGGAAGTATCCTCCGTTCACGATTAACCTAGCACACCACTTTTGGAATCAATTGGCCGGACACGCAACTAGCTTCAAACCGCCTATTAATGGACTTGTTAACCAAAACAAAGGAAAAGACAAAGGCATCACACCACTAGGTTGGCATGTGATTCGTCAATTACTCAGCAAAGAAAATGGTAAACGAATTCTGATTGACACAAAACACATGAGTGTAGCTTCTCGAATCGAATACTATCAATTCATTCGTAACTACAATTTTGTAAACCCACATGATAAGATTCCGATCGTTAGTAGCCATGCCGGCATGAATGGATACAGTACAATGGAAAGCTCGATCCGTGAAAAAGATGTAATTCGTAAAGCACGCAGAAGCCGCTTGTATAAATGGAGCATAAATATATCGAACGAAGAAATTGCAATCATCCACGAGGCAGAAGGAATTATCGGATTAATGATGGATCGAGGCAATTTGGGTGGTGTGAAAACCATTAAACAAATCAGTTCCATTGCAGAACAAAAGAAACAACGCATGGAATATTGCAAGCTATTTTGGGAGAATGTTTTTCAAATCGTAAAAGCCGTAAACGAAAAATCGGGATGGAATGTACCGGCCTTCGGCAGCGACTTTGACGGCACTATCACGCACATGGATACCTACGAATCTTCAGCAAAAATTCCGCTTTTTCAACAGGATTTAATTGATTACCTACAAACAACTCAATACAAAAAAGAATTGTGGTATGGCTATTCACCAGAAGAATTGGTACAGAAAATCATGCACGAAAATGCATTACAGTTTTACAAGAAGTTTTTTGTGTAAGATTATTTCATCACTGATACAATTGCACGAAACTGTTTCCTATGCTCACTTTCTAGGATTAGTGTATACAACCCATTATCTAACATCGAAACATCTATCGCCTGTTGAACGGCTCGCATTTTGTCCTGTAACACCGTTTTTCCCTGCATGTCCACAATGCGATATAAACTAGATTCATTTGTGGATTCTGCCATTAACACATAGAATACCGATGATGCAGGATTTGGATATACAAATGCAGCTAGTGATGCTAAATCGTGAATAGCATTATTGATCCCTACAGTTATTACAGTATCTACTATACAGCCAAATTCATTCTTAACATGAATGGTATGATTACCGGCCACTGTTGTAGCAAAAACATAACCGGCTTGATATGCACCTGTATCCAAAGCGTAGGTGAGCTTATCGTTTCCTGCGTTCGCCACCATCGTAATATTCCCGGGGTTTCCATTATTGATAGGCACAATATTCACTCCATTAATTTTGATAGGTTGTGGCTCATCAAAGAAGATGCATTGCTCAACGGAACAATTAGTAGCATCTTTAATGGTTACAGTATAAACACCTGAAGTTAAATTTGATTTAGAAGACGTAGTTCCGCCATTCGACCACAAATAGGTTAGATTGTCGCTTGTATTAATTTGCACTGTTCCACTGGCTGAATTCGCACAATTAATTTGATTGCGCAATACAGTATAAGTAAACGAACAAGTATCGCAATTATAGGCACGTACATTCAAAAAGGCTTTGTACAAATTCAATCGACCATTGGATGAAACATAATGATTCATACTGTTAATGCGATCTGTTCCATTCAATAAATATTGCTTGAACACTAATGCAAACGAATCTGGAAACGATAGGTAATTATCAAACAATCGTTTACAAGCAACCGTGTACAATGCACCAATAGCACCACATACATGCGGTGTTGCCATAGATGTTCCTGTTAATGTACCATAAGTATCGCTAGGCTTGGTAGAATAAATAGATGTTCCCGGAGCACCCAAATCTATCCCCACCACACCATAAGCGGCTTGGCTGTGGCGTAAATCTAAACGATTGGTGTTCGTTACAGACAAAACAAATTTACTTGGGCATTCCGATGGCACATCATGTACCACATCAATATCAACATTCGCATTCGGTCCGGCAACAGCACTCAGAATGCCTACCTTGCCCATGGAATCGTACATCGCACACCAAATGGGCGAATTCACTGGATTTGCGCCATATTGCCCAATCCCGAAAGATGAATTCGAGGCTACCACAAATGCACCTTTTGTTCCACCCGTGGCATCATACAATCTGCGCATAGCAATGGCGTAATCATAGGCCTTCACTACAACCGATTCTGTTTCTGATGAGCCATAAATCGGTAAAACTTTCACACCATAACTCACTCCGGCAATCCCATTATTGTTGTTTGTTCTTGCTGCTGCGATTCCGGCTACATGTATACCATGATCGTAGGATAAATCGTTGTAAGCGGGCTTGTTGTTTATTGGCGACCATCCTCTGTAATCATCTATATAACCGTTACCATCATCATCAATGCCATTGCTATCTATCTCATTGTAATTAATAAAATAATTGATATCGCTATGAAACAAATCCATTGGATCTTCAACTATCGCTAAAACAATAGAATCACCATAAGGAGAAACCACATCATGCTTCAAACCCCATGCTTCGAGCGCCTTGATATCTGCCCCTAACGTAGAACCGGTACCACCTGTATTTTGCAAATTCCACTGCATTGTCGATAAGTCATCAGGTGTAAAATTCCGTTTCTCCACTTTATGATTGTACTGAATTCGAGCAACAGCAGGCGATTGCGCTAAAGTATTCTTTTCATCTTCAGTAAAATTTCGCTTACTGTTTTCCAATATCACAATATGCATGGAACGCGAAAGCCATTCTTTCACATACACATCGTCAGGCAATTGATTCAACAATTCTACACCACTCCCTTTCAGTTGTACTATCAACTGATGACGAATAGCATACTCATCTTCTGTTGTCTGCGCTTGAATAAACAAGGGCAAGAACATCAAAACAAGTTGACTCAAAAAAGCATATCGTTTAAGCATTCGCATCAATCCATTTTTTTGCAATAGTCAATACTTCTTCACTTTCCCATGTATCGGCTATATTATTCAGACGCATAATTTCATCTAACAGTTGGCTTTGCTTCTTACTTTTTGTCAATGCCTCGGAATATGGGCGATGACTAAACGTAACCATACTGTATGATGTTTGGAATTGGTCAGGGTATGCTGCTGCAATTCGTTTCTCAATTTTCAATCGCAATTGAAACTCCGGTCGAGCAGTCAAATCACGCATTTCGATATAGTTGTTCAATGCTAATTCTGCAATTGCATCCGAATTGGGCTTGCGCGACTTACCGAAAGCGGAAAACAATTCGCCTAAATCGGCATGCTTATCCATCAATTCGTCCAACACACGCACATCTTCAAACCCACAAATCATGCCTTGACCGAAGAAAGGGACAATACCGTGTGCTGCATCGCCAATCAAACAAACATTTCTATAATTCCATGGATAACTGCGAATAGTAACCAGTGTTGAAGTTGGGTTTTTCTTGAAATCTTCTACCAGCGTAGGTATCAACTCCGATGCCGATGCAAAGTGCTTTTGGAAATAAGCGCGAATATCATCATCTGTTTTAATCGATGCAAAACTATTTTCCCCTTCCAAGGGTGCGAATAACGTACAAGTGAAACTACCATCCATGTTCGGAAGTGCAATCATCATAAAGCTTGTACGTGGCCAAATATGCAATGCATTTTTTTCTAACTGCCACAATCCATCTTTGTCCGGAATGTGTAACTCCTTGTAGCCATAAGCTTCATAGGTTTGCGAAAAATTAAAATTCGGTGTGCGTTGCATCGCATAGCGGACCTCGCTAAATGCACCATCGGCACCAAATACCGTTTCTGCTTCATGTACTGTTTCCGTATTTGTTTTTGTATCGCGGAACGTAAGTGTTGTTTTATCAAAATTCACATCTACACAACGCTGATTAAATTTAAAATCTACATGCGGAAATTCATCTGCAGCTTCAATCATCAACTTGTTCAAATCACCACGCGAAACGCTGTATATAGCTTGGCCGTCATTGCCATATTGCTGATAAGTTGTGGTATTATCTAAATGATGAATCATTCGTCCTTTCATAGGAATAGCAATAGGCCGAACCTTCTCTGCCAACCCAATTTTTTCCAGTGATCGCCAACCTCTATCACTCAATGCTAAATTGATAGAACGACCGCGCTCAGCTTCGCCCACTCTTGGATCGGCTCTGCGTTCGAAAACCGTAACTTGATGTCCGCGTTTCGATAAATAACATGATAAAATGGACCCCACCAAACCTCCGCCTACAATCGTAACATTTTTCATAAAATACTTTTTATACAATGGATTTTAGTAATACAAAAATTCAACCCGAATCTAATACTAATATGAGAAATGAATAACGAATCCAATGTTTTATTAGTTTTACAAAAAATAATTTGACTATGAGTTTAGAAGAAACAATAAATGCAGAAATAAAAACAGCCATGTTGGCAAAAGATCAAGTAGCATTGAGAGGATTACGCGCCATCAAAGCAGGTATTCTTTTGGCAAAAACAGAAAAAGGAGCAAGCGATGTCTTAACCCCTGAACGCGAAATTCAGATTCTAACCAAAATGGTCAAACAACGTAAAGAGTCAATCGAAATTTTTGAAGCACAAAACCGTGGAGACCTTGCGACTACTGAGAAAGAAGAAGTAGCCGTAATTGAGCGCTTTTTGCCAAAACAGATGACATTGGAAGAAATAAAAGAAGCCATTCAAAAAATCATTGCTGAAACCGGAGCAACTTCTGCAAAAGACATGGGCAAAGTAATGGGCGCAGCTAAAGTATTGGCCGGAAAAGCCGATGGAAAACTCATCGCTGAGACCGTTAAAAGTTTATTGCCGGCTTAATCTAAAAACACCGTTTTATGATTTTCGACATTGTTTTTTTGCTTTTTATAGCTGTAGCCTTTTGGTGGGGATATACAAAAGGAATTATCTATTCAGTATTCTCGTTTATTGGGTATTTCATTGCCATTGCAGCCGCTGTTAAGTTCTCGTACATTGCTATGTCGTACCTCAAAGAACTCACTAACTTGAGTGGAAAACCGCTATCTATTTTAGCCTTCATTACGGTTTTTGTTTTGATAGTAATTATTGTGCGTCTATTGGCTTGGATTTTAGAACAAATTCTAAAATC
>Ga0075158_10003113_pt1 | contig 11769 bp, 8 predicted proteins | sample JI91814BDNA_FD_70968 | JGI IMG/M metagenome (GOLD analysis project Ga0075158, IMG submission 70968) | Wastewater effluent complex algal communities from Wisconsin, to seasonally profile nutrient transformation and Carbon sequestration -... | ecosystem: Engineered > WWTP > Effluent > Algae... | reverse complement strand
TAGCGCTTGCGCCGCTTGGCGGCTGCGCGGTCGTATCGGCCACCGGGGCTGTCGTTTCTGCTGCCGGGACCGTGGTCGGGACCGCTGCCAGCGCGACCGGCGCCGCTGTCGACGCGGTGACGGGCGACGATGAGGATTGTGTGGACGGACGCACCGAAGACGGCGAGGCGTGCTGAAACGACAAAGGCCCGGGTCGCCCCGGGCCTTCGCGCATTCGGACGTGTGTGAGGCTTACTTGCCCATCGCGTCGACGGCTTCCTTCAGGCCATCGACATGCTCAGCGCCCTCCAGAACCTGCAGGCTTGAGCCGTCCAGATCGTTGAAGATCGGCTGTGCGCGGCCGCCCAGGCACTGCGCCAGGAAGCCTTCATACGCGGCGTAGGACGAGATCCGGTTCGCCGGCTTGGCGAAGCCGTGACCTTCATCCGGATAGAGGAGATAGGTGACCGGCAGGCCCTTCTCCTTCATCGCCTTCACGATCTGGTCCGACTCGTCCTTGTTCACACGCGGATCGTTGGCGCCCTGCGCCACCAGAAGCGGACGCTGGATGTTGGCGATATGGGTGATGGGCGAGCGGGAGGCGAGGAAGGCCTTACCTTCTTCGGTCGTCGGATCGCCCACGCGCTTGTAGAGCTGGGCGCGGAACGAATCCCAGTAGGCGGGGATCGTGTTCATGAAGGTGTTGAGGTTGGTGACGCCGACAATGTCGATGCCGCAGGCAAAGGTGGTGGGTGTCATCGTCATGCCGACCATCGTGGCGTAGCCGCCATACGAGCCGCCATAGATCGCGACCTTGTCCTCCGTCGTGACACCTTCGGCGACCGCCCATTTGACGGCGTCGAGCAGGTCTTCATGCATCTTGCCGCCCCATTCGCGGTCGGCGGCATTGATGAACGCCTTTCCGTAGCCGGTGGAGCCACGATAATTGACCTGCAGCACCGCGTAGCCGCGATTGGCGAGCCACTGTGCTTCAGGGTCGTAGCCGTAGAGGTCCTGTGCCCAGGGTCCGCCATGGACGTTGAGGACCATCGGCACCGGCGTATCCGGCTTGCCGTCGCCGTTGGCGTCAGCCCCGGCGGGCAGAGTGAGGAACGAAGGCAAAGTGAGGCCGTCACGCGCCTTGATCTCGACGCCGTACATCGGGGCGAGCGTGTCGTCGGCAAGAGCGGGGCGGACGTCGAACAGCTTGGTCAGCTTTTTCTCGGCGCGGTTGTAGAGCTGGTAGTTGACCGAGGCCGTCACGGGATCGTTGATGATGATCCAGAGATTGTTGTCGCGGCTTTGGCCTGAGAACGTCCACTGGCCCTTCAGGTTCGCCGTCAGGAACTCGAAGTCGGCGTTGAGGGCCGGATCGAGCGCCGTCCACTCCGTCTTCAGGTAATGCACCGCGAAGGCGAGCACCTTGCCGGTGAGCGGATCGGCGATGACGGACTGGACATCGGCCTTGTCGCTCTCTGCGATGGTCGTGGTTTCGCCCGTTTCCAGATTGGTCGCAGTGACGGCGCCCTTGTCGCGGCCGCGCGTCTCGAGCATGTACAGGGTCTTGCCGTCAGTCGTCATACCGGCGAGCTGGGTGGTCTGCCCGTCCTCGAACGGGATCGACGTGAAGAGCTTGGCTTCCAGCTTGTCGTCCAGCTGATAGACCTCGCTGCTGCCATCGGGCAGAGCCTTGCTGGCGAAACGCAGCTTCAGGTCATCGTCGATGGTGAAGCCGTCATATTCCCAGACATTGTCGGCGATCTTCGTCAATTCGCCGGTCTTCGTATTGAGAAGATACGGATCGAACCATTTCGGATCGCGATTGTTCATGCCGATGACCATCTCGTCGGGGCGCTTCTCGCTGCCGCCGAAAGGGATCACGCGGGTGTTGGGAAAGTCGGTGATGAGCTTGTTTTCGCCGGTCGCAGGATCGGCGCTGTAGAGCAGGAAGTTTTCATCGCCGCCCTTGTCGTTGAGATACAGGATGACCGCGGAATTGTTGGCCCAGAACATCTGGCGGATGGGGCGCTCGGTCGCGTTGGTGACGGCCTTTGCGGCGGCGAGATCGCCGACCGGGGCGACCCAGACGTTGAGGACGCCGTCCTTCGGCGCGATATAGGCGATCCACTGGCCGTCGGGGCTGACCTGCGCGCCCGTCTTGTCGGGATTGCCGAAAATCTCGGCGCGCGGGATGAGGCCGGCGCCGCTGTCCTGGGCGGCAGCCACGGCGGCTGTCGCAGGAACCAGCGCCGTACAGGCGGCGAGCGCGAGCCACAATGCGGTGCGGCGGGCGTTGCTGGTCATCGTCATGCAAGATCCTTTCGCTGCGGCGCCGGGAGGGGTCCGGCGCCGTTCTGAAAGTCTTGTTAGGCGATGATCGGCGCGCGCTTCACTCCAAAATGAGCCCGGCGGATGCCAAACTCACCGGGAGGAAGCGGTGGTCACACGTCAGTTCAGTTCGAACACTACGCTCACCTGGGCTTCCATGCCGACCTGTCCCGAGGCGATCGGAACGGCCGCGGCATCGGCGACATTCATCGTCTGCATCGCGACCGGGCGGTCGCTGGCGTAGGATTCCGACACGGTGATCGGGCGGCCGACGGTCGCGCCCAGCGCACCCGCCATGAGCTCGGCCTTGGCGCGGGCATCCTTCATGGCAGCGACCCGGGCCTCGCTGAGCGAGGCGGCCTTGTCAGCGACGTCGAAGGTGAGGCCGTCGACGCGGTTGACGCCGGCCGTGACGGCGAGATCGAGGATCTCGCCGAGACGGGTGATATCCTTGACCTTGAGCGTGATGCCGTTGGTGGCGGTGTAACCCACGAGCTTGGAGACATAGGCGGTGTTGTCATAGACCGCGTTGAGGCCGATGCCGCTGGTCTGAATGTCGGTGACGCCGTAGCCAAGCGTCTTCAGCGCCTCGATCACCGCCGTCATCGCCTTATTGTTGGCTTCGAGGGCCTCGCGCGGGGCTTTTGCCTCGGTCACGACGCTGAGCGTGAGGACGGCGCGGTCGGCGGCGGCTGCACTGCGCCCCGATCCGCTGACGGAAATGGTGCGGTTCAAGCCCGGCGCAGGGGCGATGGCGGTATCCGGAACGCTCTGGGCGATGGTCAACCCGGTCAGCGATGCGCCGCCGAGGGCGGCCGCGGCAACAGCGGCGAGGACGAGGGTACGGTTCATGGCCTGCTCCCTTTTCGTGAGGCATCCCATAGGCGCGCGGGATTGCGCCGGAAAAGCGGCGGCCTTGCGGCTTCACGGATTGCTGATAGGAGGAGCGACGGTGGGGCCTGTAGCTCAGTTGGTTAGAGCGGGCCGCTCATAACGGTCTGGTCCCAGGTTCAAGTCCTGGCGGGCCCACCAAATCCCTAAATTCTGCAGCAAATTCTGGGCGTGCCTGAAAGGGCACCTTGAGACGTGAAGGCCAGACTCAGCCTAGAGTCGGGGCGGGGTTCACCAGACATTCACCGTGCCGGGTCTAGGGTTCCCTGTGCCTTTGCAGGCCGCCGCGCGTGCGGCAGGGACCTGTGTTCGGGGGGCCGCCATGTCCGTTGTGAAGTTCCTGTTCCAGTCCGTGTCGGGGGTCGCGATCAGCGTTGCGCTGGTCCAGGCAGGCGCCGCTGCCGCGCCCGATGCGCTGGGCCTGAGGGGCACTGTCGACACGACGGCCCAGGATCGGGACGGTTTCGCCGAAGCGCTGGGCCGGTTTGCGGCGCGGGAGGTGGACGCCGAGAGCGTTCCCTTCCTGCACTTCGCGTCTGATGAGGCCGCGGATCCCGTAGTCGGGACGCGCCGGGGACCGACGCCGAAACCAAAGCCGACACCCACGCCAGTTCCGACGCCGGTGCCGACCCCGGTGCCGACGCCGGTGCCAACGCCGGTGCCGACACCAATCCCGACGCCGGTACCCACTCCGGTTCCGACGCCTGCGCCGACGCCTGTTCCGACACCGGTGCCAACGCCGGTTCCCACGCCGGTCCCGACGCCCACGCCGACCCCGACCCCGGTACCCACTCCGGCACCCACGCCGGCACCCACGCCCGTGCCGACTCCTGTTCCCACGCCGCCCCTGACGGGCGGATCGCTGGGCGCGGGGATCACGATCGCCATTGTCGATACCGGTGTCGATTCCACGCATCGCGAGTTTGCCGGGCGCTACTCAGCGGCGAGCACCTGCTTCAGCGGCGCGACGTGTCCGACGGCGCTTGCCCGCGCCGGCGGCGACGATGAGGGCCATGGCACGCACGTCGCAGGCATCGCGGCGGGGGCGACGCGCGGTCGCGCGCCCCAAGCGACGATCCTGTCGGTCAAGGCGCTCGACGCCGAGGGCGAGGGCTATTCCAGCGATATCGCGAACGCGGTTTCCTATGCCGCCAGCAGAGGCGCGCGCGTCATCAATCTGAGCCTTGGCGGCGGCGGCATGTACTATCCGATGCAGCAGGCGCTGACCTATGCCGCCTCACGCGCCGTGATCGTCGCGGCGGCGGGCAATGAGGGCAATTTCAGGAGCCCGGAATATCCCGGTGCCTATGCGCTGACGACTGGTATTCGCGGAAGCCTGATCATTGTCGGCGCCGTGAACTCGCAGAACCAGATCGCCAGCTTCTCCAATACGCCTGCCGGGCGGTGCCAGGTCGTCGGCGCGACGTCGTACTGCATGCGCAACTACTTCGTGGTGGCGCCAGGCGTTTCGATCCTGTCTTCGATTCCGGGCGGCCGTTACGCGTATTATTCGGGCACCTCGATGGCGACCCCGTACGTCTCCGGCGTGGTGGCGCAGGTGCTGAGCCGCAGTCCGTTCCTGACGCCGCAGCAGGCGGTGGATATCATCTTCCGCACGACGATCGATCTGGGCCTGCCGGGGATCGACGAGACGTATGGCCGTGGCCTCGTCAGCCCGTCGCGGGCGCTTGCGCCGGTCGGATACACCTCGCTGGCGGTGTCAGGCGAGACGACGGCGGACTATGTGGGTACCGGGGAAGCGCTGGCCGCGACGTTCTCAGGACCCGCCGGCGGGGCGCTGAGTAAGAGCAGCTTGCTGAAGTCGGCCATCCTGCTGGATGCGTATGGCCGCGACTACGCCGCCGACCTGACGGCGAGCGCCGGTAACCGGCCGTTGTCGGTGTGGGGTCTGGTGGCCGATCACTATGCGATAATCCATCCCTTCCAGATGGCGCGCGGCGGCTTTGCGGTGAGCGGTTTTGCCGTCGCGGCCGACCCGCTCGGCAAGGGTATGCGGATGCGCGAGGAGGATACGGATCCGACGCGGATCCAGGACCTGACGGTCTCGATGCGCTTCTCGGATGTGTTTGAGGCCGCGGCGGCGTTCAATGCCGATATGGGCGGGCGCGTAAGCGCGTTCGATCTGGGCGCGGATGTTGAGGCGCGGTCGCTGTTCGTGGATGCGAGCGCAGTCGACGGGCCATATCTGTCGCTGGCTGATGGCGGTGACTTTGCGGGCGTGTCCTATGCGCCGTTTGACGATCTGACGGTGCGGTTCGCGTATATGCGCGCCGACCGCGAGGCGCTGCTGCCGGGCATTGACGATGCGAGCTTTGCGATCGACGCCGCGCGCAATCTGCGCAGCGCGGAGCGTCAGTCCGAGACGGTTGCGCTGGCGCTGAACTGGGAAGCCGAGCCGTGGCTGGGCCTTTCGTTCAATGCGGCGCAGATCACCGAAGAGGGCGGCTTCCTGGGCGGCGTCGAGGCCGGTGCATGGGCGTTGACCGACAGCGCAACGACCTATTCGGCAGGACTTTCGGCGCGGGCCGAGCTGGGCGCCGGGTGGCGTCTGACGGGCTCGTACAGCATGGGCGTGACGTCGATCGTGCCGCTGGCCGGGTCAATCGCCACCGGGTTCAGCGATCTCACGACGGCGGCCTATGGCCTCGCGCTGACGAAGGACGACGTGTTCATGACGGGTGATCTGCTGGGTCTGTCCATCAGCCGGCCGATCCACGTCATCGAAGGCAGCGCGGCGCTGACGCTGGCGACCGGTGTCGATGCCGAGCGCCGTCTGATCTATGGCAGCGAAGTGCTGAACCTCGCCGGCGTGGCCGAGACAAATTTCGAACTCGGCTATACGACGCCGCTGTTCGACGGCGATGGCCGCTTCTCGCTGTCTGCGGCCTATCAGATCGATGCCGGCGGCATCGCGGGCGAAGAGGGCCTCGCCGGCCTGGTGCGGTTCGCGCTGACGTTCTGATCGCTGAGGCCGGCCCTAAAGGCCGAAACGTTTCGGGTCGGCCTTGATGACCGCTTCCAGCTTGGGCAGGCCCTTGCGGATACCTGAGCTGAGCAAGCGCGCAACAAGCCAGCCGATTGGGAAGCCGCTTGTGCGGGCCGTCCAGTGCAGTTCGCAGCCCGTGGCGGTCGGGACGACGCGGTAGTCCTCGACGCCTGCCGACAGTGGGAGCGTCGAGCGCACGAAGCGGAAGGCCATGCGGCTGCCTTCGTCCCAGGCGAAGAAATACTCCTCGACCTGGTTCTGGTTGATGGCGACGGTGCGCGTGGTGCCGACACCGAAGGGTTGCGGGCTGGTCCAGACAACGCCGGTGATGGGGAGCCATTCAGTCCATGCCCTGGCATCGAGCAGCGACGCCCAGACGGCCGAGGCCGGGACGGAGAAGGCGTGGCTGACCTTGACGGTCGCGCCGGCGAGGTACTCCTCACCGACGTCCTTGCAATCACGAAGTTTGGGCATGGCAGGCGTGTCCCCGATAGGCTGTTCTGATGCCTCAGCGTCCAACGAAGCGGCGCGCCATGCAATGGTGCCGCACCGTCAGGGCGCGCGGCGGAACGGCCAGACCATCTGGCCGACCAGCCCGGGCGGGACGGGATCGGGCACTCCGAAGACGCGCGGCTCTTCACCCCTTGGCATGTAGTACGTGCCGAACAGGATGTCCCAGAGGGGCAGCAGACCCGCGAAGTTCTTGTCGCGGCCTTCCTCGGCGCTGGTGTGATGCCAGCGATGGAAGCGCGGGCTGGCGATCACGCTGCGCAGAGGGCCGTAGTCCCAGCTGAGATTGGCGTGCAGCGTGATGGCGAACAGCGTCAGGAACGGCAGGATGCCGGCGACGGCGATGGGTGCGAAACCCATGGCGACCAGCGGCACGACGCGGGCGAGGGCGGCGAGCGCATCGTTGAAGGGGTGAACCCGCGCGGCGGCCAGCCAGTCGAGCTGGGGCGAGGAGTGGTGGACGGCGTGAACGCGCCACCACCAACCCTGATGCGTGTAGCGGTGGACCCAGTAGCCGATGAAATCGCCGATGACGATGATGCCGATCGCCTGAAGCCAGAGCGGCTGTGCGCCCACCGGACCCCAGCCTTCCGCCAGCTGTTGCATCGGGATGCCAAGCGCGAGCGCGAGCGGAATGAGCGCGGCGATCACTACGATCTGCGAGAAGCCGCGATTGAGGAGAGGCGACAGGAACCAGTAGCCAAGATCGGTAAAGAAGCCGGGCCGGTAGAATTTCTGTCCGCGGATCGACGGCCAGAAATATTGGAGGACGGCATAGATCGCGGCGAGGACCGCGAGCACGATGGCGATGGTGATGACGGACTTGACCACGGGCCGATCCCCCAGGGCCGCACCGGGTGGCCCCTGCAACTTTAACATGCAAGGGCCGGATTTCCGTCGTGACGGCGCTTACAGCCGCGCTTCAATCCAGCCCGCGATGTCGGCGAAGACGCCTTCCCTGCCGTGAAGAATGACAAAAGCTCCATGTCCATATCGCGCGATTGCGGGGCGCTGCGGATCGTGGAAGCTATGGTCCCGATGACCGCCAAACCCGGGGCCGCCAAAGCCGGTACCGCATCCAGGCCAACGAAGCTGATCAGCTGGAACCTGCTCCACAAGGGCGGGGCGCAGGTGGCCGAGGTCGCCGATCTCATCGCGCGCGAGAAGCCAGATGCCATGCTGATGCAGGAGGCGACGGCCGAGCTGGAGCGGGTCACCGATCTGGTGGGCGGGGCGATGACGCGCACGCCGCTGCCCGGGCGACGTCACGGGCTGGCGATCTGGACGCCGCGTGCGCCGGCAGCGCCGGCCGAGACGTTCGAGCTGCCGAAGGGGGCCATTGTCAGCCGCATCTGCCAGACGGTCGATCTTGGCGCGTTCTCGATCGCCAATGTGCACCTGTCGCATGGACAGCGGCTGAACCGGCTGCAGCTTCACTTCATCTCGCGGCTGCTGCCGCTGCGCGCGGCGATCATGGGCGATTTCAACCTGGTCGGTCCGGCGCTGCTGGAGGGGTTTCGCGATGTCGGCCTTCGCCGTCACACGCACCGGGCGAGCGGGTTGCTGCGGCTGAGACTGGACCGGTGCCTGATCCGCGACCTCACCTGCACCGAGGCGCAGGTGCTGGCGCGAGGGACGTCGGACCACCATCCGATTCTGGTGACGCTGGAGCCGCCCTCAGAGATACGGCAGAAGAAGCCGCGCCGCGGCGTTGCGTAAGCGCACGAGAAGCCCGTCGGCGTTCAGGTTCTCAAGGGTAAGAGCCTCACCTCGGCTGGCGATCATCAGCTGTTCAAGATCGGCAGCGAGCGGGCGGTCGTAGATCTCGACGCAGGTTTCGAAATTGAGGCGGAAGCTGCGGATGTCCCAGTTGCTGCTGCCGATCAGGCTCCATTCGCCATCGACGACGAAGAGCTTGGAGTGGCGGAAGGGTTGGGGGCTCAGCATCACGTGGCAGCCGCTGGTGAGCAGCGAGCGGACATGGGCGCGGATCGCCCAATCCAGAACGCGGTGGTTGCCACGTTCCGGCACTATGATCTCGACATGCACGCCGCGCATCGCCGCGAGGGACAGGGCGGTGAGGATTTGATGGTCGGGCAGGAAATAGGGCGTCATCACGCGGACGCTGGTGCGGGCGCAGGTGATCGCCTGAAGCACGGCGAATTCGATCTGGTCGGTGTCCTGATCGGGTCCGGCGCTGATGACGCGGGCGGCGGCGTCGCCCTGTGCGGCCGGCGCGGTGAACCAGGCGGAGCCTTGAAGCTCTTCGTCGGAGAGGAAGGACCAGTCATCGGCGAACACCTCGGCAATCTGGGCGACGACGGGGCCGCTGATGTCGAAATGCGTGTCCTGCACGGGGTGAGCGGGATTGTCGGCCAGCACGTTCTCGTCGCCGATATTGATGCCACCGACAAAGGCGCGCTCGCCGTCGATCAGGAGGATCTTGCGGTGGGTGCGCAGGTTGAGGAACGGCATGCGCCAGGGCAGGAACGAATGCATGAACCGGCCGGCGCGAAGGCCGGCCTTGCGCAGTCCGTTGTAGGCGGGGGAGCGGACCCAGCCGCTGCCAACGCCATCAATGATGGCGCGGACCTCGACGCCGCGATCCTGCGCGGCCTTCAGCGCATCGATGAAGCGCTGGCCGGCGGCATCGCCGCGCATGATATAGGTAGAGATCCCGACACTGCGCCTGGCGCTTGCAATGGCAGCCAGCATGGCCGGATAGGCCTCGTCGCCGTTCTGGAGAACTTTGACGGCGTTGCCGGGTTCAACCGGCTTGCCGGTCAGCGCGCCGATGCCGCGCCTGAGGGCGCTGAGATTGGCGTCGCCCACCGGGGGGAGCGCGATGCGGCGGCCGCGCCGGCGCTGGGTCTCGCCGGGTCCGAGCATGGTGCGCGCCCGGCGGCGGACGCGGTTGATGCCGAACATGAAATAGATGAAGCCGCCCAGGAATGGCGACAGCCAGACAAGGCCGATCCAGGCGACCGACGAGCCGACATCGCGCTTGGTCAGCAGGACGTGGATCGTGACAAGCACCGCAACGGCGAGGCGCAGGGCATAGGCGACGTCCGGCCTGATATCGAGGACGAGCCCGAACAGTTGTTCCATGGCTAAGCGTTCAAGTCCCCGGCCCCCATCAGACCGCATATGCTAGCAGCAGGCGCCGCCATCGGCGAGGCGCGCGGGGCGAATCGCCGTGTGCGTTGCCCGGCGCGCCCGGGTTCGCTAAAAGCGCCGGCAATCCGACACGTCTGAGCCGAAGGAACCGCCCGTGGCGTCGTATCAATACGTCTATGTGATGAAGAAGCTGTCCAAGTCCTATACGGGCGGGAAGCAGACGCTGAAGGACATCTATCTGTCCTTCTATCCGGGCGCGAAGATCGGCGTGCTGGGCGTGAACGGCGCGGGTAAATCGACCCTGCTGAAGATCATGGCCGGGATCGACAAGGACTTCACCGGCGAGGCCTGGGCGGCCGAGGGCGCGCGCGTGGGCTATCTGGAGCAGGAGCCGCAGCTCGATCCTAACTTGAGCGTGCGCGAGAATGTCATGCTGGGCGTCGCCGCCAAAAAGGCGGTGCTGGATCGGTACAACGAGATTGCCGCCGACTATTCCGACGAAACGGCCGACGAGATGGCGCGGTTGCAGGATCAGATCGACGCGCAGAATCTGTGGGACCTCGACAGCCAGGTCGATCAGGCGATGGACGCGCTGCGCTGTCCGCCGGACGATGCCGATGTGACGAAGCTGTCGGGTGGCGAGCGCCGCCGGGTGGCGCTGTGCCGCCTGTTGCTCGACCAGCCCGATCTGCTGCTGCTGGACGAACCGACCAACCATCTGGACGCGGAATCGGTGGCCTGGCTGGAAGGCCATCTGCGGAGCTATCCGGGCGCGATCCTGATCGTGACCCACGACCGCTACTTCCTGGACAACGTGACGGGCTGGATCCTGGAGCTTGATCGCGGGCAGGGCATTCCCTACGAGGGCAACTACACGACCTGGCTGGCGGCGAAGCAGAAGCGTCTCGCCCAGGAGGGCCGTGAGGAAGAGGCCCGTCAGCGCACGCTGGTGCGCGAGCAGGAATGGATCGCCTCCAGCCCCAAGGCGCGTCAGGCCAAGAGCAAGGCGCGTTACGCGCGCTATGAGGAACTGGTCGCCAAGTCCGAGGACAAGGCGCCGCAGACCGCGCAGATCATCATTCCGGTTGCCGAGCGTCTGGGAGGCCGCGTCGTGGAAGCGACCGATCTCACCAAGGGCTTTGGCGACCGCCTGCTGTTCGATGACTTGAACTTCAAGCTGCCGCCGGGCGGCATTGTCGGCGTGATCGGCGCGAACGGCGCGGGCAAGACGACGCTGTTCCGGATGATCACCGGAGCCGAGAAGCCGGACAGCGGCTCGCTGTTCATCGGTGAGAGCGTGCAGCTCGGCTATGTCGACCAGAGCCGCGATGCGCTGGACGACAAGAAGACGGTCTGGGAGGAAATCTCGGGCGGCAACGAGGTGCTGTATCTGGGCAAGCGCGAGATCAATTCGCGCGGCTACTGCTCGTCGTTCAACTTCAAGGGCGGCGACCAGCAGAAGAAGGTCGGCCAGCTGTCGGGCGGTGAGCGCAACCGCGTGCATCTGGCGAAGATCTTGAAGAGCGGCGCGAACGTGCTGCTGCTCGACGAGCCGACCAACGATCTCGATGTCGATACGCTGCGGGCACTGGAAGAGGCACTGGAGGATTATGCGGGCTGCGCGGTGATCATCAGCCACGACCGCTGGTTCCTGGACCGCATCGCGACCCATATCCTCTCGTTCGAGGGCGACAGCCATGTCGAGTGGTTCGAAGGCAATTTCGAAGACTACATGGCCGACCGCAAGCGCCGCCTCGGCGATGAGGCGCTGGTGCCGCACCGGATCAAGTACAAGAAGCTGACGCGGGCGTGACGCGGCTCGGCCTCGCACGGGTTCTGGCGGTCGCCGCCATCGTTTACGCGGCGGCGTTCTATTTCGTCGGGGCGTCGATCAAGCCGGGTTATTCGCAGGTCGCGAACTTCATCAGCGAATACAA